>ENA-UOTX01001584-UOTX01001584.1-compost-metagenome-genome-assembly--contig:-NODE-1584-length-15796-cov-4.766461_pt1 | contig 15796 bp, 7 predicted proteins | sample MGYA00238143_ERZ746982 | MGnify/ENA primary metagenome ERZ746982 (study PRJEB28758, sample SAMN06268862) | compost metagenome | isolation source: single cell | place: USA: California, Emeryville, Joint... | reverse complement strand
ATGGCAAAGAAGAAAACTTTCTCACAAGTCCGAGGTCAAAAGAGGCTTGCCAAAGACAAGGAATTTTGGAAAAGGAGGATGTAGAGGAGGAGGAAGAGGAAGAAGAAAACGAAGAAGAGGAAGAGGACGTTGAAGAGGAGGTTGAAGAGAAGGAAGAAGTAAAAAAACCAGCTAAAGGGAAGGAAAGCTCAAAAGGAACATCGAAGGCTGCTGCCGGTCTTAAGCCAGTGGGTGATAATTATGGAATATTGGGAATTGATGTACCAAAGGAAATTACGGATCATAAGGTGCTTGAGAATCATGTTATTGGCAGTGGAAAGCCGCGAAAGTATCTGTTTTTGAAGATAGAGTGGTATCCTACGCATAGGGGTCAGAAATTGGAGAGCACATGGGAAACTCCAAGAGTATTGAAAGAGCATTGCCCGAAATTGGTTGCGGATTATTACGAAAAATTCATAGATCTGAATGCCATTGCAAAATAATTCTCCATAAGTTTGCATAATTCCTATTCTAAATATCTTGTGCAATTACCATTTTTGAAGAGAAGGAGTAATTCTATTTTTTCTTAGTATTTAGGAGGGAAATTCAAATCAGCAACAGATACACGAATTTAATAAGATTGCGAAATAAAAATTAAAAGTAGCAACCCTTCTTTATATTTTTTTGAGAGGGATAAGCTCAGATGTGTTTGCATAGCTTTTTCGTCAAAAACTCTCGTGATATTTCAATATCAAAATCAATAGCTGTTCAAATGAGTTTACAAAATTCGTGATATCTCGGGAAATTAGCTGATGGTATTGTTCGCTAGTAAAGCAAGATTAATAAAAAGAAACGATTAATGGTGCTAAGGAGTTAAAGTCTTTCAAAATCTATAAATTCTCCGATATTAGAAGCAAACTTAACTGCATTGTGCTTTTATGTATGTATGAATTGTAAGATTCGAACACATCAATAAGGTTTAATTTTCAACTTTGTTTTATCAGGGAAAACGTACGAAGGGACATCAGCAATCTTGGACGGGATGTTGTACTGTCCTGGGCCAGGATCACCGCCTCCCGCTGTTTTTCCTCTCCTCTCATGTCCAATACTTGACAAATAAACAATCAGCAGTGTAACTAATTAATTCAGTTTACATGGCCAAAGGACCTCTCCATTGGGATTTCAGGTTATAGTATCCAGGGCCTGGACCGTCATCGGCCTTTGAAAAACCAGTTCGCTTTTCATTTCCAAACCTAGAAAGACATACATATAAATAAATTAGACTCATTGCGCTTATCATTACACTAGGGATTTCCCTTTATAGAACGTTGAGCCTGGAGTATAGCTGCCTGGTCCAGGGATCTCTCCTTTTGCATTCAAGTCATCGTGGCGACTGGACATGGTGTACTAATACAACAGAATGTTTAGCATAAAATTTTTTTGGATGATGAGTTACTTTAGGTCCACCAAATGCGCCGCCTTTTAATTGATAGGATCCAGGACCAGGAATGTCTTCATTGAGAGAGAGAGGTTGTCTTTTTGACGTCCCTAATCTAAAAAGCATAATTTCAGGCTTCTGACTTAAAAGTCTCGCATTACTTCACACGTGGCGCGCTTTTTTTGTAGACGTCCTTCGCTTGATAAGCACCTGGACCCGGGGTTTCGCTCTTTGAGTAGAGGCCGTCTCTTGAAGCCGTTCCGATTCTGACGAGGTCGTTGAGAGTGAGAAAAGTTTTAAAATAATCAAATTACCTGGTCGTAGGCTCCTTCTTTCTAATGGAAGTCGCGTAATCTTTCAACTCATAAGCGCCAGGACCTGGAATTGTGATGTCATTATTGTGACTGTCTCTTCTTGGAGCCATTGTAATTCCTGCATTTTTCTTTGAGCTTGAGTGAGTGAACGAGTATGCTCCAGGGCCTGGAGTCTGTCCTGATCCTTCTAAATCAGAGCGTTGGGCAGTGCCGAATCTATTGTCAAATCAAAGTTGAAATTCGAGTCGGAAAAAAATTGCGAATTACACTGCCACGGGAGATTTTCTGCCCATAAACTTGTCTTTGGCAAAGTTGTAGGAGCCTGGACCAGGCGTTTCCGTGCCAAACTCTAATCCAAGTCGCTTCGATGAGCCGATTTTCGTTGAAGGCATTGTTTTGTTCAGAATTTTCGTGCTCGAGCTTGTGTTATACGCGCCTGGGCCGGGAATTGATTCTTTGTTACTAATTTCATGTTTTCCGCTTATCCTACACAGACAAAATAGAATCTGCCTGAACAGTGTGAATAATTTACGAATAAGCAGGAGCCCGCAGTTCTGTGCCTTTAGGACGATCCGTTTGGTAAGTACCTGGGCCTGGAGTCGCTGAATTCTGATCCAAGGCCCCACCTTGCTTACTGCCGAAATGGTATTTTGGTCCGTCAAACAGCTATTGTATTATTTCAGAATAAGTTCTATAATATTGCGGAGATACCGATCTTTTTGAGGCGTCATAGGCGCCGGGACCCGGGACCTCGTTCCTTGATTCGGAGCCTCTTGGGCCGGTGCCAATCCTACAGTTTCAAGGATTGAGAAAAAGAATAAACGCAGCACGTTACTTGTAAGCTGGAGCTTTAGATTTGTTGGGGCCAGGAATGTTGTATGCACCAGGACCAGGCGATTCTAAGGAGCCTTGCCAGCTGCCATCTGAAGAAATTATAGTAAAGGTGTAAGGTGAGTGAGTTGGATACCGCGCCGGCTCTGACCCATTGACCATGCAGGGGGAGAAGTCATTTTTTCAGACTGTGATTAATTAGTTTAACTTTAGTTAAGATGTTTCAGGATTTATAGTTATAAAAACCCTTGCAACTTATTATTTTCCGAATAAAATCTTAGAATCTAACAACAATCATCATTATGGAAGACTATAATAACTAACATAATTATAATTACGAGGAGTGACCCTTCGCCTTTGTTTCGAGTTGACAAGACGATGTTCTTCAAATGGCAATTTCGGTGATTTTTTGTTGGTAAATTTATTGCGTTCCTGAATACAACAGCAGTTAGAAGAAGCAGAAAGCTTAGACTTCTCAAAGTTCAAACAGTTTTTCAACTTGTTGAAGTTTCTAAAATCATGATTAAACTTTCACGGTGCTCTGATGGAGGAAAGATATAGCGTGAATGGTAGTTTTTCAGTTTCCTTCAAGATGAAGACTAAATCGATAAAAATTAAATGAAAGTGATTGATACTGCTTGGAATTTGATTGCTCATTTACTTCTTTTAGCAGAGATAACATCAACTATCTGTAAGTTCTGATTTTTACCGAGGAATTAAACTTTTTGTATGTAATTTGATCGGATTCGCCTAAAATAGAAAAAGAAACTATACACAAAATGTTGTATCAACTCATCTAATTTACTAAAGAGGCTCTCTTGTTATTTTCAAGGCACATCTATTGTCAAATATACTTGAAAAATTATTTGATCATTTCTACCTTTCAAGAAAAGATTCATTTCCTTTAATATACCTTGCCTTAAGTAATGCTGTATTTTAATGTAAATAGATGTTGATTCATTTGCAATCACAACTGTATGCATTTTTAATCCAATAAATCAAACTCTGAAGATGAGAAATCTTTGAATATTGGTACAACAACAAAGATAATTTAACGGCCTACCCCACTTCTAATGAAAGAAACAAAAGTCACTGACAAAATCGCTGCATGCTACATACACTACTGAGTATTTTTCAATAATTTTGCTCTCGCAAAAGAACTGAAAAAATTAACGGTTTATGAAAGCTTAATTAAACTATCTCAATCAAATATTTGATTGAGGTGAGTACCGTTACGTTAGTTCCTAGCCTAAGTTCCGAAATGAAATTCTGAAAAGATAAATTCCATAATTCCCTCTTCACTTCACTTAAATCTTTTGCATTCTCAATACCCATTATTCTCAAGATTTTATTTCGTTACCCCCATACTATCGATTGATGATATCACATACATACTATAATGTATTGAAATAATCGAATTATCAATCATTTAACACCTAATGTGCTTTGTTTCGTCGTTCAGGGCTTTAGTTATTGTGTTTTATTTCAAATTCATAGAAACATTACAAAAACTGATGGCTTTCCTTCTCATTCCTTCTCATTAGAAACATTATCATTATCATGAACTCTCCTTTGAAATCAGAACACATTTGTCATTACTTACTTGTATGCATCCTAAAACAGATAAATCTCAAAGAGTTATCTAATTTTTTCAGTAAAAAATCGAATTTTGAGCGTTGCCCATTCAAGTTAAATTATCGCCACACTTCGGCTAATAATCTATTAATCTAACACTACACCATACTTTTAATCTGTTGGTCAATGTTCTCTCGACAATCCTTAGTCTCACGTAACATACACCTCTCTTCGATTTCTCATTGCATTTACTTTCCTAGCTAGCGCATGCTCTCGTGGATTCTCTGCTAATAGCCCCACCAGAATCCTTGATATCGAAGACACCATAGAAGCTTACAAGCAGAAGCTACGCAGGTCACTTATGTCTCCAGACCTTTTCGCCAACATCAGCGAACTCGTTCTCAAAGAGATGGAATACTCAAAGGGGTCCTTGCACCCAGCCTTCATTAACATATTGCACCAAACAATCTCGAACGAACTCGTTCTTCCCATCGCTCGTTTCCAGGCGCTCTTCTACCTCAAATTAGCTACTGAGCGCACGAACGTGACTCTTTTAAAGCTAATAGCATCACACCAACCGTTGCTAGACACGCTCCAGCAGCAGAGTTTGTATAATAAGACGCTTTCGATCACCTCGCGTGGAAATACCTTCTTCAATGAGAAGCCAAACGAAGCGCTCAGCCTTTTGGGAAGGAATTACATCCGATTGCTGCTCGAAATGATCAATTTTTGGGATTCACAGTATGGAAATATGACTGAATTGCAAGATTCAAAAGGGCTAAACGCTTTCCGGCAAATGATAAACACTCTCAAGTTTACGCATCGTCTGGACTTTCCCCAAGACAACATATTTTACACGATGTTTGATCGAAAGAAGATGACTCAAGCTAACTCTCGAACGATTCTCAGCCAACTCAGCTTATCGAGTTCAAGACTGAAGATAATTCGAGAAAAACTTGAGGAGCTGATAAAATATATCACTACGCTTAAAGAAGACTATGCTGTTCTCAAGCATAATCCAACGACTATAAAAGTCGTCGCGTTGACTGGGAAATACGCTCGAATGAAGACTTTGAGCCGAGATCTGCAGGCTTTAGCCGATGAAGCAAGGTATATCCCTGAAAAAGACGCACCGGCACTTCTAAACGAGCTTTATATCAACCTGGAAGAAGTCGAGCAGATGCAGAATGATTACAATTTGTTTTTCACTCAGAAGATTACTGCTAAAGAGCATATATCGAACATCGTCTCGAGTTTGGAAAACGGCACTTTGTCAGAGATCATCAACGACAAATGCGTACTAGAATGTGAGAACATGAATCTCAAAGAAAAGCCTTACCACATGCAAGAAATCATGGAGCACAGCAACAAAATCCAAAGGCAATCGAACATGAAGACGCTAACTTTTTTCCCATCCGCCTCTATGGGATCAGACGGCTCAACGAAAACTGACCTAGACCGTCGTAGCACTCAGAAAATTTATAAAGGCAGTAAAGGGTCTATAGTAAATTCGTGGCTTCAGGAGAATTATCATAGCTTGCAGCTCGTACCTAGGCAAGAAACTGTAAATCGGCTGCTCGATAAGCAAAACCAGCCAGACCTGCGAACGTATTCAGCGAGGAAAAAAGGCACTGGACAAAGCTTTTCCGTGAAGATCATGACGATGAGAACGAACGAGCAATATGATCGAACTTGCGCATCTCTCGTGTCGATGATGAGGGTGCAAGGACATAAACACGTTATCGAAATCAAAGACTACTGCTTTGACAGCAGTAGGTTGGAAATAGGGTATGCGGTACCACTAGGCATGAACCTAGAGCATGTGCTAGATGACGATGAGGCACTAAGGCAGTTTAATCAAAGGAGAGTTGTAGAAATATTCAAAGATCTCGTAGAAAGTTTGTCTTATGCGCAAGAGTCAAATGTACATCACTTGAATATCAAACCGTCAAACGTGATTGAGGTCGGTGGAAGTTATAAGCTTTGTGACTGGGGACTGCCGTGGCAATTTTTAGATTTGAACACTCCAGGGAAAAAGCTGGTTGTTGAGAGGGTCAGAGACGGGATTTATTGTGCTCCAGAGCTGCTGACTGATCAGTTAGTTGAGATAGATGCAGAAAAACTCGATGTGTATTCACTAGGAGTGGTGATGTTGAGGTTCTTGAAGGCTGATTTGCTGAGACTTGAAGACCTTGATAAGCACGAAGAAAAAGTGTATGATAAGGGAATTTCGGATATAATCGATGAACTGGAAGCGAGCATTATATTAAAAAATTTAGTAAAAAGGATGTTAAAGTGGAAGTTGCAAGAAAGAATCAGTCTTGGAGAACTTGAAGATCTCTTGAATGATGTCCGAGACGAGTTGTAATCAACTTCTTCTTTATAACAAATCCTAAGGATGGAACTAAATATGAATATCCATCATGCGGTGTGTCCGCTCAATGGATGAAATTTCAAGCAGATTATAAACGTGAATGTTTTTTTAGCGCACGCAAAAATTATTTTAGTGGAACTTTTTTCATTAGACAATATTTATCAAAAGAAAGTATTTGGCTTTTATCTCTATATTAAATATGAATCCATTTGCATGTAAAAGAAACAAAATAAAGAACATAAATCATTGCGGCTCAATGGTTACTGTTGTTTTATCGTAGATTAGGATAGCTATACTGCAGTTGATAGGAAACATGAGAATAATTGTAGCAGAAACATTTTTTATTTTGTTGAGTTTCTATCGGATTCGAGAGAGACTAGTTTAAGCAAGCACAAATGATCAATATTATTTTCAATAACAGCTAGTGAATTGAAAATAAGATATACCTACTGCTTTATTTGAGTTGTATTCTTTGTTGTAAATCAGTTTCGGGGTTCTGGCCAAATAAAAGCCCTTTCATTTCAGCCTGTGGTTTGAGTCTGCAAAAGTAGATTGGAATACTCTCGATTTCATAAACTTGCATGTAAAATTACAAAGCCGTGATAGATTCGCAGAATTTTAGTATGGTAACAACATCTATCAGTAAGTAAGTCCAATTGAAAAATATCAACTTCATGATACTAAATAACACGTCGATGTTATGTTCAATCGAAATAATAGATCCAGCACCTTAAAGATTTCTCTTGTTGTTAGATTCTTTAGGTTCAACGAAATTACCATTATTTTTTTAAAATTCATAGTTACTTTTTCGATAAATTGAGAGTATCGCTAGGTGTCTTATGGATTCTCTTAGTTATATGAGGAAAAAATGCTATTCCTATTTGCTAAGTTTATACTTCGAGATATAATTTTTGTCTTTTGCTGGATCAGTGATATGAACAGCCTGTTGTATTTCCATCTTCTTTGCCTATTTTTGCTTGCCAGTGGAAATTGCTGCAATTAAACAGGAGAAAAATGTCTTCTAGGCTTTATTTAATTGTCATGATCAGCGCAATGCATACGAACCATAATTTCTTGAATTATTCCTTGCCCTATCTAATTTCAGCAGTCTGAATCAAATTGGTACTTTCCTCTTGGAACTTCTCAAGGATGATTCCTCGGAAGTTTCAAAATAGAGCGCGGATCCTCCTTTACATTTTTTTTTTTGGTTTGTGAATTAATTTTTTCTTTCTCATTCCACGTAAATTCGACATTATGATGTCCGAATAATCGTGTCCAATTTGATCATAGCCATGATGATCTACAAATCCAGTACCAAAAAACTCGATGTCTTTTTTGAATTGTTGTTGATTCGCATTAATCTGTGAGGCATTGTAGCTATCGCTCGTTGCAATAATTTTATTTCTGTTAGTGCTTTAAGCTGATAGTCAGTACGCTGTTCGAAATTCTCTCACTCTAATTGAACAGCTTTGTTCTCTTCTAAAAGAGGCAACAAACAACAAGCCTTACAACCTGAGATCATTTCAATTAGCAGTCTCAAGTGATACCATGCTTAAATTTTTTGATATCACATACTAGACTAAGTTCTATCTTATAGTGTAGGTGAATTTCATCTAAAAGTATTTTCTGAGCTGGAATCGAGGCATTTTGAAGATGCGTCGAATTCTGGCCCATTTCTTTATGATACTGACAGAAGACGGTTCTTTTGTATGGTTATTTAAATAGAATTAATTTTGATCTCACATGACGTGATATTGAAAGCTACTTCCCCTCACCTCGGTACCCATATACCACTCTTAAACTCATAAGCTTTGAGAGTGATTAAGTTCTTTCGGATTGAACGGATTGAACGCGATCGATTAACAATGTAAAGGCCTTTTCTAGCACGAAAAGGTATGGTTTGGTTCATCTCAGAAACTCTGCCAACCCTTAGACCAGGAATTATGAGGAGAGCTTGCCTTTCAAAGCAGCTCCAAGGACTCATTTTCTGTCGAAGACCTTCATCTTGAGTTACTCTCAGATAAAATCTCCTCTTATTGACAGTCGATGCATCTCTCTAACTTCTTCTTTTACCTCTCAACACAATACTTCCCATATGAGAGTTCTGATATCTTACAGTAGAAAAAAAATGGATTTCGGGCTCCGAATTGGTTAATCTCAAGGATGGATCATTTTAGGTATCTGGCGACAAGTTTTCTAATCGCCTTCAATAAGAACTCTTCTCCGCTGCTTTTTTGATTCAATCCCTTTCCCTACTGCTCTAAGAGGATTAAAATATATAATAATAATAGTGCCATTTTGGCTTCTCATTTAACAATGCTCTGTCTTTCTTGACCAACGCTAATATGCCACTAAGTTCTCTTAAGAGTCAAGATGAACACGAGCATTTATGCATTCACTGAAAACTATCTGCTTTCAATTCAAAATGAGAAACAAATTTTAGATTATTGGAGCACATTCGCCCCTGTTTCAAACGAGATTTCTTTGGTACTGTAGCTTTCTCCTTCAACAATCTATCCAGTACCAATTTTCCCCTCCTTCTTCTCAAGTCGTAGGATTTTCATAATCAAATACGAAATGTTTAAAATAATGGAGGATTATGGCTGAAATTATATATGTAATTATAAACCTCGGCCTTCCAGGTTCAACACCTAGACATATATGCTGTACCTATGAGTGAGATTCCTCCTTAATTAAATATGAGGGCCAGCTCATCAATTGCCAAGAAAAATTACGAATTTATCGATGTGGGTTTATAGTCCTAGTTAATTTCATTTAAAGAGTCCGAAATTTGTTTTGACTTTTTTTTTTCTTCTAAAAGCCCTCTAATGTTCTACTCTAATTTCATTGTTTTTCGTGGCTATTAATACTTGGAATAGTCGCGAACCAATAGAACTTTTTCGAGTCCTTCGAGGATTTTCCTACAAAAATTTATATGCCAGAACACTGCATATCTGGTAGTTACATAAATCCCTTGAGTTACATAAACCACTTGCTATTGCTGTTTTCGCTGCTATATTAGCTCATATTCAAGTACATAAACTGACCTTATAATGATAGAACACCTTACATTAAACTTGCAGAGAAGACATTGCTATTAATTACAACAAAACAATTTCGTATGAATTATATCAAATATTTAAGAAGAAGCCCTAAATGGAGTTCAGAATTCATGGTCACTATTCTTATTTTGCTCCTATTGCAATTCTGAATATTTCCTTCAGCTTTCTCTACCTGATTTTGACATCTGCCCTTATTTCGGGATATTTTCTGATGATCGAAACAACGAGGAAGAGCATTCCTGGAGTTTCTGATGATCTCTGAAAATTTGATGTCTTTCCAGCAGTTAAGCACAAGCGGAGATATTAGAGTTGCAAAACCGAGCAAAAAGTTTGTGATTAGAATGAAATCTCTCCATGTTTTAATCCAGCAAGGCAGAGCATTGGTCTCTTCGCCTCATGCCTGAGAAAAGGGGGCTTCCTAACATATATAAACTAAGCGACTTGATTATATAGAGGAGGAAGCGTCCAAAGCGTTGGCTCTATTTTGGCAGCTCTATTCAGCATTTTAGAAATCGATTATAATCGTATAGAAGTGTGAAGTAATTAAATCATCTGCTCGATTGTTTGGAATAAAAATCATTGATTCTCCGGACGCTAAATTAAAATTTACAACGTCGCAGTTATCCGAAAGCGGCATCTAATCAAAATTTGCTACTAGTGATAATTTCCAGGTTCTATGCCTGTAAAGTCCTTTGATGATGAATTAGGCGCAGTCTTCTCAAATATACAACATTCTGAGATGGTACTTGAAAGAGAGAGAATAGAGAGCTTAGGAGTGTAGAAAAAAAAAAAATGAGTAGCAATCTAGAAATGTACCTGCTCCTTAATGAGATTGCTAGTCAAGGAGTAAATGAGAAATATAAGAAAAGGCTTTATGATGCTAGGAGTTTAGATAGATCGCAATTGATTCGTATAAATGCATCTTTTAGCAAAAAAATTGACTCGATGAGAGGGCTTCAAAGCTTTAAGCTGATAGTGGCTGAGCATTTCCGCTGCTAAGAAAGTTGGTTACCAAGTAAACCTCCACTGACCAAAAATAAATTTAGTTGAATAAGCCAATTAAGACGCAAAATCAAATCTCATTGGCAATTTTTATATCATTGGCTGTCGGACATGTGTATTAAGGCAGTAGTTGGTTTGCATATGTTCTGTGGTTAGAACATGATATGGAATTTTGGATCTTCATTGAAGAGACTCATTTTGGAGCTCCTATGAACCTAAAGTTAAATTCATTAGAAACAGATTTCGAGTGCTTCAGAAAACCAAAAATTATATGATGCTTAGGTTGAAGCACGAAGAGTTTTATCACATAAGCTAGAAAAGATGCGAATAGCGAATTTCAGACGATGATTCACGACAAATGCCTCCTTTTTATTTTTCGGTAGCGTATGTATTTCTTAAAACACCCAAAAAATATATAACGAGGATAAAGCAAGGAATCGCATATTTTCCAACAAAAAAAAAAGGGCTTCATGATATAAAAATCTGTTGATCTTCAAGGATGAACAACTATTGGGGCAAAAAGTTACCATTTCTGCATTGTCTGTTTATTGGATGCATAAGATAGAGGTTCTGCAATCACAGTTCATAAAATACGTGCAATCGAGGAACTATTAGGGTTTTCAGAACAAAAAGCTCAAATGGCTTCACTATATAGTGCTCCGCGTCTCTACTTGCGTTTCAAAGATGAATAATGAAGGTAAACCAAAGAGAGAAAGCCGCAATCAAATTAGACAGTGAATTTATACTTTTGTTTCCATATCTCAGCTGCATTGGAGCAACGCCAAGCGGAAAATCCCTCGTATCTGATATAATTTGACCTATTATCCTTTTTTCTCAGAATCATCTCCTTCTTATGATCTGTATTCATATTTCTAAAAGGTTGCATCGCACAAATTTTGGAACTTCCTGCACCTCCCACACTTCACAAAACATGGATCGCTTTTCAAAAAAAGTTCGCACCTCACAAAAACAAGTCGCTCTTCTTTACTTGCTCTTGTGAAGTGCTCCTTGTTTTGTGAATTGCAACGTTTTTTTGAGAAGTGTCAAATTTACTGTGATGCAACCTTTCTCAAAATGTACATGTAATAGATACAGTATATTGGGAGAAACAGCCAGACCCCGTCAGGCTGATACTTCTCTCAGAGGCTATAATTTCAAATAGAGATCTCCAATCAATGTATTATATTGTTATATCAATAATCTACGATGCACTTTAGCTAGCTGCTTGTCCATATGTCTCTATCTCTCTCTTTGAAAAGATTTTGAGGGTTAAACGTGATTGCTGTAAGGTGTTTTATATGTACAGATCCAAAGGCAGGACAGTGAATGCTTCCTCGTTGAAGAAATATACCAAGTTTGGGATAAATTCAGGTATCTGAACCTGATTTAAGCGACAATATATCACCCTCAGAGGTAGAGCTACGGTTCTCAATTTAGAAAAAGGCCATTTTGGATTACGCGACTTTTTGCTTGACTGGCCCAGGATATCAGAACCATATAGCGACAAAAACTAAGTAAATTGAATTTCTGCAAATAGAGATTTTACGACTTATTATTATCAATAGAGAGATCATCTTCTGTGGCTAGACGCGATAAATGTTTTCTTCGCATTCAGCTTTTGAAGATGAGAATTTGAAAAATCTTCCTTATGTGAAAATTTGTTGCGAGGAGAAGCTTTTAATCTAATTAATTTACCGCCTGCAAATTCATTATTCGAAATTCCAATTATAATGAGCTAACGGAGCACGCGGCTAGCAATTCAATTAAATATAATCATATTAAACAGAATGGTGCAGGAATGATGGTAGACAAACTGAAGATGAGGTAAGTATATGCAGAAAGACGAGTAATAACAGAATTATGAGAGAATAAAAATGTCCTCCTAAGCGTAATATATTTCCTGCGAAATTCATTGATGTGGATGGATTTTTAGAAATTATTTATATTGCTAATATGAATATTATTATAATCATTTGTTGGTTCTAATTCGGAGAGACTAAGCATCTTTTTTCATCATCATCCTCTGTTCCTGCGAAAGAGGGACTTATCTCCGTTATTTTTTCTTCTTTTCTTGAGCGATTGTCAAACAGTGTTTTTCCGGCTACAAAGTCGAAGCGCATAACTGTCAGCAACACTAGTATCGATCCAATTGCGATTATCTCCAAGAAAATCTCCGAGTAGAAATAGCCGAACTCAATTTTTTTAGAGTGGTCGCTTACCTTCCCAAGTATTATCAGGACTAACACAGTCATAGCGTTCATTCCCGAAGCAGCTATTCCAAATCCCATTTCGACCTTATCTTCACCAGCAGCAATACAAATGCAAGACCAACTTGTCGTTTCGAAAATAGCATGTGCGGTTCCAAGTAATATCAATGGCAATACAACAATATATCCTTCGTCAGCTTGAGTCTTCAGCAATGAAAAGAGCAAATGACTTGCAACTGCCAAAATCGCTGAAGTCACGAGCCAATACCACCTCTTCCCATATTTATCAATGAGAATCCCGAGTAGAGGAGATACAATAATCAGCTGCATATAGTAGAGGAGACCCAATTGAGCTGCTTTGATATAATTGAAACCGAATCTCTTGTGGACTTGATCGTTCATGTTGTCTGTGAAGGCTTTAAAGTCGGGAAATGTGATGATATAATACAGAGTTAGAGCCCAAAAGAGTGCCGGAACTTCTTTCAAGTATTTAACAACTTCGGAACAGAAGCTTTTCATCGGACTTGTAGGCTCGTACATTGGCAATGGGCTTTCCTTGGTCCTTTTCATGCAACTAACACCCAATGCGCAGAATAGTGAAACTAAGCAGAGAATCACCCCAAATACACTTGGGGCCCAAAGCTTTTGTGATTTTTGGAAGATCAATGGCGTAGTCAACCCATTGATTACATTTGCTAAATACGAGATGCTATTGTTCCATCCGATCACAAATGTCAGTTCCTTGCTCGATGATGACTGTACAGCCATTGTCAGCTGCGCCAAATATAAATTCTCTGCCCCTACTGCGTAGATCACTCTTCCTATGATCATGCAGGTATAATCTCCCCAATATACTCCAAAACCAAAGATCATTTGTCCTTGAAGCACTAAATAAGCGAAAATTATCAAGGCGAGTCTGACTCCCACTATTTTGGTGAAACACCCTCCAAGTAGAGGCAAAATGATATTGGGAATCGAATATACGGAGTAGAGCATATCAAATTTGAAATAGTCCAGGTTAAGAGGTGTGTTTTGGAATTGGACTTGTAGAGCTTGAGGAATGTCATAAACGAAGCTGCATCCGAGACTGACAGTTCCCATGAGTACGAGATGAAGCCATTTTTGAAAAAGGGAATCCTCACGCTGCGGTTCTAAGCTCGAGTGCATCTGACTATTATTTCCTTCACTTTTTTTTTGAATTGATTACATGAATGTCCAATAATAATAAAGAGAAGGCTCATTCCATAACGGCTTATTGAAAAGTCTTTCTATCTTCTAAATCAAATCTAATTCAAGGCCGATAATAATTTTCAAATGTCATCGAAACTCTCGCGGAATATATCCACTCAGAGCATTTTCGAAAACCGTTCATTCTCTGTTAAGAATGCCTACTTCCTATGACAGATGCAATTAAACTCGCAAATGCTCTGGTTTGCTTATGACAACATAAAATTCCCAGAACCTAGCTGTTAAAATGTTTGTTAAGTAATGTACTCGCATACACAGGGGCAAACACTTCAGCTAGGTTGCAAAGCTAATTTTATCAAAATCCAAATACCAATGCTCCTCTTGAGTCGTCTGACTCAGAATGTCTATTGTACCCTTTCTTTAATTGCGAATGGTACGTTAACCGATTAGTGATTTTATTCCTAACGCCTTTACATTGAATTAGATTAAATAGTTAGTCGTTTTAGTAAATTTCTTACTGAAGTTCATCAAATTTTTTTTTTTTCGATTTTGACTCTGAAAATTTTTTCAGATTTACCACACAATTTATGAAAAAGCAGCAGGCCTTGAATACTGAATCTGTTCATAGACACTCTCGAACGCAGAGGAACTATTCAATTTGACTTTACGATTTTATAGGAGGCATTGAATTCATCTGAATAAAGGTGGCTTCCCTTGAATATTCAATCGTTTGTCACTGAGAACAAAATAATGATTATTCGATGGGTTGTAATAGTATTATTGTAGAGTAACATGTGTGATTAGTATTATGACAGTGCATAGTTTTAGAAACTGAGGAAAAATTCTTTCTATCATCGAAGCGGCTGAGAGGAATTATTATAAAGACGATTCAAACATCTCTCCCGTTCTATGTAAGGAGATACAATCATCAGTAATAATCTATATCCAAACCTCATTTAACTTGGCGAAATTTAGCTTGAATTAGATGAATGTAGAGTCGTGGTAAGTATTGCTTCTAAGTGAATTCAGTGGCTTTAAATCAGCAAAAATAATTTGTTTGGATTCGATGATGATGAAACAGTTTAATGTAGGCAGCCAACAACATAAAGTTATTTTATGTTTCAGATATCCCCTTTTGTACTAACTCATGATGAAAGATAAATAGTGGTCTTTGTTGTTAAGGTGAAATAAGACACTGCTGAAAAAGCAAATAAATAATTTTCTTTGAATTCTCTTATAAATTATTATGGTGAAAGATTTAAAGGAGCTATTCTTAATTTATAAAATAAATGCCGATCGTGTTATTTTGCATCTTCCTGGATCGAGGTGATCAGCGAATTTTTCTCATCTTCTGAATCTTCTATCAGAAGAGTTTTCAGAGTTTTGACTTCATTTCCTTCGCTCTTGTCAAATAGTATTTTGTCAGTTACAAAGTCGAAGTGGATAACTGCCAGCAACACCATTATAGAACCGATTGCGATAATTTCTAATAGCACCTCTGAATAAAAATAGCCAAATTCCACTGCTTTAGAGTGGTCACTTACCTTGCCAAGTATTATAAGCACAAGTACAGTCATAGCGTTCATTCCTGAAGTTGCGATCCCAAATCCCATTTCAATCATTCTTTTCTCACCAACAGCAATACAAATGCAAGACCAGCTTGTCGTTTCGAAAATAGCATGCGCTGTCCCAAGTAATATCAATGGCAATACAACAATATATCCTTCGTCAACTCGAGTCTTCAGCAACGAAAAGAGCAAATGACTTGCAACTGCCAAAATCGCTGAAGTCACGAGCCAATACCACCTCTTCCCATATTTATCAAT
>ENA-UOTX01001581-UOTX01001581.1-compost-metagenome-genome-assembly--contig:-NODE-1581-length-15819-cov-16.949181_pt1 | contig 15819 bp, 13 predicted proteins | sample MGYA00238143_ERZ746982 | MGnify/ENA primary metagenome ERZ746982 (study PRJEB28758, sample SAMN06268862) | compost metagenome | isolation source: single cell | place: USA: California, Emeryville, Joint... | reverse complement strand
ACGACATCTCACCAAAAATATTATTGTAAAAAGAATGAAGTACTTATGACCAATTTTTCTCATTTCCTGCTAATTCGCATTAACCCCATATCCATAATCATATTCCATCAGCTTAACCACTGTATTGAGAAAATGAAGCTAATTGCTATAGACTTAATATTTTCTTCTCATCAAATATCTGAGGTATATATTTGAAATCTGATTCATTCATCCTTTAAAAGAGGGTGTTAATAAAGTGAATAATAAACAATTTATGTAGCGTATCTTTATTGAGAAGTTACTCGAATCCAACAGAATTTATAGACTCAATTAGCTTAAACAATGATAAGTTAAAACTTTTTATTTCTGTCGCATCTTCAAATACTCGCTGTAGTCTAATGAGATCTTCGAGCTTTGGTATCGTTCAAGCTCAATTTTATCAATGACATCTTGGAGCTTCCCATCATATCCTGATAATCTCATCAATTAAATCCTTATCGATATTTTATAATTTACCGGCTTTCTTTACTAGATACGTCAGAGTCGTCTCTTGGTCCCATCCCTGCTCCATCGCAACCTCTGGCAGATAGGTTGCTCCATAAGATCTCCTTCCTGGAGGTAAAATTACAAAAATAGCTGAGCTTCATTCATTCGGAGTTATGCTTTTACTCGTGTCTTGGAAATCAATGTTTATTCCATGGACACCAACCTTCCAATCCAATGCATTTTTTGCAGGTTCGAAATTGGTGAGAAGGGAAACCGAACAACTCAAATCCTTCACCTCTTTCTTCGAAATAGGTGAGAATCGTGAGTCTTTGAATGCACTGTACAACGCATACTTCGCTAAATTTTTACCCAGTTGGTCCTTAACAAAGGTCCCTAGATAATGTGTGATAACATGAGGACTATTTCTTAATGATCAATAAGCTGGGACGGTAAAACAGACGACTCATAAAGAAAGATCACTCACCGATGCATCCTCGAAGTTCATCGCCTCTGATGTGCCATGTCACGAATAACGGAGCGTCGATTTTAGGGAAATCGTCTGGCACTGGGAACGATTCTTGCTTGTCTAAGTAGTGCAACATGGCATCGAAACAGTAAGCGCACATATCCTTTGTAGCGACTACAGATGTAGTAGTATCCATGATAGATATCAGATTTCCAATTTTACGAGTATTTAAGTTTGATTAATAATTTAAACCTAACTCTATTAATTAGGGTATCAGAATGCGATGAATCAGTCAATTTACTTGCTGCAATTTTAGTGGCATTCCTTACTGTATTTTGTGAAAAAAATCGGAATCAGCATTCGATAACCAATGCATATCAGAAAACATAAGCTTCATGAGAAATAGACATAGCTAATAAGATTTATGCTTCAGCTACTGTTTCTAGACGCTGTACGTTCATAATCACCGGTGATGGACGACTCATAAGTCCGGTGCAAAAAAGAAATAAACTGTCAATAACTGACGCATTCATATTCAACAACTGCAAGACTTTGCAGACTAGAATAGCTTTTTTTAAGAGTTAAATATTGTAGCCAGGATGCCAACTTTATAGTTCTTTTGACAAAGAATTCGCATTGACGGTTTTGGTTTACAGCAAGGAAAATTAAATTAGATCCATAGCACAAAGGTTGAAAAATTAATAGACTCAATAAATTAGCTTGTATTTCAATATGCAAGGTATCCTTTTGTTTATCAGAATATTTCTCTAAAAGTTTTTGCTGTATATTCCTCGTCGCTAAGCATTGGCAGTTTAATAAATATACTGAATCATTGTTAATATTCTGTCGTTATTATTCAAATGATATTGCAAATTTGTCACGAAATGAGTTTAAAACTATCTATATAAGCTTCATATCAGCTTATTTCCTTTGAAAATTCTCAAACAAGAAGACATCAATAGCTTTCTTCTCCTTGAAATTTGGGTCTTTTTTAGTTTTGATGAGTTGATTTATACTGCTCCACCTGACCACTAACCCTCTCGAATTTCTCAAGCAACGCCTTATATTTCTTTTCTAGGTCCATAGCCACTGAGTCTCCACTCATCCTTGAAATCTTGTTCAATAACTTCTTCGATTCTCCACCTAAACACTTTTCACGAAACCATTCATAAAGTTAACTTACTTGAAGGCGAATTTTTGCGAATTAATGATTTATTCGTTTGAGGTGTCGAGTTTATATCGAATGAACTAACTGTAGGACAAGGCTCAGTGAATTCTACTCTGTGCTTGTGTAACTTAGACGAGCTGGGCGACTCTTTGAGAGCGCTTTTAGTTTCTGACCTGCTTCCCAGGGTCGTTGTATCTCGACTCTTAAATCCCGTGGAAACAGCAGTCAATTGCGTTGTTCTGTCACCACCGAACTGCTCTACGATGTAATATCTATTATTCTTTGTCATAATCTTCTCCAAATAAGGGCTGTCAATCTGATTCAGATTGAGTTGACTTCCTTTCGAGATCTTAACGCTCGGTCGAGAAGATTGACGATCTTTTGGAACTTTACTCGCTGTTGAAAAGCCCTTATGATTTGTTAATAGGAAAGGTTAGCCTGAATCTCAAAAAAGCAATTTAGTTGTACTTGGAGGCTCTGGCTCATGCTATTTTTCCCGATCATTTGGAAACTGACCTCGTCTTCTTCGATTTGTAAAGTCTTGTTCATCGAAAGCATGTTTTCGTAGCGCGATGCATCCGCCTGTCTTTGCTGCTCTTCAAGCTCCTAGTTTCTTTGAGCTGAGGCAAATGGACTAAAATTATACTTTGTTTTTCGAAATTCTTTCATCCAAATTGGCCAAGAGATCATAAGTCTGGATTATTTCTTGTCTCACAGGAGACTTTTCTCTTCTGTGCGTGTGTAATATAATGATGAACAATATGGTTTCAAACAATCTCTTACATATTGATTTTTAAACCAGTCGACCCCATAGATTTTTGACTTCTATGGCTAGTTAGGTTGCTTTGACGCGAGCTCTTCGGTGTCAATAAACTGACGCATGTATTTGATCTCTTGTTTTGTGCAACTGAGCTAGGTGCTTTCTGATGGCTCTTTTCTCTATGCAATTAAATAAGCCATGAATCACAAATCGTTCATCATACCTTTGAGGGCTTTGTCTGGATGCTTTTGATTGACTTTTGTTCGGTGTTTTCTTGGTAGTTATTTTTTCACTAACTGCGCTCATTGAAGGCACCTCTCTGCTGTGACTCGTAGGAATATTGGCTAGTTCACCATTATAAACGTTTCCATAGTTTGCTGAAGTCTCTTTCGCTTTTTCGTTCTTCTTCGGCTCGGCACTTTCGTTTCTGTTCTCGGTAACGGATCTCTGACTTTTCATTGGTTCCTAGATGAGAGTAAGATTATTCCGCTGGAAAGTCATAAGGTGATTATAATACAGTAATCAAGGCATATATTTGTTCATATTTCTCCGCAATCGATGCTTCTTTATTCTTCTGCCACTCGATGTTTCTTTGATAAAACTCGTTTGGATCAACTTTTCTTATCTTTTCGTTCTGCAAAATGCCATTTGGATAGAAGGTGCACTGCCGAAACTCGTTTTCGATTTTTTCTCTCTGCAAAGAGTGGTTAAAATGTCTTTTCTAGCAGATTCTCGTTTACCTCATGTTCTTCGGCAGTTTTGAGCTTCTCTTGCTGCCAGGTCTTGGTTTTGGTGACTATATCGACACTAATTGAAGCTTAGTAATGACTTGGATCACATAATTTACTATTCGAGAGGGAAATCATGATTTATTCTCGGACTGAATTTGCATTCTTTCAGTTCTATTTGCTCCTTCAAGGATTTCCCTTTTTCATGAATTATCATCCGAGTCTTCTTTTGAAGCATCCCTCTTTTGTGGAGATAATCAGTTCTGCTTTGGAAAGTTTGCTTATTGAAATTTGTGTAAGTATTGCTCAAGATTTCTAAAAGAGAATCATGAGGCAGCTCTGTTTCCTCTTCGTCTGTCCTGTGCTGTGTGATTGTTACTCCTTCATTGGATTTCTTCTGCTCTGATTTGCGTTTTGGGGATTTTCTAGCCGAAGTTTTCTGTTGATCAGGTCTATCATTCATCTGTTTCGTGATGGATTGTGGAATCGACGCATTTCTATATGATATAATTAGCTGATAGAATTGTTGATATTTATGCCTTGAATGCCCTCTAGGTCCTGAAATCGGAGGAGTTAGAGTTCGAACTGATGTTTGAGGAGCTGGCTCTTCATTTGATGTTTCGTCTGAATAATCAGCGTATTCTTTCATTCTAAGAATGGAGAGTTATGGTCTAATTATGAATTAAATATAAATACGCATTGATTTGGGCTTCTATTAACTGTATTTCATGCAAACTCATTTGCTTTTTCTGGCGGAATTTGTTGATGAGTTTCGCATTTTCCGTCAATTCATCTTCCAGCCGCTGCTCTTCTTCAGGACTGACTAAAAGCTCTCGAGGCTCTTCTAATGATTTGGTAGAGTTTTTCCTAGGCGGCTTGAAAAAGAGCTTCTTTGCCAGCCCATTCGCACGAGGCGATTTCTGCTCTGGACGGAAGAATAACACAGGAATATCCTTAGTTGCTAACTCTCCATAAAGACAATCTGAAGGGCTATGTGAGGCTGTCCTTTTCGAAGAGGACGTTTGTTTCTGCTTTCTGGAAGGCGGCGTCTCTATAAGAGACTTTTCGCTTTTTCTCACCGATCTTAACTCATCACGGGACTTTCCTGTTTTTGGTGAATTAGATTGGCGGCGAGAATCTCCTGTAGAGCCAGTGTTTCTTCTCTCAACAGGGGATACTTTGTAAACATTGTAGACGTGTTCTTCAGCTTCCTGAGGCTTTTTCTTCAATGTATTATTCTTCAGAGCGCTCAAGAGCTCTTTTTTCCTAAAAAAAAAAGAAGAATGATGCTCCTCATTTCGGCCAATTCAATACCTGCTCTCGTATATGTCGGCAGCTTCATCATCATGAAGGTTGCTGAGCCGCTTGGTACCTTCTCCAAGCACGAAAGTCGCAGTTTTCGCTAAGAATATAAGGATAAGTTGTCAAAATCATGTTACTATTTCCAGCAGAAGCAACTCCATTATCATGTTGGGATGCGTCTGTGATTTCCTGCTGGCTGCCTTCCTCTTCATACATGGATTAGATTAAATCGTCCGATATACAGAGTGGATTTACCTCTAACTGTGGCGCCCAGAGATTGTGGGTGTAGTTTGTTCCAAGGGCTTGATGATTCGGATCCAATTCGATCACTCGGCTGTCCGTCCACTGGCAAGTCATTAGGTTCTGGCACTTTACCAAAGGTCATCATTCCTTTAGCTTCTATAAATTTTCCAGCGTCTTGTGACGAGCTTTTGGATTTATTTACGGACATTTTAATCAGTTAATTATTTATTTATTGCCAACTCATTCAACAAATCTATTTCGGTTCGAACTGACATTCTTCTCGGCCAACTCAGCATCTGTTAACCATTTTAAGCCCGCTGAACACTAAAAATCCCAACTAAGGAAGTCATGTGAACGTTAAATCATGAGATGGCTCTTCGTTAGTATCAATGCCTTAGAAATCTATATAACTTATAAGGATAGAACTTAGAATTATAATGAGAAAGTGAAAACTCATTAGTTATAACCCCGTATATTATTATGGAAGAGATGATATTTAAGGCGATCATATGACCTTTTGATTCAAAGGTTTATTTCTTCATCATCGAACAAATTTTCTTCAATCGAATGTAGGGTGCCCTCTTCATGTCCGTGAGACGAATTTTCGTCTTCAAAAGCAAACGGATCTTCGAGTTGAGAAGCGCCTGGATTCGCCTCAGGCTCAATAGTCGTGTTGGGAACGGCTTCAATCTCCATGGCAGCATTCTGGTTCGAATTAGTCGGTTCTTCAACAATAGGAGCTTCCTCGTCGTCATCAATTATTATAAAAGGTTTACCTCTCATTTGAGCGGTTAACTCGAGATCAATGCCATTTGCCTTATCGGACTGGACGAGAGGAGTCTGTCCAGAAAATTCTTTAGAGAAATACCTCCTCAGCAGAAGACTACGAGAACTTATTTTTCGGTCTTTGGGCACCTCGTAATAAAATTTAGGGATCAGCCCTGATTCAAGGCGTCTGTTATCAAGATCTTTTCGCATATTTTTGCCTTTCGACTCTTCCTGCTCCATTCTTAAAAGTTCCCATGGTTAAATATGAGTTTGAAGATAATACAATTACCTTAATTTGCCATCAACGAGTGCGACTTGTCCTGACAGCTCGAGTTCCACGAATGATTGTATGGAGCTTTTCGAGAGCTGTCTCCATGGTATCATAACTTTTTTTCCAAACAGTTTTTCTAACTCCTCAAATCCAATTCCCTCTTCACTGCTTGTTATCAACGTCTCAATGATCGTTTTTAGAAGACCTCTGTTTTCGAGCTTAACAGAGCTTTGAGGGATGAATTTCAAATGGTCTGGGTTGCTGAAACTGATCAAGCCTATCAAATGATATTTCGCTCGTGAGAGCTTATATTGATAACGTATATACCTCTCATTTGCAACGTAAAGAAATCCGCATATCCAAGCTCCAGAGCATCCAGCATGTGATCCGTATCTATCACATGGTCTTTGTACCTAATATATCAGAAAATACAGGTAAAAGTTTGAAAACTGCAAAGGTTTTCATTTACATTCCCTTCGAAACATCAAAAAGGAAATCATTCACTTTGTGCTTGTCCACTAGAAATTCCAGATTTAGTTAAGGGAAATTAATAAAACCGGAAAGCACCATTAAATTGCTTGAGTCCTCCGTATTTTACTGTCAGAGACCTCACATATCTTTTTTTGTCATCGAGCTGTCTGGCAGGTTTGTAAACGTCTTTATCAGTTCGCTTCACCCCGTTTAGATTGGGGATATAACGGACCGCAGTCTCGTAGAATTCAATCCGAATTGTCGAAGGCTTGGCTCCTAGTTCCTATAATTATTCGAATCTACCACGACTACTTATGCTCAAAAGTTTACTTTTCGCTGCTCTTCAGTCTCAGCTACTTCAGGAACTTGAAATCTAAATGTCCGGAAGAGTCCGGCCCCTAATTTATAGCCTCGCATATATCCTCTTCTTAGGAAGGTCTTTTTGTAGTGTATGTACTAGCAATTATCATTATTAGGCAATTAGTCATTATTAGGCGATGTAACAAAGACTGTTTTTATTACCTGACCATCAATGTATAATTTTACACCATATACTTTTGAGCTGTCTGGAGCCTTGAGCTTGATCTAGGCACACGTGATTTTATGAGGATTATTCATGGTGAAATATTTTGCCTCGAATTCGTCGTCCTTTTGCACGATAATGTAATCTTTTTTTCTAGTCTCGTCGTTTATGCCGGTCTTGTAGGTTTCGACAGATGTGAACTTTGGGAAAGGTTCTTCTGTGCCTGCTCGCAGAATAACAGCCTAGGTATGGAGGAATTTAATTAGTAAAGCCTGGATAGATGAGAATTAACATCGAAGCAATGGGAATTTTTCCCCATCTTGCGAAATATTAAAAAACAATTTGTAAGTTGATTATTTATGTTTGCTTGAAATTGGCAAATTTGGCGCGTCAAAAATACAATCATGAATGCTGCTGAATGTAAAAGAACATGGCATCTAAGTTTACTGTTTACAGATATAAATACAACCAATCAGATTCAGCATTAATGCAAGGCCTGTTTTCAGGTATACTGTGATATTCACAATAAATTCAACCTTCGCTGGAATAAAATATTCTGCTGATTATACATCTCATAACTTGATAAGCTCTGAATTTTCGTCTACAATGTATGGCGCAAACTGTTGGAATATGCTTCATTGAAAGGAGAAATCTACCCTAGAAAAATGAGAGAGGATGCGAGTTATTGATTTTGCAGCAACTTCCAGTTATTGATTCCAACCACATACTTTGGACTTCAATTCATTTGTGAATCAAAATGTGAACAAAAGAAATCAATTTTATATGATTAAAAAACACATAACATGCTTTATGATATCTAATACTCATCTCTCTTTCAAATACTAGCCCTATGTAGTTATATTTCCAGCATAATGATTTAAAGTTCATTTTGCATCTTATGCTTTTCATAAGATAATCTTTCCGTTTGTGGAACGTGCCCTCTCTCGTCTTTCATTCTTTGTATTTTTCTATTATCGTTCATGCCTGGTTCAATGCGATACTGATCTGAGTCTTCCTGTTGCTCTTCCTTTTGTTTCTTTATCGCATTTGCCAGTTTCCTAACTACCACACTCTTCTCCTCTTTTAAATTTTTTATCTCGTTCTTTAAAGCTTCTATTATCTCCTTAGAAGAACCATCAGTTTCCTGCTGCGATGAAATTTGCCGGACGCCTTGCAACTTCTTAATACTATCATGCATTTTGATTTCAATTTCTTTTATCTGCTCGTTCAGCTCTCGGATCTCATTACATTGTCCTTGAAAGATTAGCATTACCAGTAACACCACTATTGCCAGAGGAACGCAGCACAATCTTCCCATCCTGACTTTGATGAAAAACAATTGACACTGAAAAATTAAAATTGAATCTACAATCAATTGAAGTTTATCAAATATCTGTTGCTTATTCAAGAGGATACTTCCCTCTTTCACCTATTCAGATACTTCAATTAATTTAGAGCTGTTATAATCCTGGAATATAATGTGTTATGAATTTTACTATTGAAAAAATTTATATAAAATTGCTACTCGCATTTGAAATGAAATATTTTGAAAAAGCGGATAATTAATTCAGTCTGCGTCAGTCTCTTTGCAGACCTGAGGTATAATCTTACTGCGTTACTGCATTAATTTCCGATAGATTTGTAAGAATTAATTATTTCTTCTTTTTAGTGAAATTGCTCTGAAGCGTCTTCACTAATTTCTCCAAATCGAATACGGAAACCCCTTGATAGCAACTCCTCGCGTATTTCTCTCTTATAACGCGGAGTGATTTACTTTGATGATATTTCTGCAGCGCTTGCATCATATCTTCAGCACAAGTTTCAATGGAATCGAGGTTATAGCCTAGTTCTTTGCAAAAGGCCTCTTCACCGTTCCAATTCTCCTCTCTAAGCTTCGAGATATAGAGTACTGACGCTGCTTGTAGGCTTGGTTGATGACTTAATAACCGGGAGTCTAGTAAGCCAGTCTCGAGCACATAACGGGCGAAATATAATTCTTTCTTGGAACAGTTAAGAATTTGAGAGTAGCGCTCAATAAAGCACAATGGTGAGGCTATTGTAAGCTTGAAAGCCAAGGTATAGAGAATTTCTCCTTCGTACTCAAGAATTTGCTCTATTGTGTACATTTTCTCAGTTATTTGAGCAAAATCTCCAAGCTCGGCAGGCAGGACTTCCTCATACTTGTTCGCTATGAGCAAAGCCGCAACACCGACTAGCTGAAAATTTGCTCTACTAACAGTTTTTTTCTCAAGATAACGGTCAATAAGACTCACAGCTAGGAACAGCGTCTCCGTTTTGAGCCTGAAAGTGACTTGAATTTCGACCAACCAATCGACTAAGATCGCCCTCATTCTCTCATTTACTTCGGTCTGTGAAGACAAGTGATCTTGCTTGACTTGAAGTGCAGGCTAGCGTAATAGCCAAGTTAAAAGTTGAGAAATCCATATGATAAACAAGTTACCTCGGTTGTTCTCAAATATTGATAAATGTCATCAAGGTAACATACAACGCTTCGCGGTAGCGAGACGCGTTCTTCTCCATCAATAGCTTCTGGCTTCTTTGTTGGTGAGTCTTCGGTTGAGGCTTCAGAAGGTTCGGCAAGAAGTTTTGCTTCTTCCTCATCGTCTTCTAATTTTAATAAATCCTCCTTTGTTGGAAGGTCCCCCTCAGTGTCTTGACAGGTATGAACGGTCGGGAAATCATTGTCCAGACAGACTGACTTTGGCATGACAAACTCAGGTTTGAGATTTGATGGCTTTGAGTATGTAGCTTCAACCTTTGAAACTAAATTGCTCGCTTTTGCCTGAAGACGGGGTTATTTTCCATTGCTTATATGTAAAGGCATTACCTGTGATATCGGGAATAACGACGGAGGTAGAGTGGAACTGCGTTTTCTGTTCGTTGAGCTTTCTTGCTTTGGGCAAGCTTCTAATACCTGAGTTAATAGATGAGTTTTGAAGGTCAAGGTGGAGAGGGGTACAATTAGTGGTTTCTGTTCCATGACAGCTTGGGTGTTTTTTGTGTTTCGAAAAGTAAATTAAATAAATTCTTGCTTCCTAAATTCAAATTTAAAAACCACAATGATTCAAATTATTCTATCATAAATAGCGTCATTAAAATGTGTCACACTGGTTGAGAGCTGACTCGTATGTCGGCCTGACAGAAATTTCAGTTCGAATCTATGAAGAACCGGTGAGAGGGAGCTGTGAAGAACGAAAGGTTTGCTTTTCAAGCTGTTTCTTGGTGTATTGTAAAGAATATACTCTGGGGGACCCTGATGCGAGAAAATAAAATGCTAATTAAATCATTGTGTAGGACAGGACTAAGAAGAAAAAGAAACGTAAAAGTGACAGGTCTAGTCAAAGTGCAAGGCATTTTCTATTCGTTTTGACTAAATTACTTCAATGACTGAAGAAGACTTCTAAAATCGAACGAGTTACCCTTTAATGCTGGAAAACTCACAAAAGAAAACATGTTTTAGTCGTTTATCGCGAATAACACAAAAGTTTGAATCAAGAAACATAAGGTCTCCTTGAACGGTAAATTTGATTCTGAGAGAGCTTATCTGTCGGAATAAATTTAAATTACAAATAAATCTTTACTCTTGATCCCATAAAACCAGCGCATTGCGACAATTTTAAACGCTTCGATTCAAATCTAATAAACCGCAAATTTTTCAGAAGAGTTTACTAAAGCATTTCTAAATAATCAAATGAATTGAACTTAACTCGATACAGCCATTTATGTTAGTTCAAATACAAGTCGAAAGCACAAACGAGTCGTTTATCTACACCTATCGACACCTGGGTCTATAAGACAGCTTTTTTCAGAGAATGGGATCGTAACTTTAATAATGCCAAATTTCATATCAACTCTTTCTTTCAAAAAATTTCAAGCTTCTTTGTATTGAGCGTTCAGAGCCAATCTCGGGATGCTCACGTAAACTTTCAACGTTTTGTTTTTGTTTCTACTGTCACCGGGAGATATTTAGGAATTTGGTCAGATTCTGTCTTAATTTCAGGGCATGACTGAACTATTTTTCTGAGTTGATCCGGAGTTGTCGCATCCATCGCCATAGGCTTGTAAGTAGGAAATGCTCTTCCTCTGTTTCAATAAGGAGGCAGGATTCCTCTGAGTCTTTTCCATTCGGAATGAGAGCAACTATTGAATCCCCGCCACCATCCGGCGGCGCTTCAGGCGTTTGATCTATTTTCTTTTCTAAAACCACCTTTTGATCGTTTTGCATTCAGCAGCACCGTCAGGTGCCTCCTCCTTCATTAGCTTGAATTTTTTCCAACTTTCTTTGATATGAGCTTCGATGAATTGTTTAACGAGCAAGAGACCCCATTTCAATCAGAAATAGGTATTTGCTGAAATTATCACAATTAATATCGTGTTGCTTGGACCTAAGGTCGTGACTCCTCTTATTATATTATATATTCATTTAGATAAAGGTTCGGGTTAGGAGAAAAACACCTGCTTCGAAGAGGAGCCCATAGTAGATAGTCAGACCTGCGATTATTAGACCTATTAGTTCGAGGACATTAAAGATTTATTCTCAAATAGTCGTATTTTCCTCTGCAAGAGGTAACGTAGAAAAAAAATATTTGAGCAAAGCTTTAAAGAGTATCGTCGTGTGGTTAATCTTTCCTGTTTTCAATATTATTTTCTTTGATGAAGATAAAAAATAGAAGATTTAGTATTGTTGAATACTCCAGAACGTATTTGCAAAACTTAGAGAATGAAGTCGTCATGACCTGAATTGCCCGTTGTTGGGACAATAGGATCAACTTCTCAATTAATATCTAGATTAATGAAAAATTTCGATGATCTAAAAGCCTCATCGCGTAAATCGAATAGAAAACTCAAAAAAAACATAATATTATGTTGTAATTAATTGATTTTGGGTCGAAATTGTTTGAACTCTGTTTGATGAATCAGTGCGCAGCACAGCAGGTTTTATTGGTATCGATGGTCTTCTCTCTCTCTGGCCGAAAATGTATAAAAGCAGTTAAAGTGGATTATCGAAAAGAGCACAATGGTTATTCTTAGCTAAGAGCCACACATTTATGGAAGCTCTTAGATGCTTCTCCTAGTTAATCTTCATTAATCCAAATTGAATCTGAAATTCCACTGATGAAGCTTCGAATATCTATAAAAACTGTTGTTTCGCCTAAGGCATACAACTTTTACTCCGATCCAAAAGCAATTCTGATGATGTGTACCAAATTTCAAGTGAGCTCTCGGTTCTCGATGCAAGGCAAGTTTCTTGACTTTATCTTTGGAAATCGTTTAATTTAAGAGAAATTACCCATTCTCATGAATGAGAATCTCTAGAATTTTCGCCAATCTATATGAAACTATATTAAAATCAGGTGTTTATTGTATCCTAATTCACTGAATAGCTTCTTTAAATATTAATGAAATTGACTGACTTTGGGCTTTTAATATGTACACGAACTTGGCAGCATCGATTCGTTGAAATATTACAAAATTGCCTTAGTATTTTCTAAACTCCTTTCTTTTCTCGTAAAAAAACGCTTGTCAATCCTGAAATCGAATCGAATTTCCATGAATTAAATCGAACCAGAAATTTGATTCAAAAAAATAATACCGAAAAACCTAAAGTTCTTTATTATTATTCTTAACCAAATTTTATCGCTTTTCAAATTCAATTCACAGGATGGTAGATCGGCGCGCATGGACCGAGCAAGTAAACCACCTATTCACCATCCTCAAATCTAATTCTTTGCTTCAGGAAGACATGGCAATCGAGAAACTTGTTCAAGAATTTGGAATTAAGAAATGGACTGTGATTTCCCAGAAAATGGAAGAGATTTATCATCTTACTGGTCGCTCTGGAAAGCAATGCAGAGAGAGGTGTGTCTTACACTCGAACGCTGCTTATACTTTTCGAAATTAGATGGCATAATCACCTTGATCCATCAATCAATAAGAAGCCGTGGTCAGAAGAAGAGGATCAAATTATCTTTGAGGCACATAAGATTCATGGCAATCGATGGGCGGAGATCGCGAAGCTCCTTTCTGGGAGGTGAGTCAATTGGGTTTTGATAACGCATAATAAATTTCGATTGATGAAGGACTGATAATTCGATTAAAAACCACTTTTATTCAACGTTAAGGAGAAGCTTACGAAGACTAAACAAGCGGCTGGGAGATAAAAACAGTTATTTTATATATTGGTTGTTCTCAATAATAAATGATGATAGGTACTGAGCAGGTGAGAGATATAAAGCCAGGGGTTCTGTCGAAAATCATGACGCTAACTGAGAAGGATCCCAGCACTGTTAAAGATGAGATGCTGAGGAAGTTAATGCAGTCTGCAAAAGATATCCAAGAGTCGCTACTAGAATACGCGAACCATAAGCCAGTAAAGAGAGTCCTCGAAGAAAATATGCCAAATAGTGAGCCGAAAACAAAGGCTATGAGAGGTCTGATCCAACGCATAATGGAATTCAAGTAGAGGAGCAATTGAAAGTTAAACGATATTTATCGCATGTTTGTTAGCAAAGTGTACAAGAGACAAAAGGAGAGTAAGCTACTGAAGATGAAAGAGATAAACAGAGGTAATTGATTTAGCATGAGTGAAATATATAGAGCATGATAATTCCAGGTAAAGAGAATAAACCACGCAAGAAATCTGATGATGAGAATTCGATGCCTGCTGCTGAGAAGAAAGGCAAAAAGTTGATAAAAAAGCAAAAGAAGAGTTTGACTGAGAGCTCTTTCGAAAAATTGCTGATGGAGAAGATCGCTAGAGGGTCGAAAAATATATTTAAAATACAAAAAAGGGGGCCTTCAGCAGAACGAGAAGGTAACTAGAAAACTTTATTTGAATTGGGAAAAAAGATATAACATTTAGAAGATGATGAAAATAAAAGAGCCCAGGATGTCAAGCAGGCTGCAGATCTACTATTTCAAATCGCAAGAGAGAATAAGGTACTTTAAGCTGTGAGAAATGAGGTCTAACCTGGTTCTTTAAAAAAAAAATCAAATAAAATAGATGAAAGTTGCTGGTGATAATAGCGGCATTAACAGTCAAAACACAAAAAAATACGATATCGATGCTTATTATCGAAAGCTCAGTACTATTTTGTAAGCATCTCTGCTCCTTTTATAGAATTTAATGCGCTGTAGGAATCAGCAAGAAAAAGACGATATGGTTATAGAATCAATTGGAAGTGAACGCAATACGTCAACCTTAAACACAAATCCAGGCACCTTAAACCCTTCGACGCCTGGAGTGAATCCTCTTACTCCTAACACGAATACGAACAATCAAAGCAGCTTCTTTAGCCTTCCAATGACATCAACAAAAGTAATTTGCTGAGCTTACTCGCACATAAGTAATCTTCTCTATGTTAGAACCGTGGAAATGATGAGGAACATGGAAATGGGATTGGCCCCGGATGCAGGGGCGTCATCACACCAACTGTCACGAAAAAAGAATCATTTACTAATATCAGTTACAAAGGTGTAGATATGATAGACTACTCCCCAAAGAACGTCATTGTCCCAGGAATTAGTCCAATGGGCTCTACAAACTTCAGAGGACCAATCATCCCAATATATACTCCACGTCCCATAATCGCAGCAGTTCCTAACAACGAACTGGATGAAAGCATTAATAATAAAATGGACAACATGCTCAACAACCTAAAGCACAAAATCAACGCGAATTCAACGAAAATGATAAACCCAAGCAGCGAGCTTTCAAAACTAAGCCTCTCTCTCGAAACTCAAGACTCACCTCCTAAAGACAACGATCAGCCTACCAAGAAAAAATTTAACCTTAATATCGACCTTATTAATAGTCAACCTGTCAATGCTAACTCACAGCACGATAGCAATCTTACTACTATTAACGTGGCCACACCACAAAATCTATTTGCTAATATCAGTCCTAATGCAAAGACTATGAATATAAAAACTGAAATACTGTCGAGTCCAAAGAGTTTATTCACGCCTCACGCAAGAAAAAATTCTTTTCAAGAAGTGAAGGGCCGTGAGAATAATTAATGTACTGAGAGTGACGAGGGAATTTTTTTTTAATATTTTTTGGTTTTTGGTTCTGAGGACCATAAATTTTTGTCCCTTGTCACTCGAATTATAACTACTACTACTTACTGCTAAAGCTTATAAATTTTTGTTTTCAGACTTTTTTTTGAAACTCTATTTCATTGTTTGTTCATTTTGGATAGTTATCTATATACATAAAATTGTTGTTTTGAGTTTATATATCTATATTTATTTGTGAAAGGTTCATATAATAAGTGCAAGGATGTTATTGAAAGGCAATCAGAATATTTCAAGTAGAGTATGGAGTATTCAAGATTGGCTGCGGAAGCTGAAATTGCTATGAAAAAACTCAAACTGGGCTGTATATACTTGAGAAGAGTATTTTAGCCTAATCAATTGACTTTTTCATTTACTATGGATTAGAGTTTATAGAGTAGCATCTTATTATCAATACTGCTATTTACTTTGAGCGTTTAAGAGTATCTGAGAGTATGTTGTCAAATAACAAGTATCACACACTCTTTTTAGATAGAATATTAACTAACTATTGCTGTGATATAGTATCTTCGGAATAAAAAATAACGTATGATTAAATTAAAGGAGTTAAAACAATT
>ENA-UOTX01001580-UOTX01001580.1-compost-metagenome-genome-assembly--contig:-NODE-1580-length-15823-cov-27.155468_pt1 | contig 15823 bp, 10 predicted proteins | sample MGYA00238143_ERZ746982 | MGnify/ENA primary metagenome ERZ746982 (study PRJEB28758, sample SAMN06268862) | compost metagenome | isolation source: single cell | place: USA: California, Emeryville, Joint... | reverse complement strand
TTTTCTGAAAATTAAACTCTATGGCAACGACGTAGGGAAATTGCATTCGTTTTCATGATGAAATAAGTGACTCTGCTCCTTATTAACACCGAAATACTCTTGAATACATAAAGTTGCAAAGTTAAACGTTAAATCACCACAAAGCATGAGTTTTAGTATGAACGATTAGTGAGAATTCAAATAGAAGGAGTACTTTAATCTATTTGGTGGACTTGATTTTAGTCAATAACCTGTATTGATCAAAAATTAATTACTAAAGCGATCCCTTTAGTACTAGGTATAGATAAAAGAAGGAAAATATTAGATCAAAGTATTTATTACTCTCTCAGTCTTTAGATAATTACTTAGTCTTAGTATATTAGCCTCGTACATATTGTATAAAATGTTTAAGTTCCATGTAGCTATCAGTAATGAAAAGGAAAATTTTGAATTACGGCCTTTATGGCTGCAATATGAATCTATCAATATTGTTATCAACTACAAATTTCCAACATGTAGATACATAAGCTTCCAGTATACCATTAATTCATGTTAGTCATCTCAATTCATTGATTAGCTTAATTTAATTTTCATTTCGAAATATCTCAGCTTTTAAGTTTCTTATTGCAACAAAACACCAGTTAGATTCTCAAGGATTACCTCATACCTAAGAGCATATGGATATAGTGAAGCATATTTTACAATCCCGTAACACATCAGACTGCTAATTACTGTAACCCTGTTCTCTATCAACAGTTAACATCAACAAAATTTTTTGAAAGAATTTTTGTTTGATTTTTGAAAAAATTATTATAAAAATTATTATCAGTCCTTACTTTACAAAAAACTTTGATATAAAATAATAAATAATCCTCTAAGAAATTTGTTATACAATTTCTTCAACTACCAATAAACGTTACTTAATCCAACAAGAAACGCTTAAAATACGTGAGAGAGAAAACATATAAGAAAAAATTTAATATTACGGGTGAAAAAAAGAAATTATGAGGATTAATGACACGCATGCGTGCCGTGCTTATTCATTCATGAGCAGACCGCTATCAACCCCTCGTCCTTCGAAACCTCAAAATCTAGTGATTCTTTCCCTTTAGGCTTATTGATATATAACTCATTAACGATTTCCTGAATATCCTTAAACAGCAGCGGTTTCACGATGTACTTGTACCCTTTGATCACCCCTTCTTTATCCAAACAAACTTTTTCCTTCGATTCTGAAGACTCTCCTGTCAAAAAGATAATCGGTACGCTAGCCATCCCTCTACTACTTTCATATTCTCTTATCTTCTTCGCAGCTTCCATTCCATCCATTACAGGCATATTCAGATCCAGTATGATAAAGGCAAAGCTTTTTGGCCCTCTCTTCTTATATTCTTGCACTGCTTCTTCTCCAGTAGCTACACAAACGACTTCATTTACCCCGGCCTTATTAAACAGCTTTTTCGTGACATCTTGTGCGTAAATCGTGTCATCTGCAATTAAGATGCTTGAATTTGAGGGTTCTTTCATGTGAAAAGTGACGATACTCGGCTGATCAGAGCTATATTTTAACAGGACTCGCTTTGAGAAAGTTCGATCTTTTGATCTTACGACCACTCCGGGGGTAGGGACAAACGAGCGGGTTTTTATCATCACAATGAAGGAGGTTCCGATCCCCTTGAAACTGCTCACTCGAACGTCTCCTCCCATTAAAACGCACAGTTCCTTGGTAATCCACAGGCCTAAACCCGTGCCTTTTTGTCTCATTTCTGAGTCCTCTGACACCTGCCCGTACTTAGTAAACAGCCGTTCCAGTTGCTCAGGTGTCATCCCGCAGCCACTATCTACCACCTCGATTCTTAAGAAACCCTCACATTCTTCATGGCGAGTTTGATAAGCTTCTCCTGAGAAGCGTTTCTTGGTTAAATTGAGCGTGAGGTACTCTTCAGCAGGATGTGCCGTTGATCTCGTTGTGTTGGAGTTTTCTCGGAGAAGTTCAAAACAGACGGCGTCAAGAGATTTTTTTCGGTGTGTGATACTCCTTTTACTTGGAGTAAACTCTACTTGGCGAGGTGTATTCGCGTAGGTTTGCTCGAAACCGATGTCTTCGGACATATTTTGGAGAACGGTGGATTCGAAGGCTGTCTCGTCCAGCTCGGACCCTTTATGGAAGTCGAAGAGGATCCGAATTGACCCCTTTTCGGTGTATTTGAGGGCGTTGCTCACGAGATTGAGCAGGATTTGGGATATTCTATGCTGATCGAGATTCATAAACCTGGGGACTCCCTTGCTCACCTCGACCCAGCCATCGATTCCTTTCATTTTGATTAACGAGCTCGTCATGCCCCAAAACGATTCCATAAAGTCCAGGAAGTCTCGCTTTTGAGGGTTGAAGGCTAATTTCTCGCATTTGGACTTGCTGACGTCCAAGAGATTGTTTACTATATGCAACAGGAATTCCGAGCTAATTCTTGCGTTTCTTAAGTGTTCCCTGAGCTCATCGTTGTGTGCGATGCCTGTGGCCAGCTCGATGCTGCCAACCAGAGAGTTCAGCGGGTTTCGAAGCTCGTGAGTGAATTTCAGGAAGACATTTTCATTGGCCTCTTGGTTCTGAATTTGAGTTTTCAGCTTAAGTAGCTCAGCCTCTCTTTCCTCAGAGGCCTTCTTGGCACGAATGATAGCATAGCAACAGATGCTAAGTGAAAGAATAAAGGCAACTCTGTTATCGTATCGGAGGGGTGCGAAGGCTCCTAGGTAAGAGCCACTGTAAAACAACAGCCAGGCTGCATAATTAACAGTTAGAAATTTGGTGATATCGGCTAATTTAATGTTAGATAAGCAAATTATGCCCATCAGAGCAAAGTTAAATAAGTAGCCAATCTCAACCTGTTCCGGGGCCATGGCGGCACAAAGTACAGGGGTCACACCTCCAAACAAGGTCGCATAGAGCGTAGGAGCCTGTCCAAGCTTAGAGCAACCGTTTTTCGGTGTACTTAACTCCGAAAAGATGATCACAGTCAAGACTACTAGTGTATCTAGCACTACTAGCCTTGAAGGATAGTCTGGGACCGTAATGAAGAACGCCCAGTGCAGCAGGACTCTTAACAGGGGTCCCTGAGTAATTTCTTCCAGGATCATGCCTTTTTTCGCAGAAGTAAATTGATGATTTTAAATTCAGAAGCGGAAATGCTTTTATAGAGAAATTGATGGCTTGAATTAATTTAATTATGTCTCGATTCCGATTTCATAATTCTTTGAACTCGAGATTTTAAATTTACGAATTAAAAGGTGACAATTGACGAGTTTATTTATGGTTAAGGTGAATCGTTTGCCGCAGCCTCTCCACCCCTTACGCAGCCAGGTATAGTCATTAGCTCATGTCTTACTGTCGAAATAAGGCCAAGAGACGCTATGAAGAGCCTCATATAGACCTCATTTCTCAAAAGTTTCATTCAGACTTAGAAAAATTCATCAGCTTGGAGGAAAACTATGGATTTTTTTGTGTAATCCGAGTTCTGTTTCCGTGCATTTCCTGCCAAGGGAGCCGGAGAAAAGGCTTTGAAATATGAATAAAAGTTCCTTACTCAATGGTTTATCCAACTACAGCATAGGTCGCAGTAATTTCCATAACATAGCTTCTTACGGCCCTCTAGGCCCTTAATTTGCTTTCAGGAATTGAGTCAGCCTTTCAATTGCCTAGATACCAAGATTTGTGTTGATAAAACTAAATGTCTGCTTAATATAAGAGGTATAACTCTCGAATAACTCGTTAAATCGAGAGATTTGCCCCCTTGATTGACCCAATTATTGTGAATTTCGAGAGGAAGGAAAGATTCGTTGAATTGTTTCAAGAGCTATTTTCAGGTTTAAAAATGCTAATTTAAATCAAATCAAGCTGAATAATCCCATCAAATTAAGTAGAACTCAGTTCGCTATTCAAAGAGGTTAATAGATTTAGATAGATATTACAAATCCGAAAATGTCTAAAGTTTACCGCACACTAAGTTTAATGGCTGCGTTGGTGCAAGCGGGATGCTGGCTTCTTATGCTCCAAAGCTTCCCTCATCATTTATTCGGTCTCGAGAGCAACGAGGAAAAGATTTTCGCCCTGCTTAAAACCATCACAAAAATCATTCCTGTCCTTGTTATTCTCTCCAGGTTCATTGAAGGCTCCAGTTCCACTGTCATTCCAGGAATACTCACCTCGATATTCCTCGTCGTGACGTTACAAACAGGACCAAATACCACTGTAAGCACCATATTTTTCTATCTCGCTGGACTATTCTGCTTGCTTCACCTATTCTCGATTAAATACTTCTTCTACTATACACTCCCAGCGCCAACTGGCAAATTCCGAGTTGGATACAAGAGCGTCACTCACAATGGACTTACTTTCGCGGTTTACTTCCCCACTGAGGAAATCGGCACAAGAAAAGCCAAATACTTCCAGGATAAACTCGCCATGGACAAACTCTACGCTCTCTCTACCATTGCAACTGATATGCCACGTTTTGTGTTCGATCTCCTCTTCGATTATTTGAGAAAGCTGCCCATCAATGCCTATCTGGATGTTTCGCTCATCTCGCCCGAGAAGCTGCCTGCTGGCCCAACCAACCAGAAGTTTGTACCAATAATCTTCTCGCATGGTTTGGGAGTGACCAGAAACTCTTATACATGCCTTTGCACTGAGCTTGCAAGCCAAGGACATATTGTTTTCGCCCCTGAGCATATGGACGAAGTTAGAAATATCCTGAAGGAGCCTAATGAAGGTGAGTTCAAAACGAAGCACCTCGCTAAGAGAAAGAGCGAGATTAAAACCATGCTCGACAACATCGAAAAAGGCGAGTTCCTCACAAAGATTTTCAACAGACCAGTCCCTCTCGCCCTCGATAGGGTTATGATGATTGGGCATTCTTTCGGCGCGGCAACCGCTGGAGCTCTGTTCTCGGAAGAGAAGAGGATCTATGATGGTGCTTTGTTTGATCCATGGCTCTGCACTTGCAAAAAGGAAGGAGAACTCGCTAAACCAATGAGATTCAGCCCTCTTGTGCTTGAATCGGACTATTGGAATAAAGCCGACCCTCACTATGAGGTTCGAGAGCGCAATCAGCTCTTCATGCGTACACAAAAGAAAAATGGGAAACATGTCTTTTACGCTATTCCCAAAGGCGTAGACCATGCGACTTTCTCAGACAGCGCGCTCTACATGGCACCAATGCTGAAAATATTCGGGCTTCTGATTCATTTGGGAGAAGCAAGAAAAGATATGGAATTCATAGCCAATACACTTAGGAAATACGTAGAGATCGCCCTTGAGGAGCATAAAGAGAATAGAGATGAGAAAAAAGCTGAAAAAGTAATGGAGCTCCTCAACAGCAACAAAAGGTTCCTCATTCAACAGATAAACTAGAAAAAAATTTGTTTACCTCTATGGTACAGTATTATTGACATCTACACCATAAATTAAAATAAATTCAAAAATTTAAATATCAGAATGAATAATGAAACCGCAAAATCGAAAAACCGTATAGAATTCGCAGTTTAGAGCTTGAATCTCTATAAGAATAATTTCCAAGAGTAGACCAGATTATGATGAGTCATACACAATATTTTTTTAGCATAATTAGTTATGAATGATACAAATTGAAGAATCTTAAATTTTTGTTTTCCAAAGTCCTCTAGAACCGGGAAAGCATAGCTTACTGAACGTGCAGACCCCATTGCCAGGCAGCTCAATTTAATAGTTACAAGGCCTGACAATATGATAACGCCAATAAATTTAAAGAAGAATAAAAGCCCACTTCGATCAAACAACCCGAACACTTCACGAAATTAAATTTTTACTTAAAAAAACTAAATGCAACAAACAATCAATCTTGGTATGCTTTTTGCTTAGATGGCCTTCACTCAACCTTTGAATAGAAACAGATGAGGATATTGGAACTCCAAGATCGTTTTTTGGGAGAAATTCGAAAGTAGCTTGCTTCCCGCAGATTCAGGTCTTCAAATCGACAGAAAATCCTAAAGAAGCCCGCTTAGAAGAGAACAATGACATCACCACATCCAAAGATAACTCTCAAATGGGGCCTACTCCTCTCAGAATGGGTTTGATATTTTTAAAATGCCATTTTAACGCTTTTGATAGCACCCAATTCCGGATCAGTCACTCCGATCTCTTCTCCGAATCCGTTTCTAAACTTCTCAAAATCTACACTGGGCATCCCTACAGAAAGTTCTCCAATGAAATCAGCAACAAGTTCATCTCAATCGGTGAGTTCTTTCTTCAGGTTGGTTAAAACCGAGGAATCAACATCACAAAAACCCGGTTGTTTGCAACGGCTGAAACAACGGTTCATGAAAAAAAATGCTTTTCAAAGAATAAATGTAGAGTTTGGGGCGTCTGCCAAGCAGGACCCGGTTTACAAGTTCCCTTCTAATTGCATCAGGACAACCAAGTAATAAATTTGATTCGAACGGAATCTCATTAAATTCCAAATAAAGATATTCAATTTTAACTTGGGCTCCGATCTCGCTCCTTCAGCAATTTAAAAAAGCAGCAAATGTCTATTTCCTGATCATCTCAGTCCTCACGACGATGTCATTCTCTCCGAAAAACCCTCAGTCTCAAACGGCTACTTTTATCGCGGTACTGTTTTTTGCGATGATCAAAGATGGCTTTGAGGTAGATAATAGCGTTAAAAAAAAAAAATTGATATTGTTAGGATTACATGCGCTATCGACAAGACCAAGAAATTAATCATAAACGGACCCAAGTGTATTGCTACCGCCAAAAGACGTTCATCGGGAAATTTTGGAAAGATATACAAGTTGGAGATTTTGTCAAAATTAATTGCGATGAGGCGGTACCAGCTGATATTTTACTACTGAAGTCGTCTTCTGAGAACGGGTTATGCTTCGTTGATACTGCGAGTCTTGATGGAGAGGTAATTCGGATTTGTTAAATCAATTGAATTTAATTGTTTTCGTCGCCATAGACGACCTTAAAAGAGAAAATGGTACTGAAGCATTTTAAACAACTCAGCGAGCAAGAAATTTTGGATTTGCAAGGGATGCTTGAATGTGAAGGGCCGAGTGAGTATTTGGAAAAATGGCAAGCGAGGCTAATCTGTCAATCCGTTTCGAGTCACAGGATTCATGCCTCGTAATGCAATTTAGTGTGTTTCGATTTTCTTATCTGCATATAGGATAAAGCAGCTGTTGCTTCGAGGAACAATTTTGAGAAATACGAATTACATTTACGGAATTGTGACATACACTGGCCACGACACAAAGCTCTTGAAAAACGCGAAGAAACCAGTTCCGAAAATGAGTTTCATCATGAACCAGATGAATTTTATATTAAGAACCGTCTTTTTCATGCAAGCAATGATATGCATCGCCTTATCGATCGCTGGAATCTTATGGGAACATAAAAATTTAGCTCTACACAGCTACCTTGGCTCAGTAAGACTCTCTCTCTCTGTAGGTCTCGCTAATGCTATAACAACTCTCTATAGAGCACCCCTGAAATTCACGCAGGCACATTTTTCATCCGATTATTGACCTATTTAGTCGCTTATTCGCATCTGATACCCATCTCGCTTTACGTTAGCTTGGAGGTGCTGAAGATATTGCTCGCGTACTTCATTGCAAAAGATAAGGACATCTACAGCACAGAGTTTAAGAAACCGACAGCGCCAAAAACATCGGAATTGATCGGAGAGCTTGGGCAAGTTGATTTCATCTTCAGTGACAAAACGGGAACTCTCACGTGTAATGCTATGGAATTTATGCAATGCTCGATAAATGGAAGAATTTATGGCAATCCTGCTCCGACCAAATTGGTAGTTTTAAACTTTGTCGACTTGCGCTCAAAAGGATTATTGTTTTAGAGAGAAGACAAATCTTCATATCATATTAATGGAGATACTACACCTTACGAGATAATCAAGTCGCAGAACGAAAACGATGAAAAAGATCGCGAGGCTATCATGAAATTCTTTACTTTAGTTGCGGTATGTCACACCGTTGTCCAAGGTATTCAGCGCTTTCTAGCATAAACTTAACGAAACCTTAGATTCCAACGCTCAGGAAGGAGGCACCAGGAAGTATCAGGCTTCTTCTCCCGACGAACTCGCTTTGGTCGAAGGAGCAAGGGAGATGGGTTTTGATTTCGTTGAAAGAACAGCCCATACGCTGAAACTTAAGATATTCGACCAAGAGTGCGCTGAATGGGAAATACTTCACGAATTTCCTTTTGATTCTTTCCGAAAACGAATGTCAGTCATCGTTAAGCTTCACGATTCAGACACGTACATCCTCATGACCAAAGGAGCAGATTCTGTTATGCTTCCAAGGATAAACGTCGACGAAGAGACGAAAAAAGGGTTACTTTCTGATCTGAATCAGTTTTCTTGTATCGGACTGCGTACGTTGTTGCTTGGACAGAAAATAATCTCCGCTGAAGACTACCAGCATATCAAAGATGCATTTGCTGTGCTTCATGAAGAAGAAAACTCTGTTGAGCGCGAAAGACTCCTTCACGCCATCTATGATAAAATAGAGTTAGGGTTAGAGTACGTTGGCTGCACTGCGATTGAGGATAAACTGCAAGAAGGAGTCCCTGAAACCATTGCTATACTATTAGAGGCGGAAATACGAATATGGGTGCTAACGGGAGACAAACAGGAAACGGCGATTGAGATAGGCAAGACTTGCGGACTTCTAAAAAAAGGAATGGATATTTGCATGCTCAGTTCCAACTCTGAAGGAGAGTTCAATGCAAAACTAGAAGCAGCGATAACTAGATATGTAAATACACTTTAATTTTTGAATCAGGCTCAACGATTGTCAATTTAGGGGTTAAAAACTGAGACTCTGACTGCTGATACTTTGAAAAAGAGACCCCCGCTGAACTTAGGTGTTGTGATCGATGGTTCGACGTTGGCTTATGTGCTGGATGGAAACAGAGAAATGAAAAATAGATTCTTCAAGCTTGGGCTCGCAGCAAATTCTTGTATCTGCTGCAGAGTGTCTCCGAAGCAAAAAGCTGACGTATGCATCAATTATAGCGTTTAGCAGTCGAGTAATTATTTGATAATATCAAACAGGTCGTGGCTCTAGCAAAAAATTCAGGACCATGGCTCACAATGGCTGTTGGTGACGGAGGAAATGATGTTTCCATGATTCTGGAGGCGCATGTTGGAGTGGGTGTCTATGGCAAAGAAGGAACACAGGTGATTATTCTTGGAAAATTGGCGCTAAAATTTGAAAAATCTAATCATATAGGCAACAAGGTCAGCTGATTTTGCGATTGGGCAATTCAGGTTTCTGAAGAAGTTGCTCTTGTTCCATGGAAGGCTGGGCTACTACAGAATAACCTCATTCATCAACTATTTTTTCTACAAAAATATCGCAGTTGTCTCTACCGAGATATATTTCGCTTTCTTCAATGGTCTCTCGGGACAAATATTCTTCCTTGAGTGGTTGCCGATGCTCTACAATGCCTTCTGGACAGCATTGCCTTGCATGTTCAATTATGGCCTGGACAAGGTATTTACGATTTCAAGGGGAATATATTTGACCTTACAATTGTTTTACAAAGGATGTTGATAAAGAATACACTTACCTATACCCTAAGCTCTACAAAGCGGGTCCAGCAAGGACTTATTTTAACGTAAAGACGTTTTGGAAGTGGATAATTTATTCCATTTGGCATGGAGCCGTATGCTTCTGGGTTCCGCTCATGGTAATTACAAAAACTATTCTTGTATACCAATCTATCATTTAGGCTTCTCCAGTGCAACCAAATGGAAAAGTCGGCAATCACTGGTGGACTTCGACTCTAAGCTTCTGCTTGATTATGCATGTCGTGACCTTCAAGCTCTTCCTCCATACGAAATGGTGGAATAAAGTGAATCTGTAACATAGTTTCTTTTTCCGAATGAGCTAATCATGATTTTTCTCTTTTTATAGTGGCATAGGGGTGTTTAGTATTGTCTTTTACTACTCCTCAATATTGGCGCTATCAAGTCCAGGTGTATCCAAGGCATTCCAGCCTCAAATGGACGGGCTTGTGATACATATTTTCTCAAACTTCAAAGTAAATCGACCTTCTCAAACTTCACATTAACTGAACTTCAACAGTCTTGGATCATACTTATCTTGGCGCCCGCTTTTGCCGTAATTCCAGATTTTCTGCTCATGAACATTGTGAAGATGTATTATCCGAACCCTTCAGATAAGGTCCAACGACTCCAGCAGCTTGGGATCACTCCTTCTCCTCAAAGAGAAAAAATCAATTGATATCCTCATGTGTGCAAAAGGCGATTAGATCAATGGTTTTGGCAAAAACCCAATGAACTAAGTTAGTCTCATTATTTAAACTTCATGCCCAAAATTTTTTTATTATCACTCCCATTTCCTTGGTCTGGTAACGGAGTTTTCATTGTGTGTATATCTATCAAATTGATATCGCAACTGATTTGATAATTGAATGGTTGAATGCAAGAATACCATATAAATCAAATTTAGAATCTGAACATTGTCATAGACAAAAAAGAGAAAGAGTATTTATTTCTTAATTTTCATGTTTACTGGTGAAAACAACAAAGTCTTCTTGGTCGCGCCAGTCTCTAGTGATGATGGGTCAACAGAGGTTATTTTTTTTGTTTTTTTTGTAATTTTGTAATGGCAACTTTATTAACTCCATCGGATGGTTTAGTTGGTCCCCCAAGAGAGTCCTTTCTGCGAGTAGTAGAAAGTTGTGCCTTTCGCGTTGAAAAATTTTGCTGAGGCAATGCATTTTCCATTTTACCAACATTGGAGTTCTCATTCTTGAGAACATTAACACTCTTCATCACTGTCTTAGAGTTGGGACTCTCTATTAGAGATACAGATGGCAGCTCGACGCTTTTTAAATGCAAATCCGATTTTTCCTGTTTATTTGTTTCTGGAATACTCACTATTGGCTTCGTCGCTACAAAACTTAACAGTGAGGTTGTTTTGCGGACGGTTGTTATCGATTTTAGCTTCTTTGAGGAAATAGAGGACTTCTGAGCGTTAATCGTAATATCCTCTAATGTTTTGACCGGTTTCACTTCCAAAATGCTCTGAGAGTCCTCTTCAGTTAGGACAATTGGGCGCACTAATGCCAGTGCTTGCTGGGTGTATCTATTCTCTTTCGTGATGTCTTTATTCGCAGGACTGAAGTACGCTCTTGGCAAAGAACGGAAGGAGAGAGGGACATATTCCTGGAACTCTTCCTTATGTAAAACACTATGTTGATACTGTTTTTCAGATAAAAATGTCTGGCTAATATCTTTTGATGGGCTGCTCAACGTGAGGCCTGTTTTTTGAAATGCTGCTAATCTCGGTGATTGGACTCCGCTATTATTAATGCTATGAGCTTCAAGTTCAGATTTGAAAAGTTGACAGCTTTTTGTCTTTTGAAATAGGTTTTCCGGGATTTTTCGGTTACTCACTCGAGCAGTAGTGGTGGGTGATCCCGAGGCTGTGGTATCGATTATATCTGAGTTCGGAACGAAGTAATGAGCATTCAATGGGGGCTGCGATGCAAGTAATGGCTTATATCCAATATGCACATTAGGTAGCGGATTTAGGGGTTTTTGTCTCGGAAATATATGACTGTGATGGTCGGTTTCCGTCTTGGAACGAGAGCTGATTTGAGGTTTTTCGAGCCATTCATGTACTAGTCGGTTTCGCTGTCGATTGCGGAGGAGGATTTTGTGATTCAACACTTTGCTAGGGAGAGAGCTTGGGATTATTCCCTGAGGCAAAGCGTCGATCGGAACGACTTTCATGGGTTTGAGTTGTAGAGTTAGATGAGGGAATGATTGAGAGGTATTCATATGCAAAAACTAAAACTTATTTGGAAATTAACTCTAAGATTGATTCACAAATTTTATAATCGTAAAATCTTTGTTGTGATGCCTTGGCCATGTGAATGAGAAAAATTCATCTTCAACAATTGTTTCGAAAACATAAAATGCTCATTTGCATCAGTCGAAATGTAATAAAATTAAGACGAAGATAGGAATTCTCACACTTTATAAAGCACTTTAAAAGCATAAAATGACTGAAAAAATTCTTTTATCAAAAACCAAATGAACCACTCATTGTATCATCCTCGTTGTAGGTTTTGATGTCATTATGAAGTTTGATTCATTAGATTATTGAGAAAATTTATGAGAGATTCTAGAGAGAATATAAGATTTATTTTTTTCTATCGCAGCAGTAAAAGGGGTGACAAGGTTCCTTTTCAATAAGGTCAGTCCACCTCTGATAACATATTTTGTCGAATAACACAAAATTGAAAAATGAAACAATTAGATTGACTTCTCTTGCAAATATGCATCCCTTCCATATTTATTAGTTTGCTTGTTCAGAATTGTTTCAAAGAAACAAGAATTATCTTTATAGATTACTGTTATCATTTTTCTATTTTGATTGAATTTTGTTTGTGAGTATTTATATTATCAAATCCTTTAGAAAATTTTCATTGAGAACGTAGTTCAATAAATTGCATTTAAGCATTCTTCGAGTTACACTGAAATTATCATTAGCTACCTTTTACTCAATCCAAGCTGCTTTATATACACTGGTAGCTTAATTATATCTTTGTTTGATTACTTTAAAGAACGATAAAAAGTCATACCTTCCATTACACTGCTCTGATAGACGTCAAACTTTGATCATCAAGAAAAATTATAGCAAAGGTACCAGTACTTTTTCATTAGACACTCTTGCTGTTCTTTATTTTGATTTTATTTAAATTAAAAAAAAATTTATAAATTTCAAAAGAGGAATCAGAAAATATTATAAGTATTTACTGATGAAGAATTACAAAAAATTACAAGTAGTTGCATATGAAACCAGACTAATTATACTACTCCTTACCGATTACTCTTATTATATATTACTATAAAAGCTGTTGATGAACTAAAAGTTAAAGCTTTTCAAGTAGACAAATACAATCAATGTTAAATGTTTCCTTATTTCAGCTATTAGATAGTATAAGTTTGAAATTAAGTAGAAACTAATATACACTAAATCAATGTGGTAATACAGAAATTATGTTTCCCATTCGCTCAACTAATTTGGAGTTTTTAGGCTGAGAAACCTGCCTCTCTTTACAGAGTTGAGAATAATAATATTATTAGGGTCACATTAAACATGGATTTTCTAACAATTATGAAACAATTTAGCGTTCTTCTACAAAAATTCATCTCGTGTAGAATTTCGAATCCCTCTTTTGAAGACATCAAGGTCAATTTGCTATGTACAGTACTGATAATTAAAGTTCAAGCTCTCAACAGGTTAATTCTTTCTGAAAAAAATTCTCTGGTAAAAATTTGTTAAGGAGAAGTTCTTGGGTCCATAAAAATAATAAAAAAGACACGATATGGTGATGGCCTTTTGACACTTCCTGAATATAGAAATTTTTAGAAAAAATACACTGAAGTATTTTATTCCTAGCAAGGAACAAATCAAGGCAAGGCCTTTCAATGAGAATTCGGATTTTTATCTAGAGAAGGATGAAGCTGATAATATCAACGGCTTGGTAAATTCCTGAGCCTCATATCATTTGATAATACGTGCGCATTCATTCTCTTAAATTCTTAGATCTCTAATTGAATCTTAACGATTCAACGAAACCCCAACTACTACCAATACGGCAATTTATTAGCAAATTCATCGAACTATACCAATAACTTAAGACAAAGATGATAGTGATTATTGGTTTGTACATGTCCTGTTTATTTTTCCGAACACTTGTTTAAATATGCAAACATTTTTTAGCACAATGAAACGCCTAAATCACCTTAGCTTCGTTTCTAAGCTTATCAATGAGCTGTTCAACTGTTTCAACTTTCACGCCTCCAGCTCTTGTTGGTGGAGTCTCAACCTTTTGGATTTTCAGTCTTGGAGCGACATCAAGTCCGAGAGTTTCGAGCTTGACTTCTTCTAATGGTTTCTTCTTTGCCTAAGGAGAAATACTCTCAGCACCTTTCCAACGAAAAACAAAAAATACCTTCATAATCTCTTGAATTTTCACAAATCTAGGCTCGTTCAATCTAAGATCGCATGAAAAAACTGCTGGAAGCTTCATGCTCAGCTATTCCAAATAAAATAAGCATTATGTCAGACAATAGCAATACAGTTTGGAGTCCACCGTCGACTTCTCTGGTAGCCTTGACGGTCTTATCAGCGCCTACTTCCAATTTAGACAAGAAAGTGGCTTGTGGCCATCCAAGTAATCCAGCCAGCATTTGAGCAGTCTGATTGTAGTCGTCATCAATTGCTTGCTTTCCGAGGAGGACCATATCGTAGTTGTCACGTTGAACAAAATGTTTGAGAATTTTCGCGACAGCTAATGGTTGCAAGTCCTATCCACAAGGTTTATATGGAGAACATAGGTAGTTCTTACTTGGTCGATTCTCTGATCAGTGACGATGTGGATGGCTTTATCTGCGCCAAGTGCCAATGCGGATCGGAGAGTCTCAGCTGCTCTGAAGGAAAATACCATGGAAAGTTAGGGCTAGTCTTTTGAGAAAAGGGGGCTACTGCTTGTTTCCAATGGTCAGAGCAATGATTTCCTTGACGATGTTTTTCTCTTTAAGTCTGACGGCTTCTTCCACAGCGATTTCACAGAATGGGTTCATTGACATCTTTACATTGTTTAATTCGACGCCAGAGTTATCAGCTTTGACTCTAACCTAGTGAGGGGTGGTCTTAGGAAGAGGATTCACATTTGTGGATTACCTTCACGGTGAAGTCAACGACTCTTTTGATACCAACCAGAGCTTTCATGAGAATATGAGATCAATTAGATTTATTAAAAGTTATCTAAAACCTACAACTCCTCGATTGATAAAAAAGGAGTCGAGTGATTGAGTTTTGGGTTCTTGATCATTGAAATTAACAAAATATGTTCAATCTCCATGTTTTGATAGAAAAAATAATGCTTTTGAAACTGGAAACTGAGACCGGACTTTTTTATAGTAATAGAATCGTTAGCAAGTAATTAATTTGTTTATGAAAAATTCATATGCCATGATTAATACCATCTCTTACTTCCAATGTACCCTCAACATCAGCCACTAAGGTATCCAAGGTAATTGGAGAGAAATGCTATTGATTAGAGTCACTTCATTTTCTAAATTTCGAAACTCGGACACAAAAACTCTCATTATCGGAGTCAAAACCACAGCTATGTGTATAATGCTTAGACCCACATTAAGAGCGAGGACCATTCCAAGATATCGTTTATAACTGTAGATTCCAGCCCATTTTTCCTTTAGCTAGGCCTTCTTTCAATCAATGTATTTGTAGTAACTCTAGAAATCAAGTCCGAAAAGAATGTTATGATCCTTCTACTGATTTGGCACTTTTCTTTGAAAACAACTCAAAGAGAGAGTCTATATAATCAAAGACAGTTAAATCATTGGCCTAGTCGAGTTATCCATATCTTGATTTTTTGCGGCTAAAAATGAATTCAATTTCTCAGAGGAGTCGACCAATCAAATCGAAGATTTTCGAAATTTAGGATACGAAATCATTATATTAGATGAACTAATTAATACTGATAAAAAACAAAAAATAATCGAAATAAATCAAAGAAAACTCTCAAGATAACAATGCCACCAAAGAAAACCGTCGCAACCGAAGGAGCCACCAAGGAAAAGAAGGAGAAGGCCCCAAAGGCCTCTGGTGAAAAGAAGGCCCCAAAGAGAAGAAGACAAGAAACTTTCAGCATTTATATCTACAGAGTCCTCAGACAAGTCCACCCTGAAACCGGTATCAGCAAGAAGGCCATGAACATTAT
>ENA-UOTX01001579-UOTX01001579.1-compost-metagenome-genome-assembly--contig:-NODE-1579-length-15845-cov-11.561834_pt1 | contig 15845 bp, 12 predicted proteins | sample MGYA00238143_ERZ746982 | MGnify/ENA primary metagenome ERZ746982 (study PRJEB28758, sample SAMN06268862) | compost metagenome | isolation source: single cell | place: USA: California, Emeryville, Joint... | reverse complement strand
TGGAGAACATCGTCTTTATTGCCGATAATATTTTTGCGACAATTTGAAATCAATGAGCATCTCATTGCCCAATTTTGCTCCATCCAACAAATTTAGCTGCTTTTCTGAAGAAAATGTGCCTGTTGATAGCAGTGTTAACAACAAAAACCCAAAATCTATTATACCTGGCCAGTATTGAGCTGCTGAGATATCTTTCGGAAGGATCCCAATCTTTTTATATGCTGCAGCGACAAGCTCAGAACAGAAAAACGTTCTGTTTTCGTCCAGTTCATCATGGGGCAAAACCATCGAGTATCTCTTCATCAGCTTACCAGGGGCTGCACTGTATTTTTTCCCTATTGCATTCTAGCAAATATTGATTAATAATTCCAGAGGGAGAGAAATTTCTTCTACTTTGACAAAAAGTTCAAGCTTCTGAAGCCACTCTTCAGACCTCTTGTACTCAAGGGGTCTATAAATCAATCTTTGGAAGTACATTAGAGCTGCCAGTTCGATTTTGAGAGAAAATACTTGTCATAAAGCAAATCCCACTTGTTTTTTACAAAGGTTTTCCACGTGCATAACCCAACTCCCTAATTCCGAATATTTCTCAATACTCATATCAAAGTGAAGGCAACTAACTTGCTTTCCGGTCGCTTCGAATAAGAATATTTCTCCTGTGTTGTACCTCATGATTAATCCCACGTGATCTACAAGAAAATTTTTAAATTAGCCCCAATTTTTAAGCGATTTCTCTACCAAAGTGACTGCCAGTAAAGGACCTTTGGAGTTTTGCACCAACATTCTTTGTACTATGTGAGAAAAGGGCATCATTATAGTGTCTTGAAATCGGATAGTGAAATACCGGAAAAGCAAAATGTCACCAGACTCTGCAATTTCTTCAAACTTTTCTGGCGTGATCCTCTCATGCTTTTCAGGTAAATTCAACTGGGTATGAAGTCGAACGAATTACCTTCCAGAATTGTTTTAAGCTAGATAGATGGCTGAGCTGGCATTTCGCTCCTTTCGAGTCTTGAATATGAGTCATGATGGCATTGAACCATTTGTCATATTCTTCTCGAGTTTTTGTTCTGAATTTAAAGCTTTTTTTTGTCCCGACCACTGAAATTCTAGAGTCATCCATCAGATTTCACTTTCCATCGAAAGTATATACCTAAATTTCTTCGTGGTACTGGATTTTCCTACGGGCTATAGGTGATGGGCAATTATTATCAGACAGAATAAATCATATAGCTACTTCAATTTTCGCAGTCAACATATCGAAATCAATGCACCCTACAACTCTTTGCTTGTTCTTCGGGTTTGAAAATTTGAATGTTTTTCCCTTTAAGACTACCCATTTTGACTATTCAACAAATCATTTCAGATAAGCTTCATTTCAATGAATGCAAAATTTACAGTCCAAATCGGGAAAATGGGATGATTTTTTGAAAGTAAGCCTTCCATTTGAGGCAGGTGTTCCAGAGGGTTAATCCTTGTAAAATTTAAACTGGTAGTGGCTTTCCGATGAGGCTGTTTCTTTTTGAGCCCTGCGCTTTGAAGACTCGGGAGAAGGATCGACGGAGTCTCTACATTCCCTATATTATACTCTCATCCATTATCAGAAAGATTATAGTACGAGTCTGATTTGCAACAATCTCAACCTCAACTTCTTTCTCTTGCATCACATCTTTAGTTTCCTCGATAACGATTGTTAGTGGTTGCTCTAGTCCTAGCCATTTTTGAAGAGTTTTGTTTTTGATTTGATTTGGATCTTCTTCAGCAACCACAGGTTCATTGACTTCTTCCTTCACCTTCTGGTCTTTCATGACTGTAATTGTAACTTTGACTTCCGGGTTATTCTCCTTGTTTGCAGACATATCAAGGTGATCGGCGATACTCGCAATAGGTTCTTTGTTAGAGAGCTGTATATGTAGCTTGGATGAAAGCTCCTGTCGATGTTTTTTAATAAAATCGTCCGCCTGAGAAACAATCATAAAAAAGTTATCTTCTAGAACTTCGTCTTGCTCCTCTTCCTCGTCGTCGAAGCTGTCATCGCTAAAATAGCTGAGTGCACGTGATCTCTTTGCACTGCGAACTAGGGTGAAAAATTATTGTCACAAAAAATGCTTAATGAGTACTGATTGAGTTCTTTGGGTTCTTAGCCACTACGTTTTCAGCGATATCTGCGGAGCTTTTAATCGTGTTCATGTCCTTGACACTATTTACGTCTGTAAAGCTGTTCATATCTCTCGCTTTGGCTGAGGTGCGAGTGTGGAAATTTTAAAATAAAAAAATTACTCGAAGCTTGACCTTATCGCAAGAGTTAGGCTAATTCCGATTCTTTGTTCGTTATTTTGGGTTTATTTTAGTGGATCAAGTCTATAATCTGAAAAATTTATTTTATTATGTTATGTTAACGCGATAGAAAGAACACTTATTTGCCGTCGCAGAAGATACGCGTTTCTCTTTCTAAAGGTTTCTTCTTGATGAAAGCTCAAGCTTCAAGCTTTTCCCAGAAATGAGTTTAAATAGTTTATGAATTTAACTCTCTCTTCCTCTCTTCAACTAAAGAAAAATTTGCAATGCCTACTCTGGACTTCTTTTCAGACGAGTCTCATTAGTATATGCTACAATAAATGATTATTAGGTATTGAGAAAGCTGTTAATTCCTTCTTAATAATTTGTTTAATTAACTAACGATAGCTAAAGGAAAGCCAGCGCTACGCACTTCTTTCGATGATATGAGAGTGAATTGCGGCTTTCTACTTTTCATTTTTATCTCTCGAAGGGCACGTTCCTATAGGAACGATTAAATGCCTTTTTTCAGAAATGATTTAAAATTTTAATATAAATTGGAATTTACCAAGCACGCGCAGCTGGTCGAAGATGAATTCTTCATAGCTTTATATTATTCCATTTTGAAATGAGTTTTCTTTCTGGAACTGATCATTTGAAGGTTCGGTACCTTTAACGTGGGAGAAAAACATTCTTATGCTATCAGAACCTTAGCCTATATATCTAATCCTATAATTCTCAAAGAGAGATTAGCCACACCATCATAGATAAGTCCGACTTTTTTAGACGTAATAAGTCCATCGAACGAACTCGTTTATAAAAAAACCTTGCGTTGTTTGTTTATAGGTTGAGGACCGCAATCAATTTAATCCCTTTAATTCTCTGTCTCAAATAAACATAAACTAAAAACCAAAAAAGCAAGAGCGGAGCGTTTGAAGAATTCGATCGCAATAATTTATCGTTTGATCATCCACTTTTTTTCAAATGAGAGAAGCTTTTAACCTTGGAGCGATATGTTTCGTCTTAATGATCGCTGTTAACTGGCCTGCCTTCTTAGTTCTTTTGCGTGAGGAAACAACTGCAACTGGGAAAGTATTCATTCTGCTAAATTGCGCGTGTCTGAGCTTAGAAATACCTTTCCTGATCGCATGCCTGGTACTCGACAACCGTATGGCCTCAAATGTTCGCCAATCCCTCTTCTTCCTCGTGTCTGGAGTAATATTACTGGTTGTTGGCTTTCTCACGACTGCCGCTCTCCTCGCCCCCTTGATTTTCGACTCGAAGTCAAAAGGCAACAATACAGAAGCACTGTATGTATCCACATGGTCATTTTTGATGAATCTACCCATCGGAATCTCCATCTATCGCAGCCTGTACAATTTTTCTTACTCAAAGGTCCGGCAGATCACCTCAAATAATGGAGAACAATACGACGAGACGACCTTGGGCGTTCTGGCGAGGACTTTGGCGCATAAAATACTTTGGTCGTTGGTATTTGTTATATTTATTTGGACTTTCCTAGATACCTTTACCAATACCTTGGGCGGAATGAAATGCACTGATATAACTTTCTATTGGATGATCGTATTTATGAATTTTGGACTCGCCTTGGTGATTCTCTCGATCATTTTCTACTGGAATACAAACAGAGTCGATGTAAACCGGACAATTTTCGAGGTGTTAATGTTCTTCTATGGCGTGATTTTCTTCCCATTCAACCTCTTTTGGTTCCTGAAGGGAATCAGATTTATCCTTGACGGAAGGATGATGGAATGTAATGTGGACACAAAGACAGTAATTCTAAATTTCTTGATTTACGGCTGGATAATCCTCCCGGGAACGCTGCTCAGTTTGACGTTTATTTTTTCATTGATCGCATGGATTTTTTCAGCAGGTCTCAGGCATCTCTGTCCTCAATATTTTGTGTTTAACTTAAATCAGATGAGACCGATTGATGTGCCGTTGCTGGAATTTGAAATGATTGAAATCAGAGCAGAGAAATTCGAGCCGACGAACTATCGAGAATCGTTTACAGAGAACGAAGTCTGTGCGATTTGTTTGGAAAAATACAAGGAAGACCAAATGGTCTCGAAGTGGATGGGATGTAACCATTTGTTCCATCATAAGTGTATCCAGCGTTGGGTGCGTAATAAACCAAGCTGTCCGTTGTGTAAGCTTCCTTACACGCATAATGCTCTGCAAGTTCAGCAGCATCAGCAAGCAATGCGAGCGTAATAACTTACATTTCTTGTTATAAATCCCATAGGTTGTGTTTTGTTTACATAGAAGAGTTGTAATTGCTATTCTGTGTTTTTTCTGTTTCGGAGTATTAATGTTCGTATATCCGACGCGAGGTCGCGAAGAAGAATTATTATTATTTTCTGTGTTTTGCCTCAATTTTCATACCCAGGAGGGGGTTTTTGAAAAAAAGACCCAGAGATGGATGCGCGTCACTGAGAGTTATTAATTGTTGGGATTCAGAGGCCGAGTCTATGATAATTAAATTGTTATCTTTTTTCGACTGTATATGAGCGATATAGATTTGTTATCAGTTATTCAATATTATAAAGACAATGCCAATATCTTGTGCTCAGGTTTTAGTTTTCTCCATCGAAATAATTCTTGAAAACCTTTATATAATCATTTTGATGGTATTGAAAGCCACAATAGACAATTATCCCAACTCTATTTCTATACACACATACACGTATTGAGACTCTTATTTCATTAGGAACTATAAAATTATCTGCAAAGTACGAAAGTTAAAACTCTTTCATGAGCATCAATTATATATTGCTTCTTCTTCCATTATCAAAATCTAAATTAAAAGGATTTTCAATCTGATATCGAGAATTTGAGTCTAACAAAATAGCCTATTCAAATTTAACAGGCATTAAATTCTGTTTTTCTTTCTTCTTGGCGTCCTTCGCATTTTCAGGTCCGAGTGGAGAATCAGGTAGAGGGAGTTCATCTAGTTTATTCTGGAAATCATTATTTGCTAATTTAATAGCCATTTCGTTTCCTTGAGTTTGTTGTCTTTCATTAGCCTGAGGCGCTTGTACTTTATTTTCAGCATCACCATCTTGCTCTATACTTCGGTGACTCAGGTTTAGATTGATGCTGATATTCCGGGCCTTTCTGCGGACAAAAATCATGGCCTGATCAAATCTCGAGGCTATCGTCGGTATTTTCCATTTGCCACCTTTGACGACGATATCCTTCCCAGATTGAGCAGTTTGTGGTTGGGTTCTCGCTAATTACAAAAAAAAAAATCATTTAGAGACCAAAAGTAATTTCTTCTTAATGTTACCTGCACTCTGGCCGGCTTTTTGCCCTTCAGTCTCAGTTTGCTCATCAGAGCTGCAGCATATGCATAGAATTGCCCCAACGACAATGACAAACACTACCACAGCGGAGAGAATATATAAAATTATTCTTGCATCTATGAGTGATTTTTTCTCAGATGTACCAGTTGAGTAGAGGACACTTGAAGTGTGAGTGTTCGTTCGCTTCGTATTGTCATCAATCGCGACAGCGAAATAGGCGAATTCGTATGATTTTCCTTGTTTCAAATTTCCTAAGTCCATTGTAATTTGGAAATTCTCTCCTTTGCGAACTGTGCCCATAGCCCTGTATGGGTAATTTGTCGGAGCTTGAGACATGAGGATCGATTCGTTGATCAGAGTATTTCTCTCGGTTTTCAGGAATGCGTACACTTTGCAGTCCACGTTCCCGTTTTTGCCTTGTAATATTATCTTTTTCTGTACCGGATCCACTTTGATTTCCATATTTGTGAGGGTGGGATTGTCAACTAACCCTCTTAGTCCAAAAGAAGTCTTGGGAGGGTTTGTATTGGATGTAGAAGGCTTAACACCCATGTATTCTCCTTCAGACAACGCTTCTGAAGTCAGAGAACTGACGTTGCGTCTTAAATCGTTTGTTTCATTAGTAGTAATGTTTCCAAGCGGAGTGCTAGGACCAGAGATGGATTTCTCTTCAATAAGAGGACTTGATCCTTCTGTGAAATTGAAAAGACAAACTAAGAAAAGTCCAAGCAGCAGTGCCGCAGCTGTACCGTATCTCATTTTAGTCAGTGACTGTATCGAAGAGGGTTGCGCAGATGTGATTCTTTGGAATTACGAATGAAATATTATTAGAAGGACGATTTACTTGCATTAACTGAGATCAAAAATCAGTAATCGAGACGGTTCTCTGTCCTAATAAAATTAACAGAACTTACTTGCCTTATAACTGGATTTAATATTAACCCGCTGCAAATACAATGGTCACAGTCAGTAAAATCATTCTTAGTTGAAACGTTTTTCAATTTCCAGCGGATGACAATAGTTATTTTTCACAAGCAGCCCCATGGGCAACATTTCTTCGAAGTTTTTCGACCAAAAGAGAGTTCATATCTCGCTCGAGGAGTGACTCTAGGCTTTGAAATAGGTGACTGATTTAATTAATGTGAGAAAAGCGTCCATTGTTCACATCTTTGATAAACTTACCTTACACAATGGTAATTACAGCTCTCAAAGCACCTAGTTGAAGAGATCGTTTATGCTCGCTATTCATTCAAAATTTGCTTGCTCTTTAGAGAACAAGATTATCCTCCAGCAAGCAAATTGCTTTGTTTTCCAAAGAAAAAAAGGGAAATCAAAGTTTTTATCTGCAATATGTGTGGTAACAATCAAGGCTCGAGTCTTAATAGCCTTATAGAAGGGGAAATTGAAGAAAACAGAAAAATAGTAACTTTAGACTATTTCGATTTAATACTCAAGATGTTAAGTGATTACGATATATTTTACAAAAAGGAGACGGCTTTCAGCAAACACAGCCGGCTTGAAAACCAAAAATGATTGACATAAAAATATGTAAAACAATGAACAGATAGTGATTCAATAAATTGAATTGTAAAACGAAAAATTATGAACTCGCTAACATAGCAGTTGTGGCAAAATTGTTTCGTAACACACATGTTTGTACTCATGACATTTTCTTTTTGATACTGTTGGTTGAATTTTTCAACATAGTCACTTTATCTGCAACACTGCATTCATCACCATCATCATCAATGTCTCTTTTCCTCAAACTAGACGGTGAAAATCCCTCAGAAGTACGCCCAGCTTTCGAGATACGGAAACAAGGCTGACCCGACACCCCCAGACGTGGTGTCGCAAGATTTAACCGCGGAGTAGTCGAATTTGGATCTGAAGAAAAATTTACACGGTGAGAGCGTGTACTCTCTTCTCCATCGCCCAGAGCGCTTTCAGTTTCTTCACATATCATGGTTAACGCCGGTATCGCTAGAAGTAAGAGGTTAAGAGCGCACGTTAGAACGATAATTGGCTACTTTTTTTCACAGGAGTCAGTTTCTTAGTGGCAGGCTTTTTCATTGCATCAAAGTCGCAAATCATGATTTCTGAATCCAAATTTTTTAGGCTCCCGTCTTGTCCTATCTGTAAAGTCGCGGTTGAGTGAAGAAGAAGAACTATTCGCTTACCCAATCATAAGCAGCTTTATCGAGGCTTGGAGTGAGAAGGCACTTTCTTAAATAGTCTTTAAACGGCTCTTTTAAGAGATCATAATTGATTGTTTTGAGTTCTGAAAACGCTCGAACCTTCTCGAAAAACTTTTTTATTTCAACTAAATCCCAAAAAATTGAATGCTTATAATCTTGCTTGAACGGTTTTAACGTACCTGGCAGCCCGAGGCAGAGTTCAGTTAAAGAAGCGGTTAGTTTTTTCTCATTGCATTTCGCTATGCCAGTAGTTCCCAAGTAAGGCTCTAAAATGGCATTTCAGTCTAATAAATTGAAGAAAATGCCCTCACCTCTCCTTAAAAAGTAAATCAAGATATATGCCAACGATTCCAAATCATCAAGAGGATGTGCAGCTATAATTTAGAATCAAGCCTGGTTGCAGCAAGAACAGAATTACGTTTGTTTTTCAACTGGTTCACACTAAAAAACAGATGCTTGTAAGAATCGTGGTTTTTGATTGAACTCTTTGAGATTTTGCAGTATCCAACCTTCTTACAATCCTTCAATCCACACAAATATATTCGATTCGGCTTGCTTTCTGGCCCGATTAAAAATTTCGTCGGCCGCAATCTTGTGTGCACATATCCCAATGCATGAAGCTGCTGTAGGTTTTCAATCTAAATGCGGTTAGGTTTCCTCGTTTAATTTAGATTGATGCTACCGCGTTTAGTGCAAAATACGCAATGGTGACCGCTGAGAAATTTTTGCCGAGCTTATTGAAAATGATATCCACATCAGGTCCACACTCTTCAAATATAATCGCGGCCACTTTGAGGGTTGGCTGGCTCCAAAACAACTTTGGTGCGAAAGCTAAAGTTGATGCGTGAGTTAACTGATAATTCAGAGCTCGATAAGCTTACTTCCGCCGCCTTTTTCCAATAATTCCAACTCAGTGAACATTTTTCCTTCGCTTTTCTTAGAGTCCTGCTATTTTGAGGTTATACAAGGGACGGAAGGAGTGCACTACCAGTTTGATCAGGAGATTCTTATTGCTTTGCAAATCAAAACCTAATGGGATCGAGAAATCGAGTTAGCGGTTAGAAATCTGGCCAATTGAATGCGATTGATACATTTGTGAACTTCTGCGCATGTGTTGGAGCGGAGAATCAGGGGGTCCACCTCAAATCTGCCATTGATCAAATGGTTTCTTTGACCATTTTTCTCCATAGAACGTGATAAACAACTTTTATCTCTTCAGTCCAATAAAAATAAATATCAAACGATCATTAGTTCTAATTACCGAATGGTAATCGGATGAGCCCAGTGATAAACATTTTGCTCTTGAGTTTCTCACAAAAAAAGAGAGCTCGAGATAGGACTCTTTATCCTTTTTCTTCTAACTCAAAAAGCTTGATGAAAATGCACGCGACTAATTTGGCTAAGATTTGTATATAATATGCAATATTCAAAGGGGTTTATGAGGACTGTTTTTCTAGCCAGCGATGGTAAATATTCACCCTTATCCAAAATATTGAGTCCGGGTTTTTTAGTTACAACAGCAAACAATAATAAAATCTTTGAACCCATCAATTTTAATTTTGATTCTTGAATTCCCTCGGCAATACTGCTCTCACATCTAATAGTTTCATACGCATGATATTTAAGCTACGATAGGTTAAAGTACTAATGCTGCCCTATCATATTCCCTCGTTTCCTTCGCTATGGATCTTAAAGAATTGATATATTTTACTTCTCATTCAATCGGCAATCTGATATTACAAACTTTTTGTTCAAGTAACACAAGCAAGCAAAAAACTAGGGATTTCGCTGACTTCCCTTCTTTCCTAGAGAAGAGGGTCTTATATCCTTTTCAAGATAAGGGTCATATCTAGGATTATTTATTAAACGGTTCAAATAACTTGGACCAGACGCATTTGTTCTTCTTGTCGGGTTAGTAGCTCTAATTCCCACTAAATTTGTCGAACGAGGCTTCTCATCTTTATGTTTTTTGCCGCTATCCTTCTGTTTGCTAGGCTGAGTGGCCTCGCCTTGTCCAAGCATGCGCTGGTATATTTGCTTCTGCGTTTTAAATATTTTTTGATGCATAGGCTTGAGCTTCTCCACATGGTTCTCGAGTAAATCGGCCAAATTAGCATTCCACATAAATAATGTTTTCTCGGGGAAAGTAGGTCGAAGAGGCATTCTCTCAGGCACTTCCGCTAGACCGAAGGAAATATTACTCTTCAAGGCTGAGGCAAACGTAAAATAATAAGACAATGCTTCACAGACAAGTTACCTTCGTTAGCTTTTCGAGTGTTGTATTCGAAATTTAACGACTCCAAAATTTTATTCTCGAAGAGCTCTCTCGCATTTCCAAGAGATTTCTGAACGTGGCTCGAGATCTGTCTCCTTATCTGCTGAGCGATAATGTTAGCAAAACGAAGCGGAAGCCCATTATCCTTAGTGTAGGTCAACGCAAATTCATCGGGACTAGTTACATCCTCTGTTAGCCACTCGCAAAAAATCAATGCTCTTACTCATTCAGTCCGCAGGTGACTTCCCAATCGAAAGTATCACGAATATCATAAGGCATTTCCTTAATAGTGATTTTGATCGGAATAATTGTTTCTGGGTGGGCTGATGTGGAATTCAAGTTGAGACCAAGCAGCGTCTCTCTGTACTTCGAAAGGTTTTTGCTTAATGGGATTTGCTCGTTGATCTGAGTCGTCATCTGATTCAAAGCCCCTGCAGTGCAAAACATTAATTAAAATTCACTCACTCTTTCAAATTTGTAAATATGCTTACTAGAGATCAGTTCCTTTGAAGGCTTGATTTTATTTTCATTAATGTAGTCCTCAAGGATTTTAGTGCAGAGATTTTGGATAGACGGTTCAGAAACCGCGGTTGGGTCTGAGCTGTCGAGCAGTAAAGACTCTTTTATTTTTATATTCTCCTCGTTGAAAGTTATTTCGACCATTTGGAGGTCTTTCCCTTCGAATAGAGCCTCATCTTCCTTTGATAGCCCTTCGCTCTTAGACCTAAAACTCATTCGAGTGTCCAGCACCACTGCTTCAATGCTATTATTATTCTCTGCCTGCTCATTTGAAGACTTCCCTTTTTTGGGTTTCGAAAGACTTTTCAAATACCTCTCCATGAAATCTAAGGCGTCTTGAGGACCCAGAGCATTCTTAAGTGTAATTTGATCAAAACATCAGCAGATGTAGAAGAAAAGGCTTACGATTTCTTTAATAACCCATTTTTTCATGATTTGCATATAATCCTCAGAGGGGTTTTCATCCTTGAGCCATAATTTTAGGTCTTTTTTGTTTATTCCCAGCTTTTGCAATGTTATGAGCGGTTAATGATAAATACATACTTCTGTTGATAAATCTGAAAGGCGTATATGTTCCATTTTAAGCAATTTCTGCGCCATCTTCTTTATTGAAGCCTCATGCTCTTCCTCAGAGAATGGATGGCTGTTTTCAATTGCAAGGTTAATATTGGCTATATGTGACTTTGCTATCTCCAAAAGGTTTCTCTTTTCTTGGATTTTGCTGCGAGATGCTTTCCCTTTGTCGATTTCTGGTTGACTGAGGTCGATGGTCCATACGATTCCTTCGTCCAGAGACGTGGTAAAGTCGAAGAACTTGCTCTTTTTTTTCATTTAAAGATTTCGGAGACTTTTAATTGTTGCGCAGCTTTATTCAAAATTATTTCACTGTGATTGAAATCGGGAAAATTTAATTTGAAGAGCGAAAAAAAGTGGGAATATAACTGTTAGGGCCTCAGATCAAAAGGTGTTTCTGTTGAGTTGAATATTTGCTTATCATGAGAATCCATTGGTTTCGATGCTGCATAGAGAGGCTTTGAGATAGAGTTCTTTATTTGTGTAAAGGAGTACTGTCCTTCAATTCTAAATGTTTCAAAAGTTATGTCGGGCACAATATTTTGCTTTAGTTTAACTCAATGACAGAATGAGGATTCAGTTTTTGGCAAGCGTTCAAGAGAATATGATACTCTTACTGTTAATATTAGATTGAAATTAAAAGATAATTTGTTTCGATTTACTCGAATGTAGCGTAATCTGGGAGTTTTGTTAATGAGTTAAAGGACGCAAAATATTGAAGAATAATTTTTCTGCAAATAAAACATATCAAGTGTTTCACATAAAAAGCTCTCTCGTCTTCGATTCGCTTACACTAGTTGGTTTGGTTTTTTTTCAATTTAATATAATGCTTAAATCTTGTCATGACTTTTTTATTGAATAGCACTGATGTTCTTCATGAATACATGAGAGAAATATTTGAATAATCTGTATACCGCTCTAATTCTCATGAAATTCTCAAAATTAAAGCAGAACAACTCTATTTATTATCTTACTATATTATTATTTTTGAAACCAACAATCAAAATAAAGAGGCGGTTGGTTTGAACTCGAAATCTTTAGTGAGTCCTTCATAGTCTAATGTTCTGATTGACCAATAGTTTCCGTTAATCATTTGCTCCTTGTGCGCCTCAACCATAGGTGCGAGTCGTTTGTAGCAAGGGTCTTCTTCCATACCAGACATTTTCAATAGCTCCTCATTGTATTCCCAAAAGCTGTAAAACGGATTGTTGAATTTATAGAAATTATGTCTTCCTAATTTAGGATTCTCGTCATATTTGGCGAGCTCCGCCTCTGTTTCTTTAAGCATCTCCTCTTGAGAAGGAAGCTTGATGTTTCCGACGATAAATTGCTTTGCTAGAATGATTTGTCGTTCAAACGTAGCTTGATTTATTGGTATTTTCTCAACGACACCAATGAAAATCAGATTTGGCTCCTTGATAGCAAATAATCTTTTGTAGAGTGGCCCAAAGTAAGAGCCAGGATTCTCTTTATCGAATTCAATGACTCCATCATCTTCAGTTAAAAAGGGAAAACTGTAGTGATAGCCGGTCGCATAAACGACCGTGTCGATTTCTTCTTCGGTTCCGTCAACAAATTCAACGGTCTTTCCTCCTTTGAACCTCTTTATACCCCCTTGCTTAAGAGTAACCTGACCAGTGGCTATTAATTCTTTATAGTCAGTACTTTTCTCTAATCTCTCTGTTCTTCTGCCTGTGATGATCACGCGCTCAGCCTGAACATCCTTCCCAGTCTCGCGGAAGAATAAAAGATTTATAAGATCAGTCGCAGAAATGTGAGTTCCAAGAATGAGAACTCTCTTTTTGTCAAACTTCTCTGCGTCTAGTCTTCGAAGAGAATGGATATGCATTTGAAGTCCTCCAAATGCCTCCTGACCATCAATTTTCGGCCAGTTCGGCTTAGAAAAGTGCCCATTACACAGGAGCACGTAATCATACAATCCAAACCCTTCCTCTTCCGTTGCTTCTTTTTTTTCTTCTCCTTGAGGACTACCGTCAGAGCCAGCAAGAGGTGATGCTTTTGAAGTGATCCAGGTAACAAGGAATTTCTTCTGCGAGTCCAGTGGAATCCCAAGTTTCTCTTTTTGTTCCTTTGAGACATTCTTGAGGAGTCTCACCGAATTGACAGCAGTGCTGAATTTGATATACTTATAGAGATCGAAATATCTCGTGTAGTCCTTCATGTATTCATGAAAAGTTTTGGCTTCCATTATATGAGGTGTGTCTTCTTTGTGATAGAAATCTTTAAAGGTCATGATGTGCTTTGGAAGGTTTGTCCAGAGGTTATCGTATAATGAGGAGTGCAAGTGGCCATATACTCTGTAGAAAGGGTCGCTTCGTGGATTGGGATGGTTTTCTTCGTTATAATCTGAGTAATACCAAACTCCTCCAATGTCGTCTTTAGCTTCAAACGCAGTGACGTTGGCTACAGTGTTAAAGTGACGTAGGCTCATGACACCAGTTGGACCGCATCCAATGATTGCGATGTCGGGACGCCTTGCTTTTTCAACTGTGTTTGAAATCATGAAGTTTTATCTGTAGTAAGATTTATTTTTAACAAGCACATATTAATTTCCAAGGTAGCTTTTAATGTTAATAACCAGAAGTAGTACTCTCCCAACAATATCGCGGCCTTCTCGCCAATTAGGTGGCTTTTCGGTATTTTCGAGAGAATGCTCATTCCAGCCAAAGTGTCTAATTAGCACATTCAACCAAAATTCTTGACATTAGCATCTAATATACCTCAGAATGTATGTGAATTAGAAATTTCATTTTTGAAATGTCGCTCACTTTGCAAATTTGGAAAGAGATCTGAAGTTTTAACCCGTACTATTCACATAATGACCCAAAACGAATTATTTAAGAGCTCAACTAACTGGTAGAATTAAGGTACAAATTGAGTAGAGAATAGCACGAAGGCAGCAACATGAAAACCTTCATCTGGTAGATGCCATCATGCAAGTTCGACCCCATATTCGTAGCATCGGAGGAATTCTGGATATGATATTTCAGAAAGATAAGTTTCTAGAAAAAATATTTATCTCAATTCAAAGTCATGAGAATCAAAGGAATTCGCCAAGGCCACAGCGAGGCAATTAATTTTATTGACTACAAAGCACATTGGAAGATTCTTGTGTTGTTGGATGTGGATCGCTAATAATTCATGTCTTCTCCGCAATAGCAGGTTTGAAAAGATAAAAAACATGCAACTCAGCTTAACACCAATAAATTAAACATCGATCAGAATAAAGAAGCAGTAGGCTTAAATTCAATATCTTTGCTGAGTCCTGCAAAGTCAATCAGTTTCTTTGACCAATAATTTCCATTCATCGTGCATTGGTGTGTCGCTTCGACCAAAGGTCGTAACCGTCTGTAAGAAGGATCTTCTTCCATACCAGACATTTTCACCAGCTCGTCATTATAATCCCAAAAAGTATAAAATGGGCTGAATTTATAAAAATTGTGCTTTCCTAACTTTGGATTCTCTTCAAACTTCCTGAGCTCTGTCTCTGTTTCTTTAAGCATCTCCTCTTGAGAAGGAATCTTTATGTTTCCAGCTATATATTGCTTGGCAAGCATGATTTGTCTCTCATATGTTCCTTGAATTAGTGGGACTTTCTCAACAACTCCAATGAATAGGAGATCGGGTTCTTTGATAGCAAAGATTCTTTTGTAGAGTGGACCGAAGTATGCCCCTGGCTCTTCTTTATCATATTCAATGATCCCATCCTCTTCGTTCAAAAAGGGAAAACTATAGTGATAGCCGGTAGCATAGACGACTGTATCGATCTCTGCTTCTGTCCCGTCTACAAATTCGACTATTTTTCCACCTTTAAACCTCTTTAGACCTCCTTTCTTAAGAGTGAGTATCCCACTTTTCATAAATTCAGTATAGTCCGTACTCTTCTCCAATTTATCAGTGCTCCTGCCGGTGATGAATACTTTTCCAACTTGAACTTCTTTAGCAGTCTCACGGAGAAAAAATAGACTTAATAGGTCACTGGCGGACACGTGAGTCCCAAGAATAAGAATTCGCTTGTTATCGAATTTGTCTTTTTCTAATTTTCGAAGAGTGTGCATGTGCATTTGAATACCTTCGAATAGCTCCTGGCCTTCAACTTTAGGCCAATTCATTTTTGAAAAATGTCCATTACACAAGAGTACATGGTCATATAATCCAAATCCTTTTTTTGTCTCATACATGTTTGACTCTCCTTGAGGGCTGGTATCTATCCCAGCAAAAGGTCCTTTCGATAGCGGTGATTTCGAAGTAATCCAAGAAACAAGGAATTTCTTCTGCGAGTCCAGTGGAATCCCAAGTTTCTCTTTTTGTTCCTTTGAGACATTCTTGAGGAGTCTCACCGAATTGACAGCAGTGTTGAATTTGATATACTTGTAAAGATCGAAATATCTCGTGTAGTCTTTCACATATTCATGAAAAGTTTTAGCTTCCATTATATGAGGTGTTTCTTCTTTATGATAGAAATCTTTGAAGGTCATCATTTGTTTTGGAACATTAGTCCAGAGACTATCATAGAGTGAGGAATGTAAATGACCATATACTTTGTAGAAGGGATCACTCTCTGGGTTGGGGTGATTCTCTTCACTCAGATCAGTGTAATACCAAACTCCTCCAACATCATCTTTAGCTTCGAAAGCTGTGACATTGGCTACAGTGTGC
>ENA-UOTX01001577-UOTX01001577.1-compost-metagenome-genome-assembly--contig:-NODE-1577-length-15864-cov-19.334452_pt1 | contig 15864 bp, 13 predicted proteins | sample MGYA00238143_ERZ746982 | MGnify/ENA primary metagenome ERZ746982 (study PRJEB28758, sample SAMN06268862) | compost metagenome | isolation source: single cell | place: USA: California, Emeryville, Joint... | reverse complement strand
TCCAAAGAATCAACCGAATCGTTTTCTGTAAAGCTTGAGAGCCTTGTGGAGCTTGTCTTGGGCTGGTGATGCATATAATGATTAAGTTTGAATCGTTTATTTTCGCCTTTTGTCTCCTCTTCCTCCACCGTGAGCTTCAGTTTCTTGAACTGCATCTTAAGGTCCTCTTCTGCTTGCTCGATGAGATCCCATGCAACCCCAGCCTGAGCATAGTTTCGCTTGACAACTGGTTTCATCGCGTTTTAATGAAATAACTTATTTTCCGATGTATGTTTATTTAATTTGTTTGCTGTTCTAGTAATGAGTAAGACACCCGTTCTTGGAGGTTCCCCACCTCATTCGGATTTGAATGGCATGGTTTAAACTTTGAAATACCGAATAGATGACCTTAGAGTTTCTGTTGGGTCCTTTCTTAATGTCGTTCTTAATGTATGCTTTTAATAGTCTAAATATCGCTGTCGTATTTTCATTTATTGAATTGAAATAGCTGTTACTCTATCATTTCACTAGCTTTTATGCAAGGAAGGCTATTAAAGCTTTATCTCATCCTGTGAATAAACAAGCACCACAGGCTAATCGCTTATATTATTATTAGAATTGGACTCTCAATAACAAATAAATGACGTTATTCCTGTCTATTTCGTTTTGTTTCCTTCAGCATAATCGATTATCATCTTGATATTAGTCACTCCAAGGACCGTCAAACCAGAGCCGAGCGCAATCAGCATTCTCGTCGTGGTTTTAATTCCAAGAATCGTATTTGGCCTTTCAACTTCTTCCCATTGCAGCCGCTTAATCGAATGCTGCAACACCTCTATCACCTTCCTGAGATGATCAGAGTATCTTTTCAGGAACGCGTCATTCCTCAATATATCCCTTAGCTCGGCCAGCTGCTTAAGATATCGATCATTCTTATTCTCCGCGAGCTTCTCCTCGACTTGGCTCATACTATGCACGTAGAATTGGGTAAAATCATTGAGATTTTTCACAAGGTCAAGCTTTTGTATCAACAGGTTTTGATGCGAATGGAAATAATCGTTGATGTAGATCCCAAGCACCATGCCCGCGATGATCAACGCAATCATAATCAGCAAATACGTCGCTGTCACGACTGCGAAGGCATGATCTTTCAAGATGCTTGGGAAAGGTATATTTCCAAGCGCATCAGCCAGCAAGAAGGCAATGACGACCGCCAGGAAACAGAGAACAAACGATAAATTAACATCGACGATAGTATGTATCTGCGCGTTTGATTGAGCAAGAATCCTGCGGAGGTTGACCCAATTCGTGATGTTCTGTGGGATAAACGTTGAGAAATGCAGTTTACCGATATTCTCCGTTCCACCTTCGATGAGGTTGCTAACCGCCTGCATAATCTTCAGTTTTTTTATGTATAATGTCATACCCATAAAGAGCACATCATAGATGATATAATATCTGCAGAGAACGAAGATATAGCAGAAAAAGGCGATAACGATCGTTATATCTGAGGCGGTGAAGAAATCGGTCCATTTAGAGCCTGGATCATTGATAATTTTAGTGTATATCTCGATAATTTGTGATATGATGGGATATAATATTCTTATAATGACAATCAGTCGAGAAATCAGTTTTTCAACGGAAAATCCGATGCCTTTAAACTCCAAATTGCCTTTCAGATCTCCCAGGATTAGCTTAGCGACCGCGACTCCATCAACGAGGACGCATTCTTTCACATCTTCGAAGAACTCAGGCTGGTAATTACGCTCGGTCGCTGTTAGGGAAGACGGAAGTTTGTCTTTTTCTGTGACGGGAACTGCGAAATAAAACATATTCAGGTCCACGTCAGGGAAATTCAGGTTGAGTTGCTTGCTATCGAACATATGTTCATTATTCGAACGATTCAGCTGGTCGAGTTGATCTGATATAGAGCCCTCACCGACTTTATGGTCAGGTATGGTCATCATTTTCTCTATTTCGCTGTACCGAAAACTGCTGTAATAAGCAGCATAGAGAACTGCAAGCGATATCTCGGTGATGACCAAAAGGTAGAGATTGACCATGAGATTAGAGTATTTATTATTGTTGCTTGGTATCACAGTGATTGCGATTGCATACCAGCGGAAGATCCACAGGGCTGTTCTCAAAATTTCTCCTTTGCCACCCAAGAAACCAAGATTTCGAACCAGAGTGAGCAAATTTTTCTTCCAGCAGATGAAGAAATAGGTCAGAGGGCCAAATGCAATGAAGATCAATGAGAGCAGGAAGAATTTGAAGAAATAGACAGGTTTAAAACTGAAATTTTCGAGGTCGATGTGCTCATAGGCTTTTTCGATCTCTCTTTCGATGAACTGTTGGGTGTTGGATTTTGGGATTAGATTAGAGGTAATAGATTCGTTGTGAGACCTGTTTTCTGAAGGCTCGACTCTCATTTCAGCTAAATTAAGTGTAGCAGCGCGATTGGAATTCGTCAGCTTTGAAAAAACTTTCCCAGATTAACTTTTAGAATTGAAAACAGAATCAAGATGAAAATCAAACGAAAAGATTTTTTAGCGACAGAGTCTTCTAATTAGCGAGTACATACAAATTTCTATTGTTATTTTACTTGTCATGGAAGAGGAGCCATGTACGAGTCAATAAGCCGTGCGATGTTATGGATCTTATATCTTTGAACAGAGATTGCTTAAAAATGAAGGACACTAATGCTTTGTTAAAGTTACATAACACACTAAATGGTCTCTGATAGCCTCTGACTTCATCGCTCCCGAACTTAATGAGACGAGGGAACCACTACTGAATATCAGAGGGCATCTTTTTTCATTGACAATACTTCAAGAATAGTTAAGGGAGAAAAAGAAATTAACAAGAAAAATAGGCATTTATATCTCATGGGCATTTGTTATAGGAGAGGAACTAGACCCAACAACCTTATCTTCGAATGATACATCGAAAGCTACCTATTTCATAGATTAGACTTTACCCGATAGTGATTGGGAGATACCATGTCCATCATACTCAATGACTAGCGGAGCCAGCCAATCAAGTTTGAGTTGTAGCTGAATATACATATATCTATCAAACTTTAATTTTTCATCATGTAAAACGTATAAAATCTCTTCATATCGAGCACATTCGCAAAATTAGGTTTTGAGAGAGCAACTCTAGTTCCTTTATTGCATTGTTTGTTAAACTCTCTTCTCTAAAACTTCATCACTCTTATGATATTCAAGTGCGGTTTACGGATTTCTCCATGAAGCAATATATCATCATTAAAATCTCCGTTAAGAAACGAAATTTATTGTAAGATATTAATAAACACCTGCGTTAAAACAATCAATTCGAAATTCATTGTAGGCATCATGCAGTTTGCTTCTCTTTCAACCTCCGAAAAAATCAAACTCCTCAACAAAGAATTCGACAGAATTGACGTGAACCACGATCAAGTACTCACTTACCAAGAGCTTTGCAATTCTCTTGACGATATTGTACACTTAACCAAAGTTATATTTCCCCCTTAAACTTTCCCTGCTTAGGGTCAAGGCAAAATCTTTGATCGTGATGTGGCTCGGCAACTTTACGATGAAATGGATAAGAATCACGACGGAACCATCAGCAGAAAGGAATTCATCGACGTTTTTTTGAAAGCTGAAAAGGTTCTCAAAGAGAAGATCAACCAATGTAGGATTGTTATTGCAGACTGCGAACAGCAACGCAGTGAGGCTGTGAGAAAGCTCGATGAAGCCAGACGCACCGAAAAATATAACCAATACGGCATTAAATTCGGCAGTGTAGTCGCTGTGGCTATAGAGGAAGTATCTGAACTTCGCCAAATCAGACCAGGGCAAGAGGTTTATGTAAGAGCCCTGTGTGGCGAAGATTTCTATGAAGGAGTCTCAGGAGTCTATAAACAAGAAAAGGCGGTAATCCATGACAATATCAATATGTAAGCATATGCACATTTCCGATGACTTACTCATATTTTTTGAATGTGATTTAGTGCTATTACCACCGGCAAAGAAATCATTCAAATTGTCGTGAGTGCTGTTACTAATGGCCAACTTACAGAACTCGGAGGAATCAACCTTCCTGTTGACCAACTCTATGATCAAGGCTTGCATGGAGGAACCTATGACCTTCAAACCGCCTCTGGAGTATCTGTAGGAAAAATTAATTTTACGCTGCAATGGATTCACTCTTCGGTGAAATACTTGGAAGGAATCATTCAAAAATGGAACGAACATATCGAAAACACTAAAGCAGATGAAAATGACTACTATCAGGACCTAGAGGCTCTCTACGAGCCTTTCAAAGGGTTGAGAGGACTCTTTGAAATGTCAAAATCTGATCTCGAAGATCCGTTCTTGCGATGGCTGAGATATGGAACTTACGTCACAGTTGGGATGCTCTCGTTCGCGTTTCTTGCTTGCTTTGCGCGAAATGCCTTCCTTGATGTAAGATATTTACTCTAGAGGCTTGGAGTTGGATTAATGTCTCTAAAGTTGCTGATAGGACTCATCTACTTGCTTTGTGAGCAAAGATACTTCCAAGAAACAGAAGGATTCAAAGGACTATTTATCGCTGCGATTGTTTCTCTCGCCTATGACATTCCATGGCTCTCAATTTATTCAAACGTAATTCCTCCCATTTTACCTCATAAATAACACTCTTTAAGGGATGGAGCGGTGACCTTTCCCCTGGAGAAGAGCAGACCGTGAACACCAGAATTTTCAGTCTCGTAATGAGCTATTTCCTTTTCGGAGTCAAGGTAAATTCCTTACCAAACACTATGAAAATGCTGAATTCCCTTTATAGTTGCTTGTGGTTTACGTCTATTGGAGAGTAGACAAAGAATACCAAATTTTCAGGCAAAATAACGTGCTCGCGCCAGCAGTAACCAGGGACCAGAACAGAGCCCAACCATTCACTGCAGGCCAGCCTCGATTGCAACCAGCTACGAGATATTAAACAAGATTCCTTGGGATTCCATAACAAATATGCTATAATGAGAATGCCTCCTTATATATTCATTCCTCTTAATGATAGATCGAATCATTCAGAGTTTTCATTCATATCACAAATTGGATTAACATATTCCTATGACCAGTGATAAAGGCACAGTAAATCATCCCGTAGATTTATTCTATATTAAGCAGCAAGACTCTTGCTTTTAGTGCCTTCGCCTTTGTTAGCATAGATAGCAGTTAGTTCGATTAGCTGTTAGAATTAGATCCCCAGCGCGAAAAGCACCTGAGGTTCTATTTCCTAACAAGGAGCTTTAAAATAATTTAGAAAAGCTCCTCAATGCTTGTCGTTACTAAATCAATGTCAGTAAAAATGAGAATCGATCTTTGGTCCAAGTTAATTCATTTATCAAAGGAAAATACCCGTGGAAAAGCAATTTAAGTTTTTGATTCCTACGAAAAAACCCTGTTTATCTACGAAGAAGCGAAGCAGTTGCATTTGAATTTTGACATGGTGCTAAAGATTATGACTTCTGGATAAATAACAATTTAACCATATAGAAGGATGACTAAAACATGATAGAAGATTAGACAAGAACTTAACCAAAAAGCTATGAAGAAGCTAAAATATAACCAAAAGGCATCTCAAAATTGTTTTTTACAGAAACGCGTAAATTGAACAGCGCGCATGTTCCAGCCTGAGCACGCGCGTGTTTTAACATCACTGTTATTACAGTTAATACTTTTATATAACATGTATTGCGTTTTATCCTCTTCAAAACTGATGTATTTCATATGATTAGGAAGTCTGTGTAGGACTCTCCACCAGAGAGAATGACCTCAATTTCTTCAGCAACTATTCATGAAAATGCGCGTATAAGATAAATTCACGATAAAAGCTCATACCTGCTGGGTCTCCTTTTCGACGTACATGTTGGTCTCATTGAAATGCTTGAGACCATACTTGCTCTTGAGGTTGAACCCTTCTTCATATTCTACCGCCTGCAATTTCAAAACCCTTTAGACATTGCATGAAAATGTCTCAAATTACTCTTTTCTCGACTTCATCGGACCTCGTAGCGATAAGCAACCCAACAAACTTCTCAGCACCGACAAAAGCTCTTATCTTGGCGATTTCCTCCTCCAACTTCTCGAAAGAACCTCTGGAGGTCAAGTCGTACACGAAGATAAAAACGGAACACTTCTTGTAGTACACTAAAAATAGCCAAAGTTACACAATCTGAAAGCTGCGCTAGAGTTACGTTCGATCAGGCGTTCGTAGGAGTCATTGAAGAGCTCTTTGATCCAGAACTCATAGGTCGTCCTTGCCACAGGGGTTTCGGTTTTTCTGATCAGCAAGTCTAATCTGTTCCTATATTTCCGGTTATTACTGCTGAAAAAGCGGTTGTTACTTGAGCGGAGCGGAATCAGTATCGTTGGCATCGGGGAACTGGCTGTTAATGAGCGCGTGTTTACCGACGTTTAAGGCACCGATCAGCATGTAATGATATTTCTCCTCTTGAACCATTGAGAATAGATCTGAATCCGTCATTTCTTCTGCAACCGCACCGTCATCGACCAAATCAATCATGTAGGTCGATGGGCTATTGAAGACCGTGTTCACCCTATCGATTAAGTCATCAGAATCTGTTTCTTGCATCTCGCGAGCGAAATCTTCATTATTTTTGACCCTTTCGCGGCTATCTGGACACTCGAAGAAAAAATCGTCATCGAAACCATCTCTTCCACCAGCCTTGCGGCTGTTGGCTCTTGAATCTGAGGGATTCTTTGAAGTTAGGTTATAGTAAAAATTCTCTTCATATTGATTGTCTTTTGCGACCTTTGTGGGATGTTAGGATGTAGAACGAGATCAATATTACCTTGAGATACTCTTCTTGGGTCTCCGCATGGAAAGCGCAGCTTCTTTTTCTTCTCATTCTTGGCAATCAAGTCAAATGGGTCAAGATTTAGTCAATTAATTAGTTAATGAATCTAACTCGGAAATATATATAATTAGCTTGTTCAAAAGAGTTTCATACTGGCTAATCCTAATAAACCCTATTAAATCACTCCGATTTAAAAATCGCTGTGTTTGCCGAATCAGTGCTTTTATCTAATACGTGATTCGAATTAAAAATGCTATGAGAAGAAAAACCTTTCCAGATTTTGGAAAGCAAAATCTTCAAAATTAGATTTCCTTTCACCGGTTTTCAGGCGAGGAGCTAATTCATTAGGAATATAAAAGTCTTCAGGGGAGGGAAAAGAAGCTTTAGAATAGATTTAATGAGTCTTAAAAAGTGAACGATCCTGTCATGACCATTATTAAGGCTATAAAAAGGATGTTGTAGGTTCCTATTTCATGAATTCCTCACAAAACTGGTGCTATCAACCCAATCAAGGGAAGTCTAAAATATCTGAAACTTATCATGTGTCGCTAAGTTAGAGGGTATTTTTGGTCAAAATCCAGCGCTGAGAGGTTAAAAGGAGTCGCAACGAGCAGATCAGTTTTGTTCAGTGTTTGCTTTGGCGACTGAATCTCAAATCTCAATTAAAATTTTATCTTGTGCAACAACAACACGATTTAATTTTTCAGCTGGCCAAATAAAAATGTCAGTATAGAAGCGTTTGTTGTTGTACTGGATTCCTTTATGGATAAAAGTTGTTAGTAAACTGAACAATTTTATCAATTCAGAAGCTATAATCGATTGAAACTGAAGAATTTGCCAAATAATGAGTCTTGCGAATACTGCCTAAGAAACTTAGGTCTAAGCTTTCGTTTTTTGCCAGGAAACGATGGGTTTCATAGAAAATTTGCTAAATGAGAACATATCTTTAACCGATCTAGTTATTTCTCAAGAACGCATTATTGGTTTCGATTGATTTTGCATTAGCAAATATTCTTTGCTGATTATGATTAAACCAATGCCCGGGTGTTTGGAACGGCATAAATATTAATTTTGCACTGGCTTGCTGGAATATCCGGAGGAGTTAGAGTGATTATCTCCCTCACCGAGAATATCTTTAGAGTGATTCAAATGGTTAGACAAAACGCGAAATTTCAAGCTCATTAGCATAACAATCTTAAGAGACAACTTCCAAGCTATCAAATAAAACTTTTTTTCAGGAACGCAGTTAGGTAATAGGAATGCGACTCGACACACTGAGCCCCTAACTATAATACAAAAATACAAAAGGAAGTCCAAATAGCAAATTCTCTCAATGCGATTTCACTTGTTTGAACAGCTTTGGCATATCTTTTTTAGGTCCTAAAGCTCTTTTTGATACTTTGAAGTTATGTTTCCTGTTCGATTTTTTGAAAGTCAAGGAAATATAATTTAATTTCAAACGCACAGTCTTTTTGCGTCTTTCACTTCTCCAAAAGCTCTGCACCAAGCACATGAATCCGAAAGGCAACTCTCAGCCAACAACAGGTATTTTCAACGCACCAACGAATCAATGGCTAACCGCATTGGAATCTGAAAATTCATTAGGCAAAGCGATTTCAATTAATAAACCTTCAAATCTGAAGTTGAATCTAGCCGCTCTCAAGCTCGAAATATTATCGCAAAACCCTTCCCATCGTCAGGGAGTCATGTCAGCAAGTAATCGATAAATCATTGCAAAAATTTGATTATTTCATCCTTATTAGAAAATTCAGTCTCCTCGCCGCTCGTTAACTCAACTACAAGCTTTAACCAGACAAAGCCAAGTCCCAAAGGAAACCCACCGCAGCCATTAACCCATAAGGGACCAAAAACTCAATCACCAGAAGTTTCAATACAAATTAGGCAGCCTTTAGGCAAGAGAAACAGTCATGACAAAATTGTCTATATGGAGAATCCAAAGGAAAAGCAGCGAAAATACCAAGCTCTCTCCAAAGACAATGACCTGAAACGGAGCGACTCAAAGCCTCATTCAAAGCAAAGTCCTCAAAGGGGATCTCAAAAGCAAGCTATGGTTACAAATATGAAAAGTCCGATTCACAGGAGGGAAGCTTCGCCCTCTTTAAAACCCAAACTCGAAGTAGTTTCCATTAAGCCACAGCCAGTTCAAGCCTTACAATCAATGAGTCTGCCCACACGAAAGAAGAGCAAATCAAACGAGCAAACTATTGCGAATAAGAACAGCTCTATGGGCGATTTATACCCAGAGTTACAAAATATTCTAGAGAGCATGGGAAACAAAAGATCCGAGTCAAATAGCAGCTTCCCTAGAGGCAAAAGCATCAACTCTTCAAATATTAACAATGACTTGAGCGGGCTGCCAGCAGGCGACTGGGATATGTTTACCCCTTCAAATAACGCTCAATATAAAGAAATGGCAAAGGTCTTAGCTGAAAAAAACCAAGAACTCGATTTGTTGCAGAGAGAAAAAATACAATTGAAAACAGCGCTCGAGTCACTGACAGAAGAACTCGAAGAATTGAGAAAAGTCAAAACTGGTCTTATTGAGACCAATTCAAATACAAAGGAGAACCTGGAAAATTCTCTCCAAACCTTTCAGATTGACCGGCCTGAGACGGCAAACGAATCTAAAGTGCGAGCTTCTCCTAAGAAAAAACTCACTCAAGATAGTTTCAGAGTTCAAACTCCAGAGCTCCATGGCGCAGCTTTAAAAAGTCAAGGAAAGCCTCAAGGCTATTCGAAGTTAGAGCAAAGGACTGAGAGTGTTCCTAACGCCCTGAGCTCGGAGGTTCGAGGCCCATTATCTCGAAAAAACACTGCGCAAGAGGCTCAGAAAAAGATGGCATCTCCTTACTACAGCAACCCCTTCACAACGAACCCGAAAAGATTCAGTTCACCAAACACTGACTCAAAAAAGTTTGAATTATCAAAGTATTTGAAAAATTCATTCAAAGTCCCACAAGAGAGCGCGAAGCCTCAAACTACAAATAGTCTCAATTTCAAGAAAGGCGAGCTAGTGGCCAGTTTCAAAGCGAAGAAAGATTCAAAAACGAAAAAGGAAGAACAGTCGACGGCTCAGAGCATGGATCTAACGAAACGGAAATTTTCTCTCGGCCATAACGCTGTTCCCATGGAGCGAAACAATATCTCGCCAGACCCGAATGAGCGTCAATACCCTTTATCCTTCAGAGGCGAAAAGATTCCAAAAGTTAGCATTGAAAACTCGGCACAGAAGTCGACTGAGAAATCTGGGTTAGATATTGGACTTGCTCTCAAAGCTCTCAAGGAAAGAATAAAGGTCACACTAGAAAGACAGAATGCGCATCAGAATTCGCTCAGGCAGACAAATGCTCTTATTCTTGAGAAAATAGAGGCTCTTTCACAATGATCCAAGGAGAAATTGTAACTAAGCACTAATGATAATTGTACGAAAATATAAAATTTCAATCTTTTACTGTTCAAATGAAGCGAAAAGCCATTTGTAACCGTGTTTATGAGTTAAGCTATTCATGTAAATACAAATATAATTTTTCTTATCTCTCTCGCTCTTTCAAGCGAACCGCTCTCCTATGTGGGAAATAGTTGAAATGAGGCAATTTTCAAAATTGTATTGGATAGAAATTTGTGCTTAAGTAAGGAAACTGACGATATGCAGCGTGTGAACAAGAGCGACAACAACAAGTAAATTCTTAAAAGTTTAGGGAAAGTAAGTGCTTACTGCACTAATAATCGGCGAAAATGAATATAAACAACCTGCGATGATATCAAAACTTTCAAGATAAATTAGTTCAAAAACCGGTAATTGCTGTAGTTGGATTCTCCGACGTAATTCAGTTTGTTCTCGATTTCTTTGAAGATGTCATTCTTGTTGTTCGGATCCGTGTAAACAATGACCCGTCTAAGCGGCGTTCTGTCATCGAACTTGGCCATAGAGCTGAAGTTCACATCATGCTTTTGAGTCAATCGAATGACTTTGTCAGTGTGGAAATCCATCTTGTCTCTCATTTTTTGGATCTTATCAATAAGGCCTTGTCGATTCACCTTCGGCAGAATCAAAGTCTAAGATGAATACGACCAATGATTAATTAAGTAATAGGGGTCAGGTTACTGGAGAGCCGTATTCAGGAGACTGAACCGTAGTGACTTTGTAACTTTTCTCGTCGGATTGCATAGGATTAGCGCCTCCATTCTAAGTATATACCAAGCAATTTTATAAGGAGAATAATGCTGTTAATTTACCCAGAGAGGCACCTGCTGGTTTGTTGTCATCGTGTTAGTCTCGACGTTAAGTGGTTGATTCTGCGTTGGAGGAGCCGGCTTAGTTTTCCCAAGAGTAGCTATGAGATCAGCAATGAACTGAGAGTTACATTGGCTAATTTACCTAAAATTCCATGGAATTTATAAATATGAGCATAAGCTTTCTCGTAGTCGATGGGATTCGCTTTCAGAAGCGTTTTGAACGACTCCCATTCTTGCATATAGATGCTGAACGAGGGGTCTTGACTCAATGTCTTTTGCATAAAGTCCGAGAAAAGCTGCAATACAGCATGTTCGTTTGAGTTAGAGCTGGTGTCAGCGGTCTGACGAGAGCCTTGACTATTGTTTAACATGTTGATTATTGTGAGTTGTGTTTTAATTAACAATGTGTTTTAAAAGTTCGAAATAAATACAACCCGTTTATTTATTTCCGATCTCTTTTGTGTTCTTCAAACTCACAAACCCCAAAACCCTTAAATAACAATTAATCATTCGATTTCTATGGCACTATGTCTCTTAACTTTGCTGATGCCTCGTTCTCAGAGCGCTTTAAGCGAGAAAATGTGACTTCTCATCATAGATTTAGGTGCGAAAAAATTATCGATGGGTGTTTTGAGTCTCTCGGGGTACTTAAACATAAAATCGATGAAATTTTTCGGTGTGGAAAGACATTTATGAATCAATAAATCAATATGATATTGCGCTATGCATACGATCAATTCTTTGTGTTGATTGGCACTCTGTGCTCGACTTCCTCCCGGATCGCTTTCAAGTTTTCTTTGGTTTTAACGTCATGCAGCATGTAGTCAGCGATCAAGAACAGAATCACCGATACAAGCGAAACGACGATAACAAATATACTTTCTACCGTTATCTTCAAGTTCATTTTCAGGAAATCATTATGGAAATCTGCAAGCGCTTTGTTAATGTTGTTATTCTGGAAGCATTTCCATTCAACCATCAGATCTATCGCTGTGGCAGCCTTTGACAGTTCAAAGTAACTCAAAGCCGCGAAAGCGCCCGCGGTGATATAGTGTCCTAGCAAGAACCCAAGCATAATGAGGTTGACTGTCCATGTTTTCTTGTTCATGACCTCCAAGTCGTCTCGATGTTTGATATACATAATGATGTTATAGATGAGCACGCAGATCATCGCGGTAACGAGGATCGCGCCGATCTTACTGTATCTCCTGTAATATCGATTCAATATATTAATTTCGTCATCTCCGGTCTGCAAGCGCCAATTGAAGTCTTTGGAGCACATATTGCACCCTAAATGTCTGATTTCAACTTTCTCGTACTTCGCAATCAACGCCACTTTGTCGTAGATACCCGGTATAGCTTCATATGGAAAATGGTCGAGGAGCTGCAAGCCGTTCTCTCTGTACCAGTCATTCTCAAGCTGAGAGTCTATCATACGAGAATCCTCGTCGATTCCGTACATCCCACAACCTGTGACGTCGATATCTAGCAATGGGTATCCTCTGCTACTGATTCTAGATGGGTTTTTGCTAGGATCGAGGCATGGTTTCGTAGTAAGACTCGAGCCTAGATCCGCCAAGATACCAACGCTTTTGGCCTCGTTTTGATAGCGGAGGTAATGTCCCTTACGTAATTCAAGGTACGTCCAATCACTTTCCGGGTTCTCTGGGATTTTATCCACTTTCTCGATTTTGGAGATCGGGCATTTCTGGCCCTTAGGCACGCAATAGAATCCTGGGTTCGCCCAGCACATGTGGTATTTGTCGCCACCGTCCTGGTTGCAATTTTCGAAATCTTGTCGCTTGTAATCTTTCAAGCGTCTAATGCAAATCGTGCTGCCTTTCCAGATGGTAAAGTTCCTCGCCTCAGTCGGCTTAAAGTTATACCAAACATCGCTCGTCTCAAAGTCACAGTAGCCTTTCCACATTTTTCCTGTCCTCTTCTCAAGACAACCAGGGCCAGTGCCTGGCCAACCGCCAATATGGGCCAATTCGTAGTCGCCAGTACAATTTGAGCCTCCAGGGAGGGCTTTAATGTCGGTGATGGGATCCATGGCACAGGAGGTGGTAAAGGTGTTATCCAATACTCCTCTGATGCCCTCGAATTCAGCCATCATGGGACTGCTGACCAGCGTGATCTGGTAGATGGTTAATCCAGAAACCAGGATGTAGAAGATCACTGGGATAATGATCAGGCACCGATAAGAACATTGCTTAACTGACGAAGGTTTCATTCCTCGTGTGAACTCAGGAAGAGGGTTCTCAAATGCTCTCGAAGCTTTAAGCGGACGGTCTCGACTGCTCGTCTGACCGTGCTCGATTTCAAATGTGGAGATGTCTGGACTAGAATCCTGCCTTGGTTCCATATTTTTTTTCTAATATTGAATTAAATTTTCAAATTTGCTTTTCATAGCATTTTATATTCTGGTGCTAAAACTGCCTGCGTTTTTTTTTTGATACCATCAAAAACGCTGTCAAGTCTAAATTCGGTTGAATATGTGAAGGGCACTGAATATCTCCTCTCAGATCTCAAAAAAAATTCATTACTTTAGAGATTAAGGGAATTAAGCAATAGGAATATTATGAATACATATATAGAAAATCAATGTCAATCTATCAAAAGCAGAGTCACTCACTCAACCCAACTGAAAGCACACTAAAAATACAAGTTTTTAAAAATACAGAGCTGCAGACTCCTAATCTTCTCCAACATTGCTCAGAGCTTTAATTTTTTCAGCGAAAAATTTGTTGCTATCTCCCTGTGGCAACACCTCAGGGATGATTTTCGCCAGGTTCTGTCTGTACTCTCCAATGAGTCTCATTAGACCCGTTTCGACGTTTTTGCTTGATATTGCACGCAAAATGTCCTCCTCTTCGAGGCCAAACTCTTCCCAGACTTTATCAAATAAATAGGTCTCAAACAAGGCAGCGATGTTCCAACTCGGACGCTCTAGATTAAAAAACGACTCAAAGTTTTTCGGATCAGCCGTCAGACATTTTAAGTAATCAAACACTTTTTCTAGTGTCTTTTCAGTGATTTCGCTCGGTTCACCGTTCTCCATGCGATGCTTCGTGCGCATCTCAATTAACCCTTGCACTATTTCAAAGCGACTTTGAGCATGCTGAAGGTGATAGCCAATCGATTGGTCTATTTCTTCAGTTGCCGCGCCTACAATCGCGAAAACTTCATTCGCTGTCGCACCGACCCGCAAAGAGATTTCTTTTTCCAGATTTTCAATAGCCAGGTTGTAATTGCCGATATCGCTGAGCGACTTCCTCCTGACGGAGCGATATTGCTTGACCAAGTCGTAATAACAGTTTTTTGAGAGCTCAGAGACCATAAAAAGGATTCCTTTGAGCGATTCGAGGGTAATTACGCCAGAATTATTGACGTAGACCTTAGGGGCCTTAGCATCTTGATGATCGATGGAGTTTTGGTCTTGGGTTAGTATTTTCTCACCAATATCTTTGATTTTTTTGAGGTAGCTTTCAGCGAAGTAAATTGCCGAAGAGTCAGTCATCTTTGTATACGGCGAGATTAAGCGGGTTGGAATCCAATGGGTTTCTTAGCGAAAGCTGGGGAGAAGCAGCTCGGAGAAATTTTGGTCTTAAGCTTTCAGAATTGAATGAGCTAGCTTATAAAGTTTATATTTACAGAGCGCTTTTGAATATTAAGCGAAATTCATAATTTTGCCAGTAATTGTGTACATGTTCAAATCTGGCTGGAAAAAGGCTAATTTCGATTTTTGATTCTAAAAATTCCTGAAAAAATTTTGCGATGAAAATAAATATTGGTGGTTTTAAGGCAGATAGAGGGTATTAAGACAAACCATATTCGAGATTTTGCATGCGTTTAGGAAGCTGTTTTCTCAACAGGTGTTAAACCTCTCTATGAGAAAAGGAAAATAATGGTCATTTCGAGAGGAAATGAGCTACTTTATTGATTTTTTTAGTTAAACAAATGCAATTATCAACTGATAGCGAATTCAGGAAAAGAGCCAAATTCGTGTCTTTTTGCGTTTTTTGAAAAATTTGAAAGCGTGCTATTGAGAGATTTGCTTTTGGATCCGGGTAGGCTGTAAAAATAAAAGAAAGTGGCATCTATTCATTACTTTTGGTTGTTTTAATTATCATCTGTTACAGAAAATTGCTTCTAACAAAAATTATTGTCATTAGACTTGCCACTATAGGTGGCATTCCATATTCGAGATACTTGTAATCGGTGCCCTAGCTCCGCGAGATGTTGTCAATGCATTGAAATATTTCCTGGTGCTAATTAACGCCTCGAATATTGTTTGAAGATATGTTGCTTGAATGGCACTCACCACGAAGTGATGTGATTTAAATGTTCTCCTCATAGACGCTCATAACGTAGTGAAACTAATATATTTTGTTTTGATCTGGTTTGGCTATCGATTGGTTGCTGGAATTGTTAGCATAGTTTCTATCACTCAAAAACACAATAAGTTGGGAGTGTGGCAAATATTTGAATATATCAATGTTTTAGAAACTTAGGCAGCGAACCTGCGTAGCAAACGATTAATTGCTTGAAATATGCGATTTAAAATTATTTCCCACTAATTTCAAGTTAAGAATATCAAACTATTCATATCACTGAATAATAATTTGGTCTTCCTTCAGCCCGATGAAAGACCGCACCATTCTGGATTGCAGAATCAGAAGGTCTTTATTAAAAATGTTGAATCTTGATAGAAAATTCTGCTTTATCTGGATCGTAATAATTCAGCACAGTATACTTTGATTCTGCCCATCTTCTCAACT
>ENA-UOTX01001576-UOTX01001576.1-compost-metagenome-genome-assembly--contig:-NODE-1576-length-15870-cov-15.254163_pt1 | contig 15870 bp, 9 predicted proteins | sample MGYA00238143_ERZ746982 | MGnify/ENA primary metagenome ERZ746982 (study PRJEB28758, sample SAMN06268862) | compost metagenome | isolation source: single cell | place: USA: California, Emeryville, Joint... | reverse complement strand
TTCTGAAATGCTAGGTTTTCGTTTGTATGACGTCTCGTTCAAATCGAACATAGAATCCTTTTTGTAATCATTTCCTGGGTGATTAGTGCTCACTTGAGTTTTAGGCTCGTGATAGGACTCTCGTTGGGTCGGAACTTTCATCTCTTGAAGCTTTTTATTCAGGTCATATCTCTCAGGAGGCTTATCTATGCTGGAGCTCTTGGCATTTACATAAGTTTTCGCGTTGTTTGATAGGAAATTTAGATAGCTCGCCTGAGCATTTGGGGCATTATCTTTTACAGAATTTTTATTCGTTACGCTTGTCGGATTGCTTGAGGCGTCTGGGAACTTCGTACCCATCCCTTTTGGAGTGGTATTGTTTTTTAAAGTCGTGTCATGATCCTCTTGGGACTTACGAAAAGGGCTTGCGTCAATAATTTTCCGAGTGTCTTTCTTGGTATGATTTGTATCTTCAGCCTTTGGAATGGACGAATTAATATCCTTCATGCTTTGATAGTTGTCAGGCCGTTCATTAGGCGAGTAGTAGCTATCTGTTTCATCGGTTATGAGTACCTCCTTGATCGGTGGAGTTTGTAAGAAATCAGAGTTACCGACCTGCTGTTGTTTCTGCTCAGGTTTGAGGGCTTCTTGCTGGTAGTTATTTGGGCCCTTTGTTGTTTGGGGCCCGTGATTCTTCGTTTCTGATTGAGAGGCTTTCTCGAATTGGTTTATGTTTTTAGGGTCTTGCTCCGCCTTATCGATTGTATTCTTAGGAGTGTGCTTTCCTTGATCTTCAGTCGCACTATTCGGGTCTGAAGGTTTGGTATCAGGTTTGTGAAGAGGGATCGCATTTGTCTTGTTTTCTTGAGTATTCTGCGTACTTACAGGCTTCTCATTTACTTTTTTAGTCTGATTCGCCTCGCTTCGAGGCGGCTCTAAAACGATGACTTTAGGATTCTCATGGTCATTCCGACTATGCTTTGTCAAATCAGTCGAGTCGAGTGGATTTGCAGGAAGTGTGTTTTGTGTTTTAGTCTGGCCTGGCTCCTCTTCAGAAGCCTTTTTTACGTATCTATTATTATTTCTACTCTCTTTTAACGGATTAAACAGATGTCCTGACAAAGGGGAAGCACGCATGTGATCTGCGGGGTCAGCTTCTTGTTTGATATTTTCAGAATTTTCTGGCATCTGCTGCTCTTCACTAGCAGTTTTGTGTACCTCATTATCTCGAGAATTGTGATGATCTTGTCTTGGATAATTCACAGGTTTCTGATCCTTTGGCGGTTTCGGTTTCATCGAGCCGCCTTTCTCGTTGGACGGCTGCTCTGAATGCATTGAATCATTTTGAGAGTATATTGTTTCCATAGGTTTGGATACCTCCTTCTTTTCCTTAGGAGGCTTTTCGGAATCGTGATAACCAGGATCTTTCGATTTGAGAGAAGGGCCGGGGTCATTCGGCTTGGGAAGAGGGCGCGAGTCATCGCGGTGAGGAAGAAGGTTTTTTGGTTGATTCTGCTTTGAAGATTGCTGGTAATCGAAATAGTCCGGCGCTGTTATGAATGAACTTTGTTGTCTTGGCGAATCTGTTTTTGTGTCTGCAGGCTGTATCTGAGGGTTTGCTGTTTTGTTCTTGTCAGTATGGATTTCAATGATATGCTCGCAAACCTCGCAGAACATTACTCTGTCTATATCTTTCAGAAAGTCCCTTTGGGAGATTACAGATGAAATTGTGCAAAAGCTTACATATCACTGGCAAGCTTCGATAGCTCGTTTCTCAGTTTTTTCAAATGCTTAATTAACTCCGCATGCTCTTCGTTTAGTGCATCAAGTTCTCTCGAATGCAAATCTCTCAGTTTGTGTATATTTTCTGCATGTTGCATCCCTGAAAAAGTTCCACGCAAAATGCTCTGATCATGTAATTCCTATTCACGTGCAAACAAAGTCATCATTCAAAACCATCCATGGAGTAATGAGTTTACTTTCAAGTCAGCTTTTTGAAGTTTTAGCAAAAACTCATTCTGAAATCTATTCATCGCCGTCAATTTCGTGATCAGTGCTGACACTCTATCCATTTCCTCTCTGTAAATGAAAGCGGATTTTAGCCAGAGCTCAAAGAATTTATCTGGCCTTACCTCAGATATTGTGTTCCGTTAAAGGTTTCATGATCATATCTTGAATGGCTCACTGCCTTTGAAGCTATTACCAAAATTGTTGGATATTATCACCGTATTGGAATTACTCTCTGCATTTGAAACGAAAAACAAGAAAAAAGCGCCGTCTAGCTCCTCCCAACTATCCAATTGACCATGCCATTCAGCATCCTTTACTGCGTGATACATGAAACATCTGAATTAATAGCATTTCTTACAGTAGATTTCTATTATCCGATTCGAAACTGCCGAGACTATTGAATCAGTTTGAGCTCTTTTCAAGATCATCTACACGAAATTCGTCAGAAATCTCCAAAAAAGCATTAAATTTACTCTTGCTCGTTCACTCAAGTTGTTTAAGCTTCTAAGAGGCGTGTTGATTTCCATTAGCTCCTCGCATCTGTAATTATCACGGTTGAACCAAAAAATGCAAAGGAATGTGCAAGATTACTGATAACTGAGGACAGCTTCAAATTTTTTTGTTGTCTTCCAAGCGTTCCACACGAGCCTAAATACTCTAACCTTTAGTAAAGAGATGAATTGTACTTGTTGATATCAGCAAATAGGCATATATGGTTGGAAGATTTGATATAACCGCTTTTCTGTGAGATCACGTTTATTATTTGACCATCTTCTTTTCTCTTCCATATAGCATTCCACAGAGGACTGGACGATTTCTGGTAGGGATGCTCGTTCATCAGTTAAAAATCTCTTCGTTTTTGCTTCATTATTGGAACAATAAAATTTTATAACAAGGCTCCTCAAGACTTACGGTTCTGACGCTGTTAACCATATACAGAAATCTATTTTCCTTCATCATTGCAAGGACGCCTCTAACTCAATCTGACAGCAATTCAAACAATCTATAGTGTTCTATCTCTCCCACAATTTCTGGCTAAATTAGCTTCTAGAATGTGACTTTGCTTCGTCCTAATGATAATTAATGAAGAAAGCATTGATTTATTTTGAATTTTGGAGTATAATTTTCACTTTGCACATGGATATCGCCAAACAATATATATATTTATCGATGGAATGAGTAATAGCAATAAGCATAAATAGTCAGTCACATCGGTATGGCATATAATAAAACTCAATCTTTTTTGTATGCACTCCTGAATACTGAATAATTTCCTTTCGCATAAGAACACTTCTCAGCTATTTTCCAAATAAGCCAACTTCTACGATATCTCCTTTTCATAACAATTACGAGTCATAAGTCGGGTAACTCAGCAGGTGACTTGAGTAGGTGACAATCACTTGTAATGAAGTAAAATCGGTATGGGAAAAGATCACGATACATATTTCTGAGAGTCAATTTGTTTATTCCAGCTCCCTCTGCGATCTCATCAAACCCTCTATCCTCGCCACTTAACGCACTAGCAAACTTAATGCAACACGAGGCCAATGTTGCCGCATGACTGCTCTTAACATAGCCCAATTTCACTATGTTATCATGAATCTTCAACGCTGCCTGCTTGATCACATCGTTAATCAACAGTTTATCTCCAATTACCACAATAAACTCATCAGCCGAAAAGAACTTGATCTCTTGAACGTTCGGCAAAATTTCTTTGATTGCGTAAATGCATTTATTGATGAGCTTTTCTTTAGCATCGGTAACTTGAGTGATCTGCTTAATCGTGATTGGGTATTGGACTTCACGGCAGGCGTATAAAAGAACAGCAGCTGCGATAGCCTCGAAAGGTTTGCTTTTAAATTGTGTGGAAAGTTGCGGGACTACCAGTCGAAGGATTTCCAAATATTTTTTTTCGACTGAAGAGTCTGTAATATTCAACTTTTGAAGATATTCCCGGAAACAACTTTCGAATTTCTTGAACTTCTTAAGGTCTTTTTTGTCCAGGGGAATCTCTGAATCTGAACACGCGGAAGCGGAGGGTTTGGTAGTTTTACGATCAGAGAATTTGGCAGAAGGCTTTTCGGTAACATCTTCAACAGATTGACATATTAGAGAATCTACATTGGGACAATTGCCAAAGGAGTACTGTTTTCTTTCCTCCAAAGGAATCGTCTTAATGCTTTGAGATAAGCTAGAGACATTTTTATCCCTCATGAATGTTGTATCTGATTTCTCTTCCTCAATATCGGTTTTACACTGCGATTGTGTGCTACATCGGTCAGGCTGAATAGTCTTAGGAGTTTCTTTGGTTCCTGATTTTGTACAAGGAGTGAATGACACGGTTTGCTTTACAGTCTCAGTGTTAGAAGTAGGCTTCTTGACCCTTTTGTCCACCGATGGCTCAAAATCGTCAAACTTTGGTACTGGTGGAAGGGTCCGTTTTTGCTTGGTCTGGTCGAGTTGAGTGTATTGCTGTTTACAAGCCTCTTCGAGTTGGATCAGGAACTGCAGTATAGCTTTCTCTTGGGGAGAGATAGTGAAGTGCGAAGGTTGACAGCCGAGGAAGGTTGAGTTCCTACAGCATAATGCCCCAACCAGGGGCTCAAAATAAGAAGAAGAAGACGAAGTTTCTGTCTCGTCCATGCAAAGTTTAAATGGCCAAATTTAGGTTGTCTTTTTCGTAGGAAAAGCGGTGCTTTTGGGTTGCTTAGGGGTGTTCGTCATTTGACTAAATTGTGTTTAGAGGAAATAATTTCAGATCGGAAATTTAGATAATCGAAATCCAATCAGATTTCGAGTTTACCCAAACGAATCGGATGACAAAATGAATTTTTACTCAAGGTCAGAAAAGCCGGTTTTGAAATTATCGAAGCTAATAAATCCGGTCCTTTTAGCTTTTTATTTCTCAACTAATCGATTATGGTATGTTTCCAAACTCAACCGCCTGCTTATCGTCAGAAGAACAGGAATTTTCCTGCTTAATCAGACTTCCTTTTCTTTTATTACAGAAATGTAGGCTAAAATAATCATGCTAAGAAGTATTGAAGCATAGTCTACAGTGGGTTAGTGTGATGAGTAATTTGGTATGAGACTTCATATGGTATAAGCGAGAAAGTGTGAAAAAATTTTTTATCAGATGACAGAAAGAGAAGCCTGATGGAGAATATTCGATCGTTGATGTCGGATTTGAAAATAATTAGATTCAGCGTATTCAATGTAGATTTGTAGATATGTGGGCCAATTTTAAACCAATCGCGGTTGAACTATTCGATGTAAGGTATGAAGAAGCGAGTTGAGGCAATTCCGTTTCACAATTACAACCCTAATTTGGAAATTTGTAGAATTACCAGACCTCTGAGGATCTCAAACGATAAAATCCTATTAATTTGATCATGCTTACAATTCTTGAATGAGAAGAGGAATTCGTTGGCAATTTGTCTTGCAAAGATATTATTGAAACTGTTTATTTGATATTGAGAGAGAAATAGTATCTTTCTCTTAGGTATCGGTTAAGTCGTTACCCAGAGCTATTTAACTCAAGCCAGTTCAATGCACCTGGTTCTTACGCGAGTTCGGTTCTATTGAATAATTGCAATATACCGATTTTTCGAGTTTCTATGCCCATTCGATTCGTAAAACGACTAATCGATCCGCTTAGATTGAGACAAATTCTCTCTCTCTCATAACAAGCAGCCGTTGACTAATATATCGTCATATTTTCTCAGCCCCTGGCTTTTTGGGTAAGAAAATATCTGTAGCATAACTTCAAGCAATGCTGATCCACCCTTTGAATATTTAGAATAAAAGTAGACCAGCTCTGAATAATGAGAAGCAGAATTGTGTCAGATCTACATTTTGCGTGGTTTGGACCTGTTCCTGGGAAGATCTTTCTTTCTTGAGTCAGATCTGAGAGACCAATCTAAAGGAATTGCATTTGAGTAAAATATTAAAAACCTTTTCTATGCGTTTTCAAGTCTATAAGTCAATTTTAAGGATTTGAGGGGCCAAAGACAGCTTCTTGAACTGGCCAGGGTTTTTTATTATTCTTGGGTTTTATGTGATTTAATCATTATTACTGACTGGATTTCAGGCCAACATTTAGAGAAATACACATACCAGCTTCAAGCATAACGCTTATCATATCAGCCGAATATGGTAACAACCTTAGAAGACTTTGCCGGAGCAGTTCAACAAGCCATTTTTTTTTTCAGATTCTCTCTCTCTCAAAGCAATCGAAGCTTGATCGTAATTATCCACGCCTTATTATCTCACGTTGCTTCGCTGTTGTGATCTCTTTGCTTCCTCTAACCTAAAAAAGCTCTTTTGCTTCCTTAAGTCTAATTCGAAACTCTCAACAATTACTCACCAATTTGAACTCTCAATAATCAACGCTAAAGAATCAGAGTAAATGAGCTAACTGAGCCTTATATCCTTCAAACAAGCAGCAAGATTCTTATGGGTGTACCTTTATGATGAATTTCGCCCTTCCGACCCGTTTCAGACAATAGTAAATCATAAAGACAATCAAACGCTGCAATATTTGTTTTCATGCTTTCCATGTGGTTAGAGGAAGACAAAAACACCCTAAACGAAGCTTTGAGTGATCATTGCTTCATATTTTAAAAACTGAGCGTTTATTAACTCTTCAATTTTCTTTTATCGAAGATTCTCCTTCAAGCTCAGATAGTTTTGATTCTTTAAGACCACCAAACCCCGCTTAGTTACCCTAAACGATGCTGTTGTGCTCAAGTTCTCTTCTACTCTCATAGCTAACCAGTGCGTGTTTTGGTAAAAATTATGTGTATTAATTCTGCTCCAATAAGTTATCATTGGCTGGATATAAATAACCGCATAAATTACTTCAGCGACGCGTTTTTCGAGATTCGTAAAAAAAATTTTTACAAGGTATTTATAGCAACATGAAAGCAATGAACGACTACAATTCCTATATCTCAACAAATAATTCTTGGACGCTGACCTCAGACTGCATGCGATCTAAGAACCCAACGGACATCTCTGGCGTTTACAAAAATTTTCTCGACAACGACATTGATTTCAATGAGCAACCTGATTACGGTTTCAAAATGCAAGAGCGCGATATCTTCGGCTCTGATCTGAGCTACGAGAATTCAGAAATGATCCTATCGAACACAGGATCGATTCCTCATGGATTAGGCGTTGCACATGCTTCTGAGAACGCATTAAAAAAGTTACAAATAAATGGAATTCGGTACAACATCTCGGAGGAGAGCTTAGTGAAGTACCCTTCAACCGGCGAAGACTCAAGGATGGAAGAAGAGGAAGATTACCAAAGAGTTCCATCGAAACGAATTATGAATGATTTCGAGAGATCAGACTTCGGAATTGGCTGGTCAAATGAGAGAACGCAAGACGCCAAAGCAGTAAGCAAATTAATTCTTTTGAACTCTGTTCGTTTCCTCGCCGTTTTGTTTGATTTATTCGCTGATTTCTGGTGTTAACAAATAATTTAGTCATATCAGCTGAGCCAAAACGAGATTAACAATGGTATTGGAAGAGGAATTTATCTGGACGAAGATGACATTCATAATATGCTGGCGACAGGTAAGCTAAAGTGTGCGTTATAACACCCTAAAAGAAAATTCGTTTAGACTCCTCGCTCACAGCAACACCCTTAAGTCACAAACCAATGATTGGAGGACCATTTCGAAAGTTCAGCTGCGAACTCGATGAAGAAATGTACCCTCAAAGCTCTACTCTCAGGCTTTTAAGAAGCAATATGAAAACCGAAATTCGATGGCCTGAATTCCAACTCGAACCAGCAACTTTCCATCAGGATGCGCCTGAGTTTAACAACTCCTCAATTTCGAAGAGCAACCAATTGAATTACAATCAAAACAGTGGAAACAACGTCGCATTGGATCAATCACGACAACAAGGCAGCAACTGCAATGATTGTTGCCAGCCAAGAGGTAGAATATTTTTTTTAATAAGCGGCATTCCTAAACATTCCTTCTTAGTTGGAATGATTCCAGCAGCCATGAATTTTGCGAGCAATAACAACCTAATCTCCAGACCGATTCCTCACCAAAGAGCACCAAATGATGCGATCAGAAGTTTAGTGCATTTAGACTTGGAAGAATTCCGCACTGGAAAAGGCAGCTGTTTTCCAAGGCTATTCACTGTTCCAAAGCAACTTCAGTTGCTTATTGAGAACGACCCCGAAGGATATTTACAAGAATTGAACCTACCTTTAGCAGTCGCCGATGCCATTAGAGCATCCAAGGTACTCAAACGACTGAAATTCAGATCAAGACACAATATCGGCACTCTCACTCCCGAGGAAAGGAGACAAAAAGTGAGAAACCATAGAGAAAAGCGCCAACTTAAAAGCAGAAGCGGCAAGCCGCATTCAGAAGCACGTAAAAAAGTCGCAGATAACCGAGAGAGACAAAATGGCAAATTTACTGCGCAGAAAAAAGCGAAGAAAAACACCCCAGTCAAAGAAAAAATGATATAAGAAACAAACATCTTTCAAGAGCAATTAAATATAGCCTTCTTCCTGTCCAATCCTTCACGTGAATGATAGGAAAGACGTTGGACTTAGTCAATAGGGAAGAAAAATCTGCCACTATGATGTTAAAAGCTTTGAAAATGGCAGAATTATTTTTTTTTTAATTATAAATCAACTTCTTCTCTTTACCAGTATTGTACTTTTGACTCATTTTCTTTTGTATTAGTATACCATACTCTTAGCAGGTATTAGTTATCTACTGTTATATATAAACTTGCATATTAAATTTCCTAAAAACACTTCTCCTCTAGGATTCACTCTCGTAGTCCATCTTGTCCCTGGCCTTTCTTCGTTAGCGCATCTAAGATCGATCCCAGAAGTATTTCTCTTTTTCTGAAAAACGGCACAATGCATAGCCTAATTTAATTGATTTTATTTGCAAGATTTCCTGACTAATATCTGTTTTCTGAAAATGATGAAGAGCGGACAACAGAGACCTGGCAGCACTTCAGAGATTAATTATTCAGAAAGACCAAAGTTCATTGAAGCGGGATACCAGCAAAAGCTACTAAATCTATTTTACAATCATTTAGCAACCGGAAATCTCGAAATGGCAAGCGCATTGTTCGGATTAATATACAGTCAACACAGGGATTCATTTTATCGCATTATCAAAGAACTCTTTAGCCCACAAAAGATAAGATATTTGTAATTTTTGTCTTCCTGCGCTCTTCTGACAGAATATTTTCTCGGATTATATTCTAAAGAGTGATACAAGAGAAAATCGTATCGCCTTCCACGATTTTACTGCATTTTCTTCATGATATTAACAACTATCAACTGGACAATCCGGAAATTGTAATTGACAAACCTTTTCTGCAGAGAGAATAAGTGCATTTCTTTCTGATTTAGATCGAAAACGTGCGCAAGTGTAAGGAAATATTGGATTTTGACTCCGTTTTCTTGGCAATTTGGAAAAATTCAAGAGCTTCAGGCAGCGATGTAAAGCTAGTCTCATCGGCTTAATTTTGAAAAACTAGAAACCGCTATCCCTTGGGCCGGTAAATGCGCTAAGAAGCAGTCTGTTCTTCACAGAGGAAGCTTCTTCGAAAGCTTTATCTTCAGGTATGTAGCTCTCATATTATATATGGATCTCACAGTCAATTCAAACGTTAGGAATGTAATAATATCTTCACTCTTAGAGGCAACGAACTTATAAAGCAAATTTGCAGGTCTGATAAAGAGCTGGAATTTTGGAAGAGCTTTTTTGTGAATTACGTTGAGCATTCGCAGTTGCTGATGAGAATCCTGCTGATCTACGTGAGAAAGAACCAGGCGTATTTGGAGCAAAAGCATGTGCAGCAAATGTTTCAAGTGCATTTTGAGATTGCTAAAACGCATCTGAGCGAGCAGTCGCTAACGCTATTTTACAAATACATAACCGATATAGACGTATCATATATTATCATCACTAATGATTTAGTTCCTAACTTCCTATTCAGTTTGAAATACCGATACAAGGGCTTGAAGATTTACGAGGTCATTTGTGTAAAGAAATCGTTCGAGGACTTAGACCCAAAAAGAATCCGAGTCTCACTTCGATGTCAGCTACCGATGATGGTCCGGGAGGGAAGAAGAAAAATCAATTTTTAGCTATCCTTGAGGAACAGAATCGTCCTAGCAGATCGAAAAGGTAAAGTTTATGACCCAAATGGAACAGGATGATAGTATTAATATTGTAATCAGAATTGTGCTTGCTCGTGAAACGATGATGGAGGCATTGATTTGCGACGTCAGTCTCGCGAATGCGAAGATCATTGACAAATTGCTGTTTGAGGACATTCTGAAGCATGTAACCTCATTTCTTTTTATTGTATGATTGCAAGCACGTGCTGTGAATAGGACGATGAGCAGATTCCTAGATGCTATTTTGCCTATGACCCTCGGAATGAGAAAGAAAGGCAAGTTTTACTTCGTACGATCATTTCTTCTAACAAAATAATAGGTTCTTTGCTAATTTTCTGATTTATTGTCTCGCTCGACAAGCAAATCCTTTGGAATTCGCGCTTACTCAGGCAAGTTCCCAAATGAAAAGAGGCTTGACGGAAGAAGCCGCGCTCCTTGTTCGGCCATTCCATCTTCTCAAACCCTTGTTTTTAATTTTGTCGTATGACACAGTCTTTAACAAAGACTTAAGAATTATGTATTTCCCTTATCAAAAAGACCATCATTCATTTATCTCCTTCCGCCATAGGGAACGTCTAATGGAATCCGTTTGGGTCGAATTCGTTTCACACCCTACTAATCTATCATCTTCTTCGATGATCCATACAGAATCTGAGTTTTGCGAGTATCTTTTCTATTATCTGAAGCTGAGTCGATGGTAACCTTGCCTCAAAATATATTCTTTAGCCGCTTACTCCTTTCATACCAGGTTTGCTTCGAATGCGCCTTCTGCTCGAAAATTTCAAGACGAAAAAGTCTATTACACAAAGACTTTTACAGAGCTGAGCCGAGAGGAGCCCCTTCGTTATTTTTTCTCGAAATTAACGAGGTCGCAACTCAACAGCTTATTTTATCTTCTTGATACGATGAAATTCAAATACTCGAAAGACCTTCAGAACGAGAATATGCATCTTACTGCTTCTCTAATGGTGTATAATATCACCTATTCTCTCCTTCAGCAGATTTTCATTGATCTGTTCCATCTCGAATACCCTGATATCGAAACAGATTTATTCAAAGACGTAAGAATTAACTCGTGAGATCTCTGCGAATCCCGCAATGAATACTTTTGATTAGATCACCCAAAAGATCAAAGAGATGCCGCTCCCGCAAATCTACCTCGTAATTCTACTAAAAATCCTCGAAAAGCTGCTCTCATTGACTGTGAACGATATTAATACTGTCAGCCGAGTTGAAAGCACTTTCGGCTATCATGACCAAAACTTCGTTGCAGATAGAAAGGTCGTGTATCTGATTTTTGATATTTGTCAGGAAGCAATCAAGCATCTTGCCAGCAGGACCGATATCCCTGAACACGAACAGATATACCTCGGGGAAGTTGATAGGTAGCTCATCATTCTATCCGGCATCTCCATTAAACCATATTAGGTCTATTCAAAAGCTGAAGAACAAAATCAATGTCCTTAAGAAACTCTCAAAAACCTTCCGATTCACAAGCTTATTCTATCAAAATAAGAAAGTAGCTGAAGTTGGATCAAAAGCTTTGAGGATTTATAACGAAGAGATCGATCCCCGTGATCCCGAGGAGCCTTCAGATGCAGCCGAGTTCTTGGCTGCGTTTAAAAAGAGCAAAAAAGTCGAGTTCGGAGAAACAATCTCATTGCAAATCAGCCGCTTCGTGGATAAACTCCTGTTGTCGGAACTGGAATTACTGAAGCTGATTATTATCGACAAGAATTTTAATCTCGCCTCTGAAATCGAGCCGAATCAGCCGCTCTCGCTCAAGCATTCAGCGATTAAGAACTTCTTCCAGCACTATATTACAGCGATTACTTCGACAAGCCAACCAACCCTTATCAAAGCAATCGAGTCGCTTCAAGAGGATTTAAAATCATTGAGTGATGTGACATTTTTCAATGATCAGCAGCTTGATCTCGTTTTCTTTTGCTTGATGCTGGAAGCGTTGTTTCTGAAAACAGATTCCGATGGGATCATTCAAAAGGAGGTATAGATATCCTCTTTACCCTCACCAACTTATTTAATCAAATATTTTGATGGAAGATTGAAGGGTTTTTATCGAAAATCCGAGAGTTTGTTGACCCGAGGACCATTTCTATTCTTACCAACTCCAATATCGCATTCAATTTAGAAAAGAATATCAACACAGTAAACAGCCCTCGATATGTGTACATTATTAATCATCTCTCGCTGCTTATAGGTCAAAACATCAGAAGAGTCTGTGAAAGAGTCTCCTGACACGCAGGAAGATATACATAGTGATCCCAATATATTTTTGAAATCAGAGAGAGAAAGCGAAGATAATCTTGTTAAGGTTGAGCTTCAGAAACTGGTAATTATGAGCTCATTCGATTCACTGCTGACGGATTTCCATTCTGCTTGCTATAGAACCAAGTGCTGAAGTCCCAGTCCCCGACAAACCAGACAGAGAAGCTGATTAACCGAGTTATTGAGATCTTAACGGAAAGAGGAATCGCTTTCCTTAGCAGCTTTCTCAAGTACTTGATGTCCATATCGAAAATATTGGAAAATAGCATTGAATTCCCCACAACAGAGTACTACTCGACCTATCAGCTACTGTTGGAGCGGCGTTCAGGCCTCATCTGCCAGTATTTGCTGAAGAAGAGCGAGCGATATGAAAACGCGATTGAATTAGCCGAGATTATGAACTTTAATCTTCTGAAAAAGGTGTTCGTTCTCCACGAAGAAGCACCTTTGATAAATTACCAAATGATGTCTTGGGCTGCTGAGAGAGAGAAGGAAAAGACACGTCTGCTCTACCTGCAACCAGAGCATGAATCCCTGCTTGTCCCGACTCTACTTCTCGCAAAATCAGCGAGTTTGACAGCGTTCGCTTCTCCGACACCGCTAAACACGGCTGCTTCTTCTCAAAGCAATGAAGAGCAAAATTTCATTGCATTAATCAAGAAATTGAAGGCACGAGCGGCGAAAAATCAGCTGGAGAGTTACATAAACATCTTGGATTATTTCTTGAATAGTTACCAAGAGATGAAAATTATCATTGCTAAAGGCGAAAAACCTCTGCTGGTCAACCAATCTGATCGCAGGTTCAAAGAAGAAGGAGCAAGAAGAAGCAGTGCTCTTTCATCTCCGAGTGAGAAACAACAACAAATGAGAGAGCTACGGGAGGATTTTAGAGATGAGCTCTATGATCTAATAGCATCGTTTACGCTGGATGCCCCATTCCCGAATAAAGATAAGCTGAAAAAACAATTGCTTTCGCTGGATCAGGCGATTTCAAAGGATAAATCAAGTCAGCAGCAGAAGCTTGACAGAGACACCAAACGAAAAAGGATAGATTCTCAGCTGAAGAAGCCTAGTTTTTTCATTTCGACGGCAGCTGGGAAAACAAACTTTGATTTGGGAAAGAAAGAAGAGAGAGAAATGACGGCAGAGTCAACTAAGGAGTTGGATTCTGGAATCACGAACCAAATTCTCTATTATTTTAACGATAATCTTGAGAAAAAATACGTAGCGCTTAACAAACTCATTGAATCGCTCATTAACTCAAGAAATTACGATGCAGCCTTGCTGCTTCTAGAAAAAGAAGTAAATTAATTCATTAATCATAGCGAGAAGCTGACGATTGAAATAGGCTCCTTTGAGCGAAAAAATAAACGACCTCTGCATTAGAATTCTGAAAGACCCAGAATATAAAGCGAGGCTTCCAGTCTTTCGATATATCTTGAAAATTACAGACGGGGGTAATCTTAGAGCTCGTATCATTTGCGGTTCAACTCATCTCTTTTTATAGAATGAAGTCTATAAATTCGTAGACTTATGGTTGAAATCGATTCCTATCGGCCAAGGAATACCCATTATAAATCATTGCATAGGAGTGATAAACAGTAATAGCGGCCTCTACAGCGAGCATCTAGACAAGCTAACTGCCCTGACGAGACATTACAATTTCTATACAGCCCTCCTGAACGAAAAGCCGGCGCTTAGCACCACCACCCCTGAAGAATTCGAGGCAGAGATTGCCAATTTCGATCTATTTTTCGAAATGTACAAGGCTGAGTTCTCAATAAATTTGTTCAAGTACCACTTCTTTCCTTGTCATATCTAACCCGTCTCGTCTAGGGACCTATTAGTTGTCTTTAACTGCCAGCCCCTCATAGACAACTGGATCAAAATCCATTGGTATTTCATTAGAAAATACTTCCAAAACACTGAGAAAAGCAAGATGATTCCCTCTTTAATCGTCTCTTTGATAGAGCATCTAACCTACGAAAACTTTTCGACTTTGGAGTTCGAGCCATGTGAGCGGGATTGCTTATTGCAGACGATATTAGCAAGGATCCTACTCCAAAGGAGCAGAGAAGCTCACGGATCGAATGATCAAGATGCCAAATTCGAAAATATGATAAATTGCAATTTATTCTGTCTGGAACTCGCGAGCAACCTCCCTGAGGACTCCGGTATTAACCTCTTTGCGAATACAAAGGACCCTGATGCTATCCTTCAACTGTTTATTGCTGAGGGGCGTCTTGGAGAGAACTACCAAACTTTTGTTTCCTACAACCATTTATTCAATGAAGAAAAAACCATTGAAAAGGCCTTGGCGTTTTTCGACCTGGAGAATATGAAAATCGACCCGACTAAATTCTTGATGATTTTGAAATTCGTCAGAAACGAAGAGAGAAAAGTCGACTTAATTTTCAAATGCATCAATGATTTGATGGCGTACTTGAAAGTGTTCAGATCAAAATCGCCGATTACAAGTATACCGAGTTTTATTATCGCTACTGTGGGCGAATTGATAAAAAGCCAGACGGATATCATCGCAGGTTTTTCGCTTGAGAGGCAGCGAACTTTGCAATATATCCTGACTGGTTACACCGCATGTTATGAATTCCTTAAAACGCTTGACAATCAGAACCGACACCTGCTTGCGCTACCCCAGGATATCGAAGACACCCAGACTTTAGAAGAGATATTGGGGGGGTTTATCGACCGTGATGAACTGCGGTAAGAATTGCTAGCTTCTGGTGGCTCACCTGCAACAAAATAGGATTGCATTAAGATTTTGCAAGATCACAGGACTCAGAAGTCCGAAGGTGGCTATATTCTTGATCTCGTCTTTTGTACGACTTGAGCTTTTTGAAAAGGTATGATCAACCATCTCGATTAGCGAGAGTAATTGAAATTTCTAGGCCAAGGATGCTTTAGTTACAGCTTATCAAGCGCTTTCGAAATCAAATCAAAAGCATCTGAGGAAAAAGATCGTTTGGGCAGCAGTCTGCTCGTTTGAAGACATCAAATACAGTGACACCAAGGGGCGCGTTGCGGAACTTGTGAGCCTTTTGCAGCGGATGGTAATTGAAGCCGCGGATGAACCTGAAAAAGTCTTCAAGTACCCGTTTGAGAACGAAATCCAATACAAAATGCACAAGAACAAGAGAAGCGAGTTCGATAAGAAAAAATACGAGGCGTGCTTGAATTATATCAACACTTATGGAGACGAGAATCTCCTTACAGAGTTTTATTTAAGGAATGGACATTATAAAGAAGCTTGCAGGTAACACCCAGCAATATCAAGTGCTTTAAATCACTGATTTTTCAGATTGGTCTTTGGGAAATCGATTCCCGAGAAAACCTTCGTGACGAACGTGCTTTCATATTTTATTGAAAGGGACATGTTAGACTCGTTCCTGCAGATA
>ENA-UOTX01001575-UOTX01001575.1-compost-metagenome-genome-assembly--contig:-NODE-1575-length-15876-cov-10.607570_pt1 | contig 15876 bp, 13 predicted proteins | sample MGYA00238143_ERZ746982 | MGnify/ENA primary metagenome ERZ746982 (study PRJEB28758, sample SAMN06268862) | compost metagenome | isolation source: single cell | place: USA: California, Emeryville, Joint... | reverse complement strand
AACGGATATTTGTGATAATTTCGAATGAAAGTAGTAGAGATCCTTCCGTAATAATTTCCTAAATGTAAATGGAAACACATTTAGTACTAAAAATAAAAAGTTTTCTTTGGATTTATAAAGTTATTAGAGGCGTATCGTCTGAAAGCAGCTGAACACTTTCTATCTTATCAGAAAAGTTGATGCTAAATATAATAGAATCCACAGCACTCGAATTAGTAGATTTGAGATTTGAAGCTAACCATGAGTTATTCATTAAAAATTTTTATTCGTTTGTACAATATATCTTATTGAAAGCTCCGCTTCGCTAGAATCAACAAAATAGATCAATAATTACGCTTTTCAGATACTCAATCAAGAATAAAGCCGAAAGGTAGCCTTTTAGCATGGAAGTAAGACTGAAATTTAACTAACAAAGTATGAGAAAAAAATCGGAGGAAAACAAAGCAAAAGATGATCTTGATTCTACCAAAACAGAAACAATAGCACTTTCTCGCAAATCAGGCAAAATTTCAAAGCTCAATTATCGAAATTTTATCATATTTCCCTTTATTATCATTAGGTTCAGAACATGTCGTTTGGTGTACACAAATCGATAATCATATTACTATTTGTGATCTCGGATCCAAAGAAAACTATGCACACTTCGATGGTGTGAAACTTCCTGGATGGCGTAATATATACAAATAACTAAATCGTTTCCCTCTCATTATTGTTCCATATACCCAGGGTCGTGGTCTTGGCCCCACGTTAGGGAGATCTTAAATTCGACCTTGCTAGTTTCCTTGAATCACTCTGCTTCAGTAGGAGCTAGTCTTGCAATATTTGACATTTCGAAACGCGACATCAAGAAAGTGTTTGAAAGTGAGCAGGTACGTGGTGGTAAAACCTGCTGGATATAAATGAAATTGCTTTAATCTTTCATTTTTCTCCAAGAAACTGGACATGGCGAAATCGCTTACAATGCGAAAAGGCACCTCATTGCAGCCATGCCAGTTCAAGAAAAAATTTCATATCATCTCTTTGGTGAAATACAAAATTTTTCAGATTCTAGTACCGACTTTGTACTGTTTCGCAAGGCGAAGTGGCAAGATACATTTCCAAAAAGTGATTATTCTTCAATGGACTCTGTTTAGATGTCATATTCATCCAGAATGGATGGCAAGCCTTGATTTCGACCCTGAAGGAAGGTTGTTATCAATGTTTAACAATGGAAATGCCTTGATGATTGCAGAGGTTGACTCCAATAACACCATGTTTCACATGCAGATGCCTGAGTCTTATCAAGACTCCGGTAACGTTTACTTCAGACATATAAGGATGATGTTGTTTCAGATACTTTTCCACGCTGTAGGTGGAGTGTAGCAGAAGGCAATCCGTCAATCTTCATCAAGCACAGCATGAGAATGTTAAATGCTATTGACGTTGAGAAGAAAGAGTTGGTGCTGAAAGAGTCTCTTGACCTCGACAAAACTTCTGCTGCTAGTGAGACTATGTTCCTGATTTTATTTACTCAGCTTGATGGTGTAGTAATATATTGGATTGACGTAAACCCAAAGGACTCCAATTTACTAGTGGTTGGTGGATCATTTCAGACTCTCAAGATTTACGATCACCGAGTCTCAAAAACTGTTCAAGATTTGAATACAGGAGAAGGGGAAAGCAGTTAAATAAAGCTTTCAAAATTCTTTGAATTCATTTGCTTATCCCGAAATGGATCTAGATATTGCTCTTTGTACTCGGTGGAATCCAGAAGGAGACTTAGTTGCAGCGAGTCTTTTCGGAAATACAGCATGTGTGGTTGATGTTAAGACTGGCAAGCGAATTTTCCGACAAGTCGGGCAAGGCAGCACAAGTAATAACATAAAGTTATGATTAGTTTATAACCTATATTAAGATCCAGCGATGTCGGTCTGCTTCGCATCAACCAAAATTGATCCAGAAAACTAAATAGTACCTTGTATCAATGAAATACTCAATAATTTGATCTTTGTTTATCAAGTGAGATTAACACAGAATTTGAAATAAACTCGAAATAATTTGAAAGTTCGCTCTTTCATAATTCTGTATGGAAATGATTTAAATATCTAATTGAACGCGCTCCTTTTAGACGATTGCCTGCTAATTGATAATGTATGCAACTTTGATTCGATTCAGTAACAGACTTAAAGATTTCTCAATAAAAAATTGCGTAGAAATTATTTATTAGATGAGTTTGAGAACAAATTATAGAATAACATATTTTGTCATTGATATTGCTGTTATGAGAAATATAAATTTGATATTTGAATTCCTTCCACGATGTTAAGAAAACACGCAAAACTTTTTGCTGACTCGTAGGTTGTTACATCTGTTCTTTCGAGGGAAAAATCTGAACTTTTTCAATGATGGATGCTGTTCAGAACAACAACACTCATTCAAAGATCAAACATGCCTCTATACATTAAGAAGAGTCCTCCTCTCTGAAATTGAGCTTCATAGCCCTTATCTTAGATAATAATTTCTTCTCGAATCGAAACTAAGTGAGACTCCTTGACTTCGCTTCAAATAATATCGTTTGGCACGACAAGATCATGCACTCTACCTTCGTAATTACAGAAAAAAAATTTCTGAGGAGCCTTATTATCCTTGTCCACTTTAAAAGAATCTGGAGATATTCAGAGGAACAAGCAATCATCAGATGATAAAGAGATTTTAGCGAGAAAAGATCGCTTGAGAAATTATGATAAAAAGCTATTTCGAATCATCTCATTTCGCAGTCACTGTGACTGTATATTAGTAAATTATATCGAAAATATTTAGGTCGGGCTCCAATTATGTAACAATAATGCTGTTGGCTCTAGGTCATTCATTTGAAATATCAACACACCAGCAAGCAGAGAATGTTGCATTGATTAATATCATTGGGTATTAGTTGTACTAAAGTCTTTAGCTGATTAACCAAATTAGGAGTGAAATAAAATGTTGCCGGCTGTTGAGACGAAAAATGATCAGAAAATAGATTATTCACGCGTTGAAGAGACCACACAAGCCAAAAGTGAGGCTCCAAGAGCCACTTTAATTAAAAATTCAATAAAAACTGGTGCTCTATATATTAGCTATTAATAATGTTAGCTTCTCTTGATAAAATTGCTTTTTTTCCCACTACCGCCTGATTATTTGGCTGATCAATTATCGCTAGAAGAAATAACTACCAGGCCATCAACGCTGGTAGCTTTCTCTACACACCAGCTGAACAATATCAGCGTTGTCGATATCGATACACAGCAAAACTACACAAGTTTCCAAGGGGTTCAAATCCAGAAAGGTACCTAGGACTTGAATATTTAATCTCAATTGTTCGTGACTCTAGGCAGATGCTCTCATTTGAAAGAAATTCCAAACACAAAATTACTTGTCTCACTCAGTCATGACTATAAGAGGTCAGCTAATATGGCAATATTTGACATCTCCCAAAGAGTCTCGAGACAAATTTACTCCATGGAAGAAGTCTATGGAAGTACCGTTGACTAAAATAATTAATTAGTTCTTAACTATTTCTCATATAGATACTGGTATTGGAGATTTGACTTATAATCCGAAAAGGAATCTCCTCGGTGGACTCACGAATGGGGAGAAAATAGCTTACCACTTGTATAGTATTGGGTATCCTGGTCAGAAGAGTAGCATTGAAGCAATACTATTGAGAAAGTCAAAGTGGAACTCACAATATAGCAATCAGCATAGTAATTAATCAAATTTATCTCAGTACATTCGTTTATCACACTAATATCTAGCAAATTGGGTGACTTGTTTAGATTTTAATCCAAGCGGAGAGATTGTAGCCACCATCGATAGGTGGGGGACATACTTGATATCAGATATAAGTACTGCAAATTACCGCTTCGACAAGGACATGGAAAATGAAGGTGATTCAACATTCTAAATATTTAGATTTATTCTTCTATACTTCTTCAATTCATTAAGTGTATCCCTTTGGCGCTTACACATTTCTTTATTAGACTGGTTCGGTCGGTGCAGATGGAGCACAAATAATGAAGAATCTTTCCTATATATCAAACATGACGTTACTAAACTTAATGTGCTTGATACTGAAAAGAGAGTTTTAGCATTAACAAGTTCCATTCAGCTTGACTCCAGTTGTAATTTTGACTCGTCTTATTGCTGCTTGTTGTTAATGTTTTCCTTGATGAACGACCAATCTCAAGATCATTTACTTGTTAATTGATGTATTTGACAGTTACTCTTTATAGCCTTCGCGCACTGAATTGATGTTTGTCCAAACAATGAGAATTTATTGGCAGCGGGTGGCACAAGTGAGAGTATTAAGATATTTGATAAAAGAGAATCGAAGATCATTAAAACTTATGAAAATACTCATTCAGGTCAGATTCTTTGTTCCAATTAATTTTTTTTTATTCATCATCATGTTCCTCAAATTTTCATGACCAATTTGAAAATTTTTTAGATAGCATTCGCTATGTAAGATGGAATATAAGTGGGACTTTGCTTGCCAGCGCATCCGACGATAAAACTGTCAAAGTACTGGATATTCGGGAGGAGAAAGTCCGCTATACTGGAAATACTACAGATAATAGTATATTTTGTTCTGTTTTGAGGCTATTGTTAATTTTTTTCTCTTCTGTTGATTAGAGTTTGCTTCTTCTGTTTGTTTTGTCTGAATAAAGCGAATTTCACAAGATATCAGGAACGAAATGAAGCTTCTTATATCATTTCAAGTCGATTATTGATCCCAATTTCGTAATCAACTGGAAGTGGCTCAAGAACTCGCAATTGATTTGATTTCTATATTTTTTCTCTTCCTAAAATATGTTGAGTATTCGTTTCTGTATCAAAAAATTAAATCCATAAATCATTATTGAAGATAACCTCCATTGTAAATGTAGAATGAAGCCTGGACATACGAAACAGTCTGAAAATTGACTTGACTTAATCTCAGATGTCAACTAAGAGTATCGAATCCGATTTTCTTCAAAATTATTTTGATTGATTATCGACTGAAAATTCAGAATGCATTGATACATCCCTTTCATTAGTATGCTTATGATGTAAAATCGGGTGTAGATATATTTTCTCCTATTGTACTTTCGAAGTTGATCCCTATAGCTAGTTTGCAATTCTTCTATTAGAGAAGTCAATTTTTCAATCGCATCGAACTGTAATGCCTCTTGAGTGCTAAGTTCACCAGCAATTTATTTCAATTTAACAAGAGATTCAATCTCTTCTTCACGTGAATATTAGCACTCTAATCAATCAAGCATAGATTTACAAAACGTGAATTATTTTTCCTCTAATCAAGATGAAGTATGCAATTTCCAGAAACGTTGAAATAGCAGCATATTTAGTAGCATCCTCAGAGATAAGAAAGGATTGTCGCTATTAGAAGATGCTACATATCCTTTTCAATCGTATTTAAGCCGGTCCCTGAATGCTCGGTGTTTTTAGTCCTCCTATTTCAAGAGATTTCAAGAGTTTTGAGTGAAACCAGAATTTACTAGTTTCAATGTGAAATAAAAGCAACTGAGGGGCATTATTAGTTTTCCTCAAGGTTTGAGTAGCCGTGGATAGAGCTCGCAGGATAGCGCCACTTTCACTGCTTCGTCTCGCTCTGTTTTAATTTTGAGTAGATTTAATTTTGATGTGCGCTCATTTAATAGCATCTTTTATGACTTTTTTGATGATTTGTTTTGATTAAAGATTTTATATCCGATCTCTCTCCAGTATTTTGCAGATTCCTGTTATTAACACAGTTTAAACTCTCAATTTTGAAAGAGGAACGACACTCTCATATATTACTCTCTCACTTGAGACTTTTTATTATCAAGAATAATACATCAGGGGTAGGATATTAAAGTCCATGGGTTAGAATCCTTCCTTCTCACAACCTCATTATCTTGCGCATATATTGGCTATTTTGACAAGATTTTGTATGTGTTTTAATCGGGATAAATAAAATATAATAGGCTAGAGTCTCTTTTAATACCGATATCTACTTAAACATTACATGGTTTCGCTGACAAGAAACTTTAAGACGGAGACGGCAGAGTCCAAAACTGACACAGTTGCAACGGAACTTATTGATAATTGGGATGAAAGAGTTAATACTTTCGATGAATTGGGTTTAAAAGAAGAAGTGATTCGAGGAATATACGGTAGACCTTTTAAGGGCTTCATGTTCTCTAATAGCGCACGCTACTTAATGGTAGGTTACGGTTTTGAGAGACCTTCGACTATTCAGCAGAAAGGAATTCTTGCGATGTTAAAAGGTAATGATCTTATCGCTCAGGCGCAGTCTGGGACAGGAAAAACAGCAGTTTTTGTAATTTCCATACTCCAAATGGTTGATTACTCCTCTCCAAACTGCCAAGCTCTTGTTCTTGCTCCAACTCGAGAGTTAGCTTTTCAGATCCACATGGTCATGAAAGCACTTGGAGAGTATATTAAGTTTTCTCTCCATGTGTGCACAGAAGGAACCAATATCGAAGACAATATTAAAATTCTCAAGGAAGGCGTTCAAGTAGTTATTGGAACTCCTGACAGAATCAATGAATTTCTAAAACAAGAATACAATCGTTCGGAACATTGTAAGCTGCTTGTACTCGATGAAGCAGATGAATTGCTTGTGGGAGTTTTCAAGGACCACACTAAAGAGATTTTCAAAAGCATTTCTGGCGATACTCAAGTAGAACATCCAGCAGCAACCAAGTTTATTTAGAAATTTTCTAACTTATGTCTTTAGATCGCTCTTTTTTCCACTACAATGCCACCTGATACTATCGAGATGGCTAAAGTATTAATGAAAGAGCCAGTGACAATCCTTTTGAAGAATGAAGAGCTGTTTTCTGACAGACTTAGGCAGTATTTCATTGATATTGACAAGGAAGAATGGAAATTTGAAATTTTAGTTGAGTTCCTTAACTTCATCGGTAATAGTTTGTTGCATAATTACAATATCTATTGTAGAATTTCGTCAATGCATTATCTATTGCAACACGAATAAAAGAGTAGAGGAGGTGACCGCTAGATTGAAAGAAAGTGGTTTCCTTGTGTCTTCGATGGTAAGTCTGAATTTATTGCTGTTTTCCTATATGTCTGTTTTAAATTGCAAATAGCACGGTGGTATGGATCTAAATGAAAGAGACAAGATCATGAGAGAGTTCAGAACTGGTGCTTCTCGAGTTCTCATCGCTGTTGATTCATTGACCAGAGGAATGGATATTCCACAAGTAAAGTGACTTTTTCGAAGTAAACTGAATATTTAAACATTAGGTTAACTTGATCATCAATTATGACATTACAACAAGCCGAGAAAAATACGTCCATAGAGCTGGTCGAACTGCGCGCTTTGGTGGCAGAGGTAGCTTGAATCATTACTAATAAGAGCGCCTTTTTTCTCATTTCTCTTTTCAAATAGGCGTCTTGATCAATTTTGTCACTCCTCTTGACTCTTTATTCCTTCAGGAAATAGAAAAAGTCTACAAGATTGAAATCAATGAGACACCATTGGATGTAACAGCAAATAACACTCTCTTGTTTTAAATTTGAAATATTAATTAGATCGCAGACTTATGTTGAAGTACGTATCCAAGCAGTCTTATATGTACTTCCATGAGAAGGTAATTAATCATTTGTAGAAAGAAGCAATCTGAAATGAGATACTGAGCTTTTCAAATTTCCACTAAAAGAATTTTAAAATGATAGCAATTTTCGTTATTAATTGCAAGTGGATATTATATGTTCAGGAAAATTGAAAAAGAGGTTCATTTTTTTGGAATTTTGGAATTCTAATAGAGAAAGAAGATTGAACTTAATCCCTTAAGTAAGTTCCAACGTTTGTGAAATTTGAAGGATGAAGAATGTTTTATTGGATTTAATCTTTTTGAAAAATGATGATATCATTTAAAACTCTGAAAACACAGAATGCATAGTCTGCAATACTGGCTATTATTCTCAGTCAAGTTCACTAACAACTTGTTTGACCAGACAGAAATCAAAGAGCAGAAAAGAAATCGGAAAAAAGGGGGAAAAATCTTGGGTATAGAGGGATCTCACTGGAATTTGGACCTTCAACTCAGCTCAACAATAGCACCCAAAAGCTGATAAACAAGAGAGTGACTAAGGATACAACTAAAATTGTAAGAAAGAAACAAACCCATCTCTTCATGCTGAACGAAATCAGGCTTAATCTCTCAGAACAAGAATTAAAAAGAGATGTGAATATTAATACAAATCTTGGCATAAGAGAATCTCGATATAAAACTTGTAATTTAGTGAGATGTAATTGAGGTTCACTCAATACAGAGCAGGAATCAGAAATGGAAAAGACTGCAAGGACAGCTGATGTCAATCAAGAATCGAAGCTCCAAATATTAACAAAAAAGGCATCAACGACCTGAGATATTTTAAAAATAAGAATATGTTTTATATCACCAAAAACACAAGTCAAAAGGAGTTGAATCCTCACTAATCAACTCTCATAGAAACCAGGACAATAGCTAGTTTGACCGTTATATTTTATTGTTTTTACTTTTTTTTTTGAGGAATAAAAATGAAAAATCAAGGCTTCAGATACTTTATTTCTTTATCTCATATCGTTATTTGAAAATTCGATTGATACTGATGAGTTTTTCAGGAAAAGCGAAGATTACATGAATCTAGGACTCTTTTTTTCATTCGTTGACAACATATTTTGGAACTTCGTGCTATTATCATAGAAATGAAAGTTTCAAAACCCTTTAATTCGTTCTTGCTTTTTTGCAAGTTACATTGAACGTTTTTCCAACTTCTGTAACGCCGTACTTCAGGCTGCTAAAATAATATGCATGGACATTTTTCAGTTTTTATACAATTTGTCAATTTTATGGGCTACCCTAACATTATATAGTTTATCAGAACCAATTGAAGGGTAACATATATCTCTATTGATAACACTGCGATAATTTTTTATATATATGAACAGAGTCTAACCACATTCTCAATATTGTTAGAAGCTAAACTGTTATATGATCGTTGTCATTTGTTGTTTAAAAAGAAAAACAAAAAAAACAAAGGCACTCAAAATATACGAATCCTGTAACGAATAGAAATAATCTTTTTCGATAAAAATGAAATAAAACTAAAACGCCAAACTTTTTATTCACATACTGAAATAAAGAATGCATTCAGAAAATGAAGTAAAGGACAATCAGAAATTTGATTCTTCTGTTCTTGAAGAGTCAAAGCAAGCCAAAACTGAAGTTCGAATAGAGTCTTCCTCCAAAAAGACTGGAGCTAACCCTGGTAATAAAGTTTTCATGAGTCTATCATAAATCTTGCTCAATCGATAGATGAATATACTCTTATTTTATTATTCTCATTCCATAGACTATTGATAATCTGATTTTGATGAGGGTCTTCAGGGCTACTAGCCTGGTGTTCAACTCTCAAAAACAATGTCAGGATTATCGACCTCAAAACAGAGCAACACTACACAAATTTTGATGGAGCCCGACTCAACAAAAAAGATAGTAATCTAGCTTTCTCAAAATAGCTCAAATCCTGTATACCTTCTCGAAGGAAACAGCAGCTGCTGGAGTCATGTGAAAGAAGTCCCGAATACAACCCTTTTGATCACTCTTCAATATTCTACATACGCCTCTGCTACTTTCGAAATCTTTGACTTTTCACTGAAAGAAAAAATCAGAAAAATTTATTCTTTTGATGAGGTCTTAGACGGTAACTTACATTTAATGCAAACTTCTTCTTTTCTGTTGTTCATGTATTCTAATGCCAATAATTATTTTCCTTTTCAGTGACCGGCCCTGGAGATGTGACTTATAACGCGAGAAGGGGGTTTCTTGGTGCGATTTCTTGCGAAGGGAAAGTTGCCTACCACTTGCACGAGATTGGGTATTCTAGTCAGAAGAGCAATTACAGCGCCATATTATTAAGAAAATCGAAGTGGCATTCGCAATATAGCTCTAGACAAGGTATCGAATTCCTACTTCTTGCTATGAGCTCATTTGTCATATAAAATATGAAGAAAACTGGGTGGCTAGCTTAGATTTCAATCCAACTGGAGAGATGATCGCATCGATCGATCGTTATGGGATCTGCTTGATATCAGATGTGGATTCTAACAATTATGGCTTTCATATTAAAGTTACTGATGAAGGTAATCCTGACTCTCAAAGTCAAGTTTTTTCTTCTCTAGTAACATCCATTTCCGCAAATTTTTATTAATTATTGCTTGCTATTGTGATTCGTTCTTTCTTTCTTACTCTTTTTAGACAAAATGGGCCGTTGCAGATGGTCTGCTAATCCTGGCGAACCTTTATTGTTCGTCAAACATAATTCCAACAAACTGAACATGCTCGATGCTGAAAAGCAGATGTTGACCCTAAAAAATCCTCTCGAAATTAACCGTCATTGTAATTTCATTAATTTTCTTTTGGTGTAAACTTTCTATATTTTACGCACATACTAAGCTTGACACGCTTTTATGTTCCCTTCTCTTTTACCAATAGTTGTGAATCTGATTTGGCATATTTGTTTCTCCTAGATGCGACAAACTGGATTGATGTTTGCCAGAGCGATGGAAATTTGTTAGCATTAGTCGGCTCAGCTACAAATATTCAGATATTTGACAAAAGAGAATTCAAGTTTGTCAAAATGTTTGATAAGATTCAAATTGGTAAAATTTTATAATAATTTACCTTTTGTTAACTGAATATTGCTTCCAGGTGCCAGTTACTGTGTGCGATGGAGTCCAGATGGAAGCATGCTCGCAAGCACCTCTACAGTCACCACAGTATACTTGCTGGACTTCAAGACCGGAAAGAAGCTTTGTACTGGATTGACTTCAGATGGAAGTAAATTATTACAATGTTAGATTAAACGATTCAAATGACTAATGAGTAGAACCCACATATTCAGTATGCTTCCTTTAAATCACGATGAAACGCGAAAAGAAGTTGAGAGATAAGAATTTTCAGAGTAGGGATGAGGAATAAATAACAAGTCTAAGCAAAAATAAACTAAACTTGATTTGAATATTTAAGAGAATACTAATGATACTCATAGTTTCTCTATTTCTAATATATTCTTATCGAAATTCAAAGAAAATAAGATAATAAGATCGAAATTATATCACTAAAAGGTTTGACATTTAATAACGAATCTATGATTGATTGAAAAGAATGTTAGTGTTGAGATTAGGTAAGTGCAGCGTCCTGAATCCTTGAGCAGTCTATCTATCAACTCACCATTGAGCTTTATCTATCAAAATTTACGAATAATTCTTTTCATTTACAATATAATTTCCTCATTTACAGATGAATCTCGCTGCAAAAAAGACCAAGAGATATTCAGGGCATACAGGAAAATGCAGAAGAAAGAATTTTAAAAACCTTTTTAAAAACTTATTCGCTTGTAGCACTTTCGTTCATTTTTTTGTACGAAATAGACTGGGATTTCGGATGCAATCTTTTCACAGAAATTTTGGTTTGAGAGATAACTTTGAAATGTAAATTGAATGAATAGAATATAAGAAAGCTTGACTGGGATGAATGATAAAGTTTTCTTGTGCGCTAAGGTGCTGTTGTTAATGGTCTCTGCTCTGTGTTTTTATACCCACTAGAGGTAATTATCTTGAGAAAAAGGACATATCCTTTAATTTGTAATTGCGAAAAACAAAACTAATTTTCAAATTAGAGAGAGCTAATAATTTAAATTTCAAATCAGATTATAATAATTTATTTTTCTTTTACTTCATCATCTCAATACGTTTGAAAAGCGATTCAGGTAAGAGGCTGATTCAAGAATTTGAAGTTGCTGCTAAAATCCACGGTAAAGGGTTAATCATTCAAGGTAGATTATTCGAATTTATCTTTTGATTAGAAAGAAAATTGTAATGTGTAACTAATATCTTCATATTACTTTGATGTTGATGTAATTGGTATCTAAGAAGAAGATTTGCCGTTTATTTCGTAATTTGTGTTACCTGGGAATGGTTCTAACAATTGAACTGCGCTGCTATGTCAGGTTCTGGTATTGAAAAAAAAAAGGATTTAAATTGGTAATCAAATATCATTGAAGATTCCTGTTTTCAGGATATATTCATGTGAAATTCATAAATAAATTTAAAGAAGCAAGTGTTTTTGTTATATTATTAAGGAAATTGCTTCCATGAGAGTTTTTCATTAATTCTACAATAACTGCTAATAACGAGGAGCTTTCAGATAATTACAATTTCTATAATAACAAAAAATTCATAAATTACTATTATGGAGTCAAGATTTCTACAGAGAAGCTCTTACCAAGTATTTTTTCTCTTTATTCTCCTCAGCAATAATTGTTACACTCGTATTGACTAGTTATTCAGTAATACTTTATATATATAGATCGACGATAACTAGTGGTTCTTTGTATGCCTTAGTTGCGAGCTGTTGTGAATTGATCTTGTTTCTTTGAAGTAAACGCGATCTATTGAAATGGCTGTGAAAATCATGGACGTGCTTGAAAGCGGCTTTTCGATAACTTGTACCATGTTCAAATCAAGACGAGGCTATAATTATTCAAATCCAAACTAAATTTTGAACAGCTTGTCCCACTAAACCAGCTTTCTTGTAAGTGAGCTCAGAATAATATCAACGAGTATTTTAGGTTACTGCACAGAATCAATGTTGAGTTTAATAAAGATAATTTTCAGTAAATTTTATCTAACATGATGGATTTTTCAGATCATAGCTCAGACCAAGACTCAGATCAAGACGTTATCGACGAGGTAGTCACTGCCTGCAATGAAGAAGTCGAAAAAAACCTCATTCCAGGGCTCAGCGATTTTATACGCATTCCGAATACTTCACGAAATTTCGACGATGAATGGGGAACAAATGGATTATTAATAAAAGCAGCTGAATATCTAGTCAAATGGGCCTCTCAGCAAAGCGTAAAAGGCTTGTCTCTCCAAATCATCAAAGAAAAAGGCTTAACCCCAGTTATATACGGCCACTTGAAAGCTGATAGCTCTGTGAAAAACCCTAGTAGTGTCCTCTTCTATGGTCATTTAGACAAACAGCCTCATATGGAAGGCTGGAAGGAAGGTCTCTCACCGACTACACCAGTTATCAAGGATGACAAACTCTATGGCAGAGGAGCATCAGACGATGGCTACGCCTTCTTTACAGCAATTCTGGCCTTAAAAATCTGCCAACAACTAGACATGCCTCTCCCTGACTGTCATATTCTCATCGAAAGTGATGAAGAAAGCGGAAGTCGCGACTTGCCTTATTATTTGGAAGTTCTCAAGAAGGAAATTGGTGTACCGGATTATGTCTATTGTCTGGATTCGACAGTGCGGGACTACAAGCGCCTTTGGACGCAGACCTCTTTACGAGGGCTTGTGAGCGCTGATCTCAGGGTAGAGATCTTGACAGAGGGAGTTCATAGTGGAGATGCAAGTGGCGTTGTACCTGACTCTTTTCGGATTATCAGACAATTACTAGAAAGAATCGAAGACACAAAGACTGGGAGAATTCATGAGGATTTTCAAGTGGATATACCCGCGGAAAGATACAAAGAAGCTGAAGAGTTTGTGGCGTTTTCAGGGACTGCTCATGTTGATAAATATAAATGGGTTGAAGGAGGACGACCGGTCTCAAAGAGTTTATTAGAGGTGTGGCTCAATCGCGCGTGGAGACCCCAACTTGCCGTGATAGGACAAGAGGGATTCCCTCCGACAACAAAAGCAGGAAATGTGCTACGTCCGTTCACGACTGTAAAGCTTTCGATGCGGCTGCCACCAACATTAAAGCCAGAATTCGCAGGAAAACGCTTGAAAGAAATTCTTGAAGCGGACCCACCTTATGGAGCAAAAGTGACCGTTGAGAATATAAAAGAAAGTGGGGCTGGATGGGCTCTTCGTGACAAAGGTGATGTTTCTAAGAGGTTCAATGAATTAGTGGACACGACCTCCAATTTGATTTTTGGAACAGGAGCTTTGAAAGCAGCGAGTGGAGGAACAATTCCAATTATAAAAATGCTAGATGACCTTTTCCCGAATTCTGTGCTGTGGGTGACAGGTGTGTTGGGTCCAGAAACGAACGCGCACGGACCGAATGAGTGTATCAATATTCCCTACCTCAAGAAGTTTTTAGCTTCTATTGTTTTATTGACAAGTTCAATCGGCGATATCAGTAAAGATGAGAAATAGTATTGTGATATTCATCGGAATAAGAATTTTAATATTTCGAAAAGGAATAAAAAATGAAATAAATATGCTCTTTAGTAAGTGTTATTTGTAGAAGAAAATAGCTATGTTCGTTTCACTTGGAAAGGAACAATAGCTCCAAGAAAATAAAATTGTCCCTCTTATTATTGTGTTGTAAAACTTTATTTCGTTGTTAGAATATGAAGGATGCCAGAATTAATTAAATTATACGTGCAAAATAAGTATAAAATTAAGCTTCTACTAAATTGTACGAACCTGAATCGATGATAAATAATCTCAGAAATTTTGCGATAAATGCAATCTGTTATCGTAGACGTAGATACACCAGAAAGCTATCTTATCAAACAAGCAATTCGAGAAGAGGTGATTGGATTGAAAGTCATCGAGAATGAACCCGTTCAAGTCAAAACTTCTTGTTTCAAACCTCGGACACCTCCAGCAGACAGCAAATACGAAATCAATTGGAAACTAACCTACAAAGAAATAGAACCTGTTCAAGAAGCAGAATATTCCATTGATATCTTGCAAGAGAAGAAGGAATTCAAATCAATGTCGAAATCTCAATGCATCACTAAAACTAAAGTCTTTCCTCAAAGCAGCCATGGCGTCGTAATCGGTAGAGACTCATCGCAAGAAGCAATTCCAAAATGGGGAACAGGAATACTAATTGCGCCTGATTTAGTGTTGACAGCCGCACATATCATCTGCGATGACGAGAAACTGATCAGAAACAAGAAATCATACCTTAGATTTATTCCAGGAGTTTGTGGAAACGAAGCGCCATTTGGAGAGATCGAGGTTGAAGATGTGTTTGTGCCCGAGGGTTTTCTCAACTATAAAGGAGAGAATGAAGAGGATATGGGAAACGCTGAGAACTATGCTTTACTGCTATTGAAAAAATCAATTGGAGAAGTTACTGGGTATTACGGATTACATGCCGTAGCAACTGAGGAAGCAACTCTATTGGAGCCAAAGGATGTGTTGATTGCCGGGTATCCTGAAGCGGAGTTAGAAAACGAAAAGAATGAAATATTCCAGCTCCGGGTCAAGAAAGAAAGAATTCGCGCCATTGATCGAAGCAAAGGACTGATTCACTATCATTCTGATGCAAGAGCAGGTCAGGCTGGGAGTGGAGTCTTTTATGAGGATGGAAAAGGAAAATGTTATGTAGTGGGAATCCATGTTGGTAGAAGTAAAGAGTCTAGCGTGGCTTGCTGGATCACGAAAGAGAGATTGAAGCGAATCCAAGAATGAATACTTGCAATGAAAAGAGAAAAAATTGATGAAATCCTTAAGAGCAAGGAAGACAAAGAAGGTATCATTAAGAAATTAGATTTAAAGGAGAAAAGCGAAGAGATAATTGAAGAACTCCATCAGTACAACTTGGAGAGTTTGGAGGAGATAAATTTAGAAAACAACGGGCTCAGTGATCTCGATATTTTTAGGATGAGCAAGTCAAAATGGAAAAATCTCCGGATACTGAATTTATCGGAAAACAGAGTCAGTGATACAGGGTGTACTGAACTGAGCTCCCTTGAAAAATTGAGATAGAATGTACAACCGCTAAGATTTGATGTTATCATTTTCTATTGATAGTTCATAAACTCTGTGAACGAAACGAAAAAAATTAAAATTTCTACTCTTATCTT
>ENA-UOTX01001574-UOTX01001574.1-compost-metagenome-genome-assembly--contig:-NODE-1574-length-15899-cov-15.819871_pt1 | contig 15899 bp, 12 predicted proteins | sample MGYA00238143_ERZ746982 | MGnify/ENA primary metagenome ERZ746982 (study PRJEB28758, sample SAMN06268862) | compost metagenome | isolation source: single cell | place: USA: California, Emeryville, Joint... | reverse complement strand
GGAAAAAAAAAATGCAAATATGGGAATTTTCATAAGAATCTTAAAAAGTCACCTCGCATGGACGAATCTTAAAACGCGAAATTTGCCTGGGAATAAAATCGATGACAAGGCAGCGAAAACGCTGAGGAGACGTTAGCAAGATATTGCCACCATGATTTTATCAGTTCGTGGTTTCTACAACGAATTTGGAAGAAAAACACATTTCAAGAGCGCAACACGAATTCCCGTTTATTTTTCATTTGATTGGGCGAACATGCCCTAAAAGATCGCTGTATTGGTCGCCAGCATCGTTAATAATCAAATAATAGGACAATATATTCAAATTTTCCATTTTCGTTCAAAATCCCTATCCCAGCTACCCTCATTATAAGCATTTAACAGTAGGAATAATTGCCTTTGGATACGTCTCGGCTATTCACATTCAACACATGAATTTATAATGATATTTCGAAAAAATCTCAATGATACCAACGTAAAGACTGTATATTCTAAGAGAAACTTATTTATTAAACTCATTCAATTCATCCTATTGCTTTTCGAGCGTCCCAGGAAGTAACATCGATTTATCTCTCTGATTCCTTTCCGACAACTTACTCTTTAGTACATTAGTTTCCAAATCAATCATACTATAAATTTCTTTCCTCAGCGCAGTTGATTCCTTCAAGTACTGCTGTGATTTCTTTGCATTATACAGTTTTTCATTATGAAAATCTTTAACGGTCTTCAGAAAAGAAAGCTCCTCTTCTGCAGGCGGATTAATCGACTCAAACGAGTAATCCAATACTTTTTTCGAGCCACTACACGATAACCCATCTCTGCCTTCAGAATCATAGTTATAAAACCCGTTTGTTTGCCTAAAACTCTGCTTTGCGGAGTTCGGTCGTATTGATAGAGCTGAGAGCGGGCGCGATTTGCTGGAAAGCTCAGCGCCTCCTAGGACATCAGGCTTGCTCCGATTATTCCTCCTTTGGCTTCCAAGTAAACTGCTATTTAAAGACCCCGGTACACTTGACATAGGTCGCTTTTTAGTTTTGTTACCAGTTTCAGCGGCATATATCAACGCTGGTCCCGCGGTAATAAAGCTGCTGCTGTTACTGCTGATATTCGCAGTGTTTTCTTGAAATTTCCGAGAGTTTCTGAATTCGATTGAAGTGTTTAGTAAAAGAGAGCCTCGCTTGGCTTTCTTTTTCTTTATTGGGAGGTTATACTCTGTTTTCAGAGGAATCGCCCTTTGTGACGGTCTAAACGGCGCCATCCTAGTGTTTTCTATGTCTACTTGAGTCATTGCTCGCTGAATAGTTGATTTCATCTCGTTAGGTTGCGTGATGTTGGTCGAAAGCGTTTTATCGTCGATACAATAAGTATTCTCTTTAGAATAGGTCAATGTCGGAGTTGGAGTGGAGGCCTTATAGCGTTTAACTCTGATTTTATTTTCGTAAGGAGACCACGCTTTGGAATTTGTTAAATCCTTTTTGCTGCCGGGAGTCGAATTCAGTATCGAATGACGCGAGTTTGAGCTGGTTAGTGGAACAGGCGAGTACTCTCTCATCTTCGGTTTCTGAAAAACAGGGTTAATTGGCTTATTTTTCAGTTTTTTCGGACCGACATCGTTAGTGTAAATTGGCCTTGCTTGTAGCAGTGAAAAATTCGAAATGTTTAGTAGTGACAGCGGCTTACGGCTGTCCTCTGAGAGTTGACTTCTTCGACGCGGTTGGTTGTTTGGAGCTGACGCGAAAGAAGTCTCTGTTTGCTGGGTTGATGCATTCAAAGGCTCATTTTCGCTGTATTGGGAGTATTTGCAGTTCTGCCCTCTGACAACGCAAAGCTTTCTGTAGGGCGCAACGAAGGAAGCGTAAGCTTGCATGAAAAGAGTCAAAGAGATCTCTGATAGCTGATAGATTGTGACTTAAGATCACTCTTACCGCCAATAAATTTTATAAATTTGACAGTTTTAAACTGATAGAATAATACCTCATTACACCAATGTAAGCCATTATACAACCTCAAGCAATCATAACAAGGATGCTTTTCTCTATGAATAGCCAGCTTACCCTGTCATCCCGCTCACTCTGCTAAGCTTTTACCAGATTCTGCACTTTTTTCTTTTTGGTGTTATTCAAATCAGATGTAATCGCTTAGATTCTTTACAAGAAGGCTCGATTCAAATTTACAAAGGATCTTAAACCTCAGATAGTACAAATGATGCTAAAAAAAGTATCTCAGTCGCCGACATTGACCGAAATGCTAACTATCAACAATCAAATCGCTCTTCCTCACAGTTGACTTTTTATTTCTCCAATTTGCTCCTCTCTATCACATCTCTCAAATCAGCATCCAACTCGATATCGCCTGTATTGATTTGTGTTGGCTGTGTACCCTTCAGACTCTCTTGAATCGCTCTTTGGATTTCATCATCGTTATCAACGCCTTGATTAGGTTCTTGGAATCCTCCACCGCCGATGTTCTGTCCACCAAAGGCTCCACCGCCATAGTTCATTCCTCCTCCAAGAGGTGGACCCCAAGTAGCAGGCTAGAGAGAATATTCAATTACGCATTTATTTTTGAGATTTTCATTTACATCTTGACCCAACAGTGGTCTATCGGCATTGTGCTGGGCAGGACGCTCCGCAAGGCTCTCCTGATAAAGTTCCCTAAACGTCAGCAATTAAGCCAATAGCCTTCAATTATAATAATACTCTTGCAGCTTTCGCGCATATTCATCATCATCAAAATTATCGCTTTTTTGTGGACCAAGGTCGATTGGCTTCGTCTCTGGTTTCTTATTGCTGAATATTCATTATGGATAACTGCATTTTATAAGAATGATTTACCTTTGTGGGTCAAACAGATTCTCTTCTTCAATCTTGTCACCTGGCTTCACTTGGACTTCTTCCCCCATGCTCCTTTTAAGAGTTAAATGTCAATTTCAACAATAGTTGACTCACTCTGCGAGCGCTCTGGCCAGTTGCGCGTCGTATTCTTCCTGCGAAAGCGGCATCTCGCCAACAAAATTGCCCCCTGCTTGTTGCTAGATATTTGTTGAATCAAATCACTGCTTTCAATGAAATAATATTCAATACATTCGTTCCTTGATGTCCTTGAGGTTGGCTTATAGGATTTGTTTTCTGCTGCTGTTGTTGCTGCTCTTTCATAGCCTTAGCTCTCGCTTCTTCCTTCGATTCCTCTGATTCCTGGAATTCTGCAATAACCATATCCCCTGAAGTAATTCCGAGGTCCACCAGCGGTGTCTCATCCGTTGCGGTGACTGGTGTTGGCGGATATCCGGCCCTCAATGCGATTTCTCCAGGTTTTTTACTCACAATCTTTGCTACTTCGGCCTTAAGGTCACTGAGTTTGGCGCCAGATGTTAATTTGTCAAGGATAGCCTGACCCCCAGGATAACGGACACGTAATTGAATGTTTTCTTCAGCCATGTCAAAGGTTCGAAATGTTTTCCTATTCGCAAATTTTAATTTTCGATTCGGATGTAATAGTCCGGATATAAGAGGTTATTCTACAAAATTCAACTGTTTTTATACTATCTCTCATTGAGCGTTTTTTCATTCGAATGACCTAACAATGAAGGCTGAATGCGGGGAAATATCAAATTCTAACAAGAGAACCCAGAAAAAGGCAGGTTATAAATGATGACTGTTATTATGATATTATATCTTTTTCCTTATCAATAACAACAATAAACATCTAATAGATAAATAACGAAATCCTACGTAATTCCAATGCTAATTATTTCGTTAGTTCCACCACGCCGCCCACCGCCTCGGCCTTCCCATTCGCCTTCCACTCGATTTTACTATTTGTTTTTCCTAATGGGACTGCTGAGTGCTTCTTTTGGTACCTTCGTGCGAGTTTCAGGAGTTTATCGTGGTAATTGCTTTCATCCATTATCGGAAAGTCGCCGTCCTCGCAGTTGCTTTTCAGCGAAATGTAAAACTTTCTAAAGTCAGCGATCAACAGCACGTTGTAAATATCGATATTTCGATGCTCGTGGCTCAGACTCACCAGATATTTGAGATTGGAAAAGCCCGTTACAACCGAAATCTCCATTTGGGGGTTCTGAGAGAGGAGCCAATCGATCGTTTTTGAAATCGAGTTGAACGCGTTCTGAAATAGGAATACCACAACGAAGCATACATGAGTCATGGTCTTTGGGTCCTTGGTCTTCCAGATGGACTCTTTCGTGGGGTACGTTAAAAACTCGTATTTTTCAAATTTGCTCTTCTCTTTTAATCGTAAAAGCCTCAAACTGCCTTTCATGAACCGCTTCATCACCATCCTAATAGAGAGTTAAAGACTACATGTGATCATTGCGCGCTTACTCCAAGAGATCGAGGGAGAATTCGTTGTTAAACAGCAAAAATAGATCCCCGAATTCCTTTTTCATTTTATCATCAACAGGAAAGTGAATGTTTCTCGCGCAATACACCCGAAGAGTAGTATCCTTGCTCTCTCCGTTCAAATTGAGCCAATAGTTTTCGAGGATTTCGTAGCTGTAGTGGTTTTGATCTGCTGCCTGCTGCTTAAAATCGCCGTATTCGTCGATTTGCAGTCTCAGGTTCTGAACGATGAAATCAACCGCGATTTGAATGCTATTTTCGCTTGGAATAATCATATCTGCGTATTTCATTGTCTAGTTATATATGGAAATAATCAGTGACCAAGCGAATGATATTGCCGTTTTACTGGCTTGATAAATTCCTCAAAAGCTCCTTTGACGAACCGATGGTATTGGTAGAGGACGCCGCATGCTGATCTACCTCTTTCAGTAGTGTCACGTAACACTAAAATAGCCGTTAATGGTTGCGAAATACGAATATAATGATAAAAAGTCAAGTTTTAATTTCAAAGGAAAAAAGGGAAAAACAAAAGCGAAAAGAGTTAGAAATGAGCAAGTACCTCTGCGAGCAAGTCTTATATCATCGTCGGTTTGAATAAAAATCTTGAGGTTCATCATATCGCGTATTCTTTCGTCATAAAAACAAAAAATTCCTTCGAATAAGATAATATTCGTCGCTCTGATTTTTTCAGATTCGCCTTCTCTAATAATGGTAATAATTTATCCAGCAAGCCCTTTATTGTGGTAAAATACCGTCTGTTCGTCTTGAAGCTGTACAAAGGCAAGGTTGTTTCCTCTCTCCGCATGAGCGTTTCGAGAACTGCATAAGCGGAATCGAAGTCAATGGCATTTGGATGGTCGAAATTATAGTCTTTAGGGTCATCTGTATCTGCTAAACTTTGATAACGTTGCAGCCATTTTCGTTGAGTGCTGTAGCTTACTCTTTGTAAAATGAATCCAATGATACACTGATCATATTGACTTCTCCCATGGCTTCTTTCAATTTATTGCAAAGCGTTGTTTTGCCGGATGCAGAGCCTCTGTGAACAATAATTATCAACGGTCTCGGGATAAATGATATGTTACCCGCAGACGCCAACCAAAATAGGACACATTCTTGATTCGTCGACTTGAAGACTGGAAGAAGTCATTGTTAGGGAAAGGGTTCATGGCTCAAATTCCTGACCTGAGTTTTTTTGAGACATCCGCCGGCATAGGCAATTCAAAAGAATCGTCATTAGTACTTTGAACTTTCTCCATTGTGTTGTTTCTTTTGAAAAGGATGCAAATAAATTTACTTAAAATAGCTGTGTGGAGTCTCAACCCAATGAAAAATATAAAGTGATTTACATGTTATTATTATTCAAGTTAAACCCAATATTTGCAAAAGAAAGCTTGGGTCCAATGGATGATGCTATTTACGACAACGAGACCGAAAGAGGTGAGCAGTTAGAGGTCAATACTACTGACCTTCTTCTATTGGAGAGTCGATTTCTTTCTGATGGAACTGAGTGAATAATCCTTTGTTTACCTGGAGATTGAATGATGACTTTCAATTCTTCTCGATTATGATGATCCCTATTCATAAATCTAATGAACATTGCTAATTTGCTCTATAACCCTTCGCCTAGTGACTTTGAGAGAGAATAGTATTACGGAGGCTTAGTTTGAATTTCTTTATCTCAGGACTGGTTTTCTTTTCTCATTCAATTGGGTGAAGGTCCATTGTTTCTTTGCACTCGTGAAGGTATTAACTAGCGTTGCTATTCAGTTGTTTTTCCCATGGGTCAATCATAATTCGCTTCAATTTGAAGCCGATGTTATAGGATCTAGAACTATTCGTAAAAATTCCCTAATTCCTCATTGGATAACAGTCACCTCCATATAATTCCTTACTTATAACTAGCTAAGTACTTACAATCATTTTTCGGAGCCAGGTAAGCAAATAAAGTAGGAAAAGCAGATTCTTGCTTGGAATTTTCATTAGATGCTTATAATGACGCGAAATGAAGTTGCATTATAAGACCTCCACTTAATTTCCCATAACTCACAAGAATTAAGATAATTTAAGTATATACATTAGAAGCGTCTCAAAGTATACGCGCAAAATTTGTACAAATTGTAAAATTCTGAGATCACTGCTCCCAGAGAGAAAAGCCGTCAAATAGCCAGGTTTCGCCCTTCAAAGCGCATTATATACAATTAATTTCGCGCTTTGGTTTGAGATCTCTCATGTCTTGCTTATTAGTCGGGGTTAATTTATTTACAATGCATATTTCTCCAATTTGTCAAGAATTAATTCCTTTGAGACACCCAGCTCAGCAGCCAGGTCCTCAAGTTTCTGAGGCTCATTTTGTAAACGATCAAAAAAATTGTTACTTAAGCCTTGAGAATTTCTATTCCATCCACTAGATGCCGCCATTACGGCATCAAGCACTTTATATAATTGATACTCCTGATTCTGAGCCCGGGAACTCTGGGCCTGTTCCCTTATTTGTATAAGCTCAGAGAAACGGATCGGATAGTCCGCGCAATTATCCTCAGGGTTAATAAATGCGTGATTAATCAGCTGTTGGGTACCCAAACAGCCAGAGGGACAAATCTGCAAGCATTTGCAAAGAGAATCGATAAAATTGTCAGAAAAACGGGAATTGAAGCTTAATAGGTCGAGGAGTGTGAAAGGCGCCGCTTTCTTTGTGTTTGAACAGCCTAATTCTCCTTGTTCCATCAAATTCGTGCCTTCTTCGCGGAATTTATTAGACCTTGAGCCTCTCAAGCGAACTGTTGATGAGTGCTCGCAGTAGTATTTCCTCAACTCGTGCTCGCTATGTAACAAACAGCAGAAATCGCCAGAACCCGCCACGGATCTGACCAGCCATTTTAGATTGTCGAGTTCGTAGAATCCGGTTGGGTCGTATATGCTCAGATTTCCCAAAGCGCAAACCAAAAGCAAATAACCGAGATCGAAAATATCCGAAGAGAAATCTATGTGTTGCTGCTGGTTTACCATGAATCCGTTGATTGAAGCTCGCTTTTCATACGAGAAACGCCTCATATTTTTGACTCTCGGCTTCTTCTCGAGGTGATTTTGGTACAAGTATTCTCCTTTTCCCCTTCCGTTCCTAGAGGCAAGGTTCATTTTGAAAGAATCTAGTTGATAGCTTGCACGATACTCGATTCCTGGTGAGAGCTAATGAATTGGTTAAAAAAGTGCCATTGAAAATAAAAGTGGTACCTTTGGGTTGCAATGCGTGTCAAAAAGGATCTCAGAAGCCTTGATTGCTCCATGTGGTTGCTTTAACTGGCTATGAATCTGATTCAATCCTCGAATCACGCAACCTGCAATCAGTTGAATGCAGTTTTCGGGTAATGTCGCGTTGTAATCAATGATATCCTTAAAAGATTTAGCGGAAAATACAAAAGTAATTGTTACCTGTAGAGTGCTGTCTCTAGTCGCCTCCATCAAGATAGAAGCTCGATCTCTTGAATAATCCCAGAAACAGTCGAAAATTTTCACCAAGTCTCTGCTTTCCTCCTTTTTGGTAAGTCGCTTCCATCCAACAGTCCACTCCTCGAAGTACTCGTTGCTTTCAACAGGTCCTTCCTGCAATTTGTAAATCTTCATGGTAGGTCCATGAAAAACCCGCTTGATTGTCTGCCCATTGCGGGAGACCTGCTTCAGAGTCACCATCTCAGCGAGGGAGATCTTTGATTGCGTTTTCAGAAGAGGCAAGGCAACTGGTTGATAGGAGTTGCCTCCATCTTTACCATCGTTATAAATTTCGCCAATTTTGTCAGGCAATTTAGCCCAAATGTGATTAACACCCAACCTTTCTAGTATCTTCGAATTGTTAGCATCGATTTCATTGTTGATGTTAGGCAGCATATAGTCTCCAAACCCGTTTCGACTGAACTTCAAGTCCGAGGGGTTTTCGTTTGGTAAATTCACTGAGGATTCCCTTGTGCTGACGATACTTTCCATTTGGCTGACGTTGGATTTCCTGACTTGCTTATTTTGCTTATTTCGGTTCGGGTACATGATCTTCACCGGAGAATATAAAGAATTTGCCGCTCTGTCAGCTAGAGGGACATTTCTTCGGAGAAGTGACTCTAGATTCCACATTCCCTGTCGCAAAGCTTGATAATTGCTCCTGGGAGTCTGCTTAACCGAGTATTTGCTATAAGGAAAGTTAGACGAGAAAACATTTACAAGACAAATTACTCTTTATTATAGTCAGTTATTTCTCGTCTCTTGAACACCGAAGGCAAACGCAGATCACTTGAAATCCTTGGTTGATTTCGAATCACGCGTTTGGACTGTTGGTAGCTGTTTATCTGGTAGACATCATGTCCAGGAGTCATTTTGATAGCGATTTTTGGGCGAAGAGAAAAGCGTTTCAAGCCTGAATTTTCTGGTTCCTTGGGCTCGACATGAGAAAAGGACTCTTCCCATGACGGGGCGTCTTGTCTATGACGGCGGCGAATGAATCTCTGAGGGCCGGAGCACATGTCTTGTTTGCAGCTGTAGACGTCGTTGTGCTCGAGAGGCTGTAAAGCCTCTGTGAGGATGTTTTGTATTAGCATAGCTTCCATTTGTTGGAGTTTGTTAGTTTACAAATTGAAAGGAGGAGGAGAAGGTAAATATAGTCAGAACAATCCAGAAAAAAAAAGTCAAGTCAGTAAAATCAATTTGCTTGCAGTAGTGAGTGTTTCCTTAATTTTCTGGCAGCTTCCGATATAAATCACCCGTAGTATCAGTATACCGTGAGTTTTTCTGCTTAATCGTGAATTTTGCCTTTCCTGTACTGCTAGTTATTCGAGGAGGAAAATTCAAAAAATGAATACTGAAAGTTAATTTGTTGACCCTGTGTGATTGATTATGATATTAAATAATTCTCTCCTCTCTTAAGATGAACGGTAATCATGAAAATATAAATGCAGGTCGTCGAGCTTACGCACTTACTTAGTGTTTGTAGTCTAATCTCTTCATAAAACACTGATCAATGGGCTAACTTAGAGGCTTAACAGAAGTTTCTTCCAAAGAAAGGCTATCTACTTCTAAGATTATTGTGAGAGATCGACGAATATACGGGGTCTACTGAAAATTTTCAAATTGGACATTTCGAGAGACGTAATTTGCTTGGTGTGATTCAAAGCTATTTGTAATTTTTTAATTTTTTTTTTTTCCTTCTATTTTTAAAGACAGTAAAATTCCAGAGATTAAGCTTTATTTCAGTGAATACTTCAGAAATTTCTTTGAGTTAGCAACGATTGGAAGTGGCTTTCTGCAGACTTCCGGTACTGATCGTGGGATAATAAGTTATCCAGCTTTTTGGATTGTTATCCTATATTTTATGAGTCAAAATGCTCGAACTAGCCTTAATTTCACAATACTTTTGGAAGAGCTTAAGCTCTCAGAAAATCCTGTTTCTTCGATCATATAGTCACACAAGAAGCTTCGCGAGTCAAAGGAGGTTTATTCAACTTGCTTCCTGAGCAGCAAGCTTAATTTTGGTGAGATTCCTGAGCTTAACCCTAAAGAAAATTTTTCAACATCAATTGCTAGTCTGTAGTTAATAGTCTCCTACCGAGTAAATTTCTGAAGGCTTTGCTTGTTTAGTTCACCCAACTCGCAAAAGCGATCAGCAGCAAACCTAAATCTCTTTCGAAACTAAGAAAACAATCACATAACTGCAGTAACATTCAACTCTTGGATAAGCATACAATTTTGAGGATTCTCTCTCTAAAAAATAACGAGATTTACTCTTTATACCCTCATCAGGTCAAGACAACGTAATTTTCTGATATATAAGCTTGATTGACAGGTAGAACCGTTAATTTTTATGGAATTGAATCCTTCTCGGATAGGAAAGGTTGAGTGATTCTCAAGTGAAACACTGAACAACGCAGAACTCTTCAATCCAATGTTTTCTTATCATCATTAATAAAGCGTTTCGACAGTCTCTTTCCCATAAAATCACAGCTTGCATGCAAGCAACAACACATACAAAAGCTATCAGAATCCAAACCCTTCTTGCATTTTATGAACTCGCAACAATTTTCTAACAGTCCTCAAAAATTTGTAACAGTCTTTTTTTCTCCAGATTCCAATGAGGATAATCTGGTCACTTGATAGCTTGCTAATCCGAAATTTTACCCTTCTAAGCCAATGATTACGGAGAGGTCCTAGTCGTTTTTTTTTTTTCCCGAAAAATTACAGAAGCAAAACGCAGAAAATAGCTAATATTTAATTATTCAAAAAAATATCGCAATGAAAGAACTCTATATAAAACCTACAATTAATACGTTAATAAATCAGAATAACTTCATATTCTTCACGCATTTGGTAGAAATATGCCTTAATTATAGTATTCCATGAGACTCGAAGGGTGCAACCAAGGATCTATCAACAAAAAGGCGTTAGAATTAATGTGATTCTCATTGGTATTTTCGAATCAAAGCATATTTTTTAATAACAAATTAAACGCCAAGCAAATATTTTTTATTTCTTTGCACCTCGAATCTGCTCCGATCAAAGAATTGAAAATACTATATGGGATGTGTCGTTTCACAACGCCGCATAGGGGTGATAAAGTAAGCTCAATAGTTCCTTCCTGCATCCACTGTATTCCGTTTAAATTCTCTCATTTTTCCTGGCAATTCCCATCTAATTTAAATTTTCAATGATAGCATTGTTCAAACCCCACGTCTCAAAGCTGATCTATCCTCAGAAGAGAAGCTAGGCAGGGCTAAAAGCAATTTTCACTTAAGAACGATGAGAAGAGCCCTCACTCACAGCACGGAGAGGAGAAAAAGCCTTGGAAGTTGGAGTCAATTCAAAGAACAGCAGTCCGGCATTATGCGGTTAGGCTCGATGAAAGTAGACAATAAAAAAGCTCAAAACCAGCAGTCTATTGAATTGAAACGGCGCCGATCGTCGATCGCCTTGCCCAAAGACCCGGGTTTTAACGAATTTTCGTTTAAAAATAGCATGGATTCTATCCCAGGCCCAGAAAAGGATTCAAACCATAGCCATTCGAGCTCGAGGCAAAACTTTGAGAATTCAGTCAGCAACCTTTCAAATGACCTGAGCAAAAAATCATCTTTTGACCCAAGTCTCAGCTTTGCCAGCCCTGGTCTCAAGCGGGCTCTGACGCCATCGTTTACGCATCGTCCGTCAGGTTTTCTGGTTGAAAAGAAGGGTTCTAGGTGGAATTTAGGGTCGAAAACATTGAATCAGAGCCAATTCCCAAACTCATCAGGCTCGATCTTACCTCAAGATTTAAAAACTGACAGAGCTGCTGGGGATGTGACCTATGGAGGCTTTAATCCGTCGATTGATGACGGCAGTATGCAGATAGATTCGCCTGGTTTGAAGCAGCCCTCTTTTCTTCACGACCATAGGGAATTGCATTCGAATAGCAAAATATCGGTCGGTGAGTGTCAGTCTCCGTATCTAGTGGAGCAGATGATCGTGCAACAACCGCAGCAGCTGCAACCATCGCCGTTCGGGATCATGCCGAGCGAGCAGCGGTCTGATTATAAAGTGCCTACGTTTTATTCTGGGAATTGTGAAACGGTGAAAGAGCAGAGCATTGAGCATGAAAAAGGGGCGTCGTTGACGATGAAAGACCCTGAGGAAGAGCAAAAAGAAAAAGAAGGAACCGATGCAATTGAATATAAAAAACAAACGAGCAAGGGTGGATCTCGGAAGTCCAGTGGATCGGAAAAGACCCCGAACGCGGATCCTGCGTTTCCTATCACGATTTTAGAGCCATTCATGCAGAAACTATGTGATCAGCTGTCACCGAACCCACCTGCTGGTAAAACCCTTGATTTTAAAATGAGCACTCTAGAAGTCAAGGCAAATAGCCCGGTTAAAGCGCTTCCTCTGCTAAAGATCCCCATTGAGAGCTCTCCCAGCAACCTCGAACGCTCAACTGGCGTTTCTATAGGAAAAACTCCACAAGCTGAATCAATTTCGTTCCTCAAATCCGGACGGTCGCATTCAGCGTCAAAAACAGAACTTCTTCCTTTAAAAGAGGTATTTGAAAACGATTTTACCAGGTCCCTGCAGAAGAGACGAACGGCTTGCTGCTTCAGCCCGATAACTCCGCTGACAGGGAGAGAGAAGTTCAAAATTAACCTCCTTGAGGTGATAAAGAACGAAGACGACATTATTTCGCCGATTTCATGCCCCCAGAAGCACCCACACAAAACAGCTCCGCCTTTTAGTTTCCTGGCCGGATATAGATCCCCAAAGAAGGAGATAGGCAAAACTGAAAGGAAGAAATCAGAGGATTCCATTCGCGGTATAGAAGCAGCGAAAATCGAGGCAATCAAGGGCAGAAAAGTCCCTACAGATGAAAGTCTACCGGTGATCCCCTCGAAAGGCTCTATCGGCTCGAATTCAGAAACGTCAAAGCTAAAAAGAGAGTCTTTCCAGAAGGATTTGGGTTCTTCTTTTCTTAGAAGGGGCCTTGAAAAGAAAAAGACTGACTTGCTAAGCCTTGTGAGGGAGGAAAGCAACCAGCCGGAACCTCAAATCAAGGCTAATATCCCGAAACACGAAAGAACTAGCTCGGTTGACAACTCTGGAGGCCTGGGGGTTAGCCCCTTAGGCAGAAACACCCCGCTTAATTCACTACGACTGCAACTTTTCGAATTTGAATTGGGTCAACACCCTGCCTCTGCCGGCAACTCATTGAGTGCGACTCCCGTCAACCATCCCCAAGCCCACCTCAGCCAAAGCTACCTCAGCGCCACTCCAAATCACCTAAACGAGACTAATAACCGCTCGATGGTGAATTTCGAAGATAACGTCTCTGCGATGAATGTTTCGAATTTCGTGTTTGTTTACGAGAACGAAGAGGTCGAATACGACGAAGCTAACGAAGCTAACGGCACCAGCGCGCGTTATTCGAGGACAGGGAGCAGAATCCTCGGAGGAGTAGTGAACTCTCCGACCAATATCAAAAGCCCGAGCCATTCTCCCATGATAAAGCAAAGAGCCCCTGAGTGGGAAACCTGGAAAATGCGAAAAAGCATAGCGTCGCCAATGAACCGAATCGAATCAACTTACAGCAACACGAATTATCATCCTCTTAACATGAAAAAGGAGTCATTCACGAGCCTGAGCTCGATGCACGCGTCAGCAGGTCAGCTCTCAGAGAGCAATTCATCCAAGGGAGGAGACGTTATAATATTGAACCAGTACATTATCGAGAATTCTGAGGAGAAAGAGTCAGGTTTCAGTAGTCCGGCTCAAATAAAAAGACTAGGGACGCTTCAGGCTGCGGATAACAGCAACCGACACCGAACGGTGCGCACCTCGATTTTCAGTAAGCAGGAATCAGGTGTATTCACTGATGTGGTGAAGTCGCTGCAGTCGACTGAAACCAACGGAGGTAGCCCGGGGAAATTAACCGTTCCAGAGCCAAACCAGAGCCACAAGAGAGCGAAAAGCTTATCTTTAACTCCTATCGAAGACCTTCAAGAGACCGGCCGGACCACACACCCTCAAAATGAAAAGCAAATGGACTATGCGGCCAATGAGTTTAATTTCCTTACGGTTCCGGTTGCTGATAACGATTCGTCGGTGCTGCAAAAAGTGAAATATTCTAGAGGAGCGTCAGATCTTTACTCGGGATCGGTTTCTCCAATTTTGAGGTCGCCGATTCTCAAGCGCACTCAGACGAGTGTAGTTGAGACGAAGGTGTTGGACAAAACGAGGGATGATGAAGGACAGAAGAAAATTAATAACTACTTGCTTGTGAAGGACCTCGGAAAGTAAAATAATGATAAAATGAAGAGTACTAACCCCTTTGATTTAGAGGAGGATTCGGTAAAGTAAAACTAGCGCAAGACACAATAACGAATCGATATTATGTAGTTTAATCTTATGAGTACAACTTTAATCATAATTTACCCACATAGGCGATAAAAATCGCAAACAAAGCGAAACTGAAGAGAAAACTGATCGGCAAGTCCAAGGACGCGCTGCATACGCTGGCTTCTGAAATCGCTATCATGAAGAAACTCGTAATAATCCATACATTTGAAAAATTAGCAGTTACCAACCACAATTCATAGGATCATCCTAATATCGTGAAGCTATGGGAAGTGATCGACGACCCCAACGAAGACAAGCTGTACCTAGTGATGGATTTAGTGAAGAAAGGAGCTGTGATGTCAAAAGGATACTGGAGATACGAAACCAGACAGGCGCTCAACAGAAGCGGAATTTCAGTGTTCGACGCAGGCGACGCTTCAATGATTGGAGACACTGTGAAGAGGGTCCTTACGGAGGAGAAAGCGCTCAAATACTTCCGTGAATTGATCCTTGGACTTGATTATCTTCATAATCACGTCGGCGTCATTCATCGAGACATCAAGCCCGAGAATCTCTTGGTCGATGAGTTTGATACCCTGAAAATTTCGGATTTTGGAGTCTCTTCTCTAATGGAAGACAACTCGGACGAGCTGAAAAATAACGCAGGCACTAAGTTATTCTTGCCGCCTGAGTCATTCGAAGGTAATTTTATATCTGAAAGAGAAAAATATCATAGCTTTCCTTGTAAATCCAGGCAAATCCTTCCGAGGAATGCCAGCAGATATTTGGGCCGTAGGAGCCACCTTATACTATTTCATGACGGGAAAACCGCCGTTTAACTCAGCAACGCAGGCTGACCTTGTGAATAAGGTCATGAACGAAGAGTAATACCGCATTTCAGATTTAATATGCTCATTACTGCTGTGATAGGCCTGAGTACCCTGAAAGCATGAATGAGAAGATCAAGGAAGTTATCAAAGGTTGTCTAAGGAAAGATCCCGATAAGCGAATGACGCTGGCGGAAATAAGGGTATTTGTCCATAATTTTCGTGCAGATATGCTTAAACAATTCGATATAGTCGAGCGCGTGGATCACGGAAGATGGGATGTATAAGATCGAGAATATCTTTGAGGGTGAAGGGGCGTTCCTCCCTTCGGAGCAGGAGATAAATGCTGCGTTTACTAAATTGAAGTTTAGAGCCGTGGTCAAGATAAAGGCCAAGATGAAGCAGCATTTGAATAAGACTAGGGATATGATTGTTCGTCGGAAATCTGCGGTGCTGGAAAGTGTTGGGGGAAGTGAGGAGAAAGGTAGAGCTAAGTTAACGATGGAGCAAGACTCGATCGATTTTGATAAAAGAAAGACGAATCAGAAAAGGCTCAATTTGCTGAGTGCCCTTCAATAGTGGTTTGTGTTATGAGTGTTGTCTACTAAGCAAGAGAGAAATATTTTCATTTTCTTGTATTATTTAATAAATTAACTGTTTTTCTTATCATTTTGATGTCTGGCAGTGATAAATGATTTCTATTAAATAGAGATCTTACTGTTTTGTGGCGTGATTCTGTTCAATCATGTTACGTGTTAGCAGTGATAATTATCGGTATCTTTTTCAATAATATTATGGTAAGAAAGATAGTTTATTGCTCTGGTCATTTGAAAGGTTGCTGACTGAATTCTCAAAGTTTTGCCTCGAGCTCGAATGGCTATGGTTT
>ENA-UOTX01001573-UOTX01001573.1-compost-metagenome-genome-assembly--contig:-NODE-1573-length-15903-cov-34.222735_pt1 | contig 15903 bp, 9 predicted proteins | sample MGYA00238143_ERZ746982 | MGnify/ENA primary metagenome ERZ746982 (study PRJEB28758, sample SAMN06268862) | compost metagenome | isolation source: single cell | place: USA: California, Emeryville, Joint... | reverse complement strand
AAGTTCCTGATTCAAATTTTACTGGATTTTTTCGGTGCAACCAGTTAACATTCGAGCTATTATTAACAAAGCTAATAAATTGCAATAAATCAAGGAAAATTTATCAAAAAGAACACGAGTAGTTTCATTTCAATCCATGCACAAACTGGAATTCACTCCATCTAAGAGCCCCAGAGCACCGTCCTGCACTATCCATAAAGGAGAAGAATATAACTACATATGTTTTGATGCAGAATGCCATCAAAGATTGCTTTGTCACAAATGCACGCAGGATCAAACCCATTCAGCGCATCAGAAATCGATATTCAAAGTCGATGATTACTTGAAAGAACTAAGTCTGCAGTCTTCTGAAGACACCAAAGAGGCTGCTGATTCATTAGCCAAGTTACTCAATACGCAGGCCGCGCTTACGGAAAAACTCAAAGAGAGTCAAGAAAGCAGCGAAAGAGAAGTGCTGGACTTTTTCGATGACTTAAAATACGAATTTAGCAAGATTTTGGACTACGCCTACGAAAAAGAAATCAAAAAAATTCGGAGATACCACGAAAAGCAAACCGCAAAGCTCTCCAAAGAATTCATTCAAGCTGGAAAGCTTCTCAACCTCCATTCATCTCTAGCACAAGGCAATATAAGCAAACCAAAAGGAGAAGCAGACCTGATTGATCTAGCAAACACTCTTGATTTGATCAATAAGCAATCTTCCCTGAGCGTGAGCTTGAAGCTGGAATTAAAAAATTTAGAGGTTCTATTGAAAAACGAAGTGGAGACTCAAATTATGAAGGCAGAACTCGACATGCTCAACAACAAGAAGAAGGAGCTGTCGGACTTGCTGATCGATAATTTCAGCATAAAGGACTACTATAAGAAAACTGACAGCACAGACTCAACGAAATTTGGCTCAGCAAAATCCCAGAAAGGGAGCTACTCATCGCCTGAGGGGCAAATTCTTTCATTAGCTGTTATCAACGCGGAGCAAATCGCAACGGCTGGGTTTGATAAGGTGATTAAAGTATGGAATTTAAAAACTGGTGAATGCTCGTTGGAGTTAGCTGGCCATTATGACGCTATCTTGGACCTTAAAGCTGGGTTTGAAGGCAAGTATTTGTTCAGTGCGAGCGAAGACATGGATATCAGAGTCTGGAACATCGAGCAGCAGAAATGCAAAAAAGTAATGAGCGCGCATAAAGCCCCTGTGACCTCCCTTTGTATTATTTCCGGCAAGAAGATGATGGTGAGCGGATCGAAAGAAGGCGCGCTGCTAGTCTGGGACCTGAATAATAAAAAAGTGAAATTTGAGTTGGAAGGGCACGATAGTTCAATAAATGCGATAAGGTATGCTCATAGAGACCAAGTCATTACTGCCGCTGATGACGGGAATCTTAGAGTATGGAATGTGAAGGTGGGAGGGCTAATAAAGACCATTCATGTCTCCGACGAATCGCTCACCAGTTTAAGTGTGTTTGGAAGAGGGCAGCGCGTGGTCGCTGGAGATACCGCTGGGAAGTTGAATGTATGGGATATTGAGCAAGGGAAACAGATCATGAGTATCCGAGCGCATAAAAAGAGCGTCTGGGCTGCCTCTATCAGTGAGGACGGGACTTTAATTGCGAGCGGAGGAGGAGATAAAACTTTTAAGCTGTGGGATCTGAGTACTGGAGCATTACTTAAGCAGGTCGAAGAAAATGAGTCAGCAGTTCAGTGCGTGGAGTTTTTGGACACAACTTCGGTGCTGTATTGCGATGTGAATCCGAAGAAATATAAATTCAAAGTCTTTGAAGGCGAGAAGCCGAAAATTGCGTAGTTCGAGTGATTTTATTCGGTCATCGAACTGTAACTTTGCAAAAGAAGCGAAAATAAGAGAACTATGAAAATATTCTTCTTTTTTATTTCAATAATTACTAAGCACAGAGAGAGATAGAGAATTCTCAGACTCTCAACTTGGAGGTTTATATTAATATATTTTTAACTTTTTTTGTATCTAGCTTGTTTTTAAATGTGTGAGTTCCGACTCTCGAGTTAATAATCTATTGAAAATGTATGGAAAGATTGTGATGTTTTAACAATATATTGTTTCCGAAATTGCGAGAGTAAAATAATTGAGACTACCAGAAAGAATGGAAATAATATATTTCCTTTTCAGGAGTATTGAGTGATGTTTTCGATTTAGCAAACTGAAAGAACGGGTGAGTGCAACAGCCATCAACTCTCAAAGTTTATTTTTCAATTTCAAGATAGATTATTTTGGTTCATCTCTTTCTAATTCAAAGATCAGCTGCCTTGCTTGGATTGGACGGCAATTTAAATGAATAATGCCTCTGAAAAATGGTTGAATGAATATTATGCGCGCTCCCATATTTCTCCGTACTAAAATGTGTGATAAACTCTCTACAAACCACATAAATGATGTTGGACGGAATGCTGTTCGCAGATTGTCGTATTGGCTCTCGCTACATGAAATTAACCTTCCATCAAATGATAATCCACACAACAAAAAAGAAACATTTCGGTCACGATTACTGAGACGCAAATCATTCTCATTGGAAGTGTAATAACAGAGTCTGAGAGAAAGTTAGGTTGATTCTTCCTTAGTAGATTGTGGAAAGATTGCTCTTATGGTTTGGTTGCTGGTCTGTTGAAGGTTACATACATTTCACATGAATTCACAAAAATAATTTCTAATCTTTCCTCCAAAGAACCAAGTATCATTCATGTCATAGAAGCTCTTGAAGGAATCTATTATTTCTTTCTAGATCCTCTGCCACCTCCTCTGCTTCTAGTAAGCTTCGCTTCATGAAACATTACGTATTGATTGACCAAAGGATCATATTTTGGGAGTGTCAACTTCCTTTGAAGGTGCCTAATATTTTTTGACGCTTAGCAACAAATGCGCACTCATACTCACCTTATATTTTTTTCTCCGACGTAAAAGTAGCCCGTTCCAACTGAACTCAGCATTTTGAACAGCACGATTCCTTTCTTTGCCTTTGCCATTTCCTCAGCTGCAGAATAAAAATTAATGCTCTATAAACCAAAAACTTCTCAAAGATAAACACCACAGCCGTACACAAACCATACTTCATAGACACGCCGACTTCGTCTTATCTCATTCTCAATCTCAATAATGGACATCTCGCGAGCTCACTTGAACCATTAGCTCCTTAGAAAAAATTCTCTTATGATCAAAAAGCGGAATCTACGAGCAAGGGGTGGTGATTTCAACTTAATTCTTATTCCGTCTCTCAAATAACTTCAAAATATCAAAGTTCTTACAGACTAGCTTAAGTTTCTTCAAGAGGTAGCAAACTAATTGAGAAAAAGATTTCATCGGATTGCGCCAATTATTTCGCAATGAAACATTATCCTTGTTCAACAATTACATAGAACTTTCACTACTACCTGCCAAACATCTATTGATATAATTGTAGAACATCTAAGGTTTTTTTTTCCGTATCCATTGAATAACATCAAATCGCTTTATATATGAAAAATTCAGTTCTTAACCTACTTTTGCTTGAAGCCTTGGCCGATTTGGAGACCAACAGCAGTCTTGAAGCTGTCGTAGATCCACCATTGGAGACCGGTGAGGGTACCGACCATCAAAATTCTGGTTCCGAGACCTCTCCAGAGACCGGAGAATCCAATTTGAGAGTAGATCAAGGACATGGCAGCGAATGCACCACCATCAGACTTAACGTTGTTAAGCTTGGAGACCATAGTGTCAGCAGGTTGAGAGATCAAAGCGCAGAGGACACCAGCAATGTAACCAGAAGCGAAAGTAACAGAGAGCTTCTGAGCCTTGCTGTATTGGTCTTTTGGTTTAGTGAAGACATATCTGTAGAAAGCTTCGACGGTTCTTTCGAAAGCGACGAACTTCATGATAGTGTATGGGATTTGTCTTCCCCAGAGTGGAGCAAGACCCTTGTACAATCCGCTGGTACCTTCAGCAGAGTAGATGGTGTTGAATGCCTTTCCGAATTCAGTTGGGAAAGTGCCAACCTTGGAGGTTTGCATTCTGACCTTGACGGCTTCGAATGGGCAAAGCAAGACATCAGCGATGACTTCAGCACTGGCAGAAGCGAGTGAGTATCCGAGGGTTCTGTACTTGTAGGCGTTGTCACCAGCGATGGCAGCGTAGACATCCTTGAAAATTTCGTAGAAGCCGAACTTGGCCGTTCCTTGGAAGCTGTAGCCAATGAAAGTTGGGAGCCATCCCTAATAGAAGAGAGTAAGCAAAGGGTAAATAATGTTGATGAGTTACAATAGTGAGTCCCTTAGCACCTTGGTTGGCGAGGGTCTTTTTCATACCAGCACCAAGTGATGGGTATTCTTTTGGGTCGACTTGGACTCTGCACTTGACAATATCAAGAGGGACGACGGCAGTGTGGGTGACACCGCAAGCCAAAGCACCACCGAGCAAGCACTTAAGGTAGTAAGTAATATCGTGATCAGCCATTTGATGAAGTAATGAAAGTTCCTGTTATGTACTTTTTTAGTTTAATATTTTTTAATTATGGTAATCTCAACTCGACTATTTAAGCCCGGTTTTCGTCGCTAAAAATTTTTAATCAGTGCGAAGCATAAATCACACATAGAAAACGGCCTATTTTTGCAGAAGACCTCCACCGAACGATTATTTCTTACTGTTCAAAACTGATAGAGACTCCATTTTGTTTAAAAAGGCTTTGCAAAATCGCTTTATTGAGAACTAGGCCAAAAATAGGCGGGAGAACGTTGTACACCTTCTGACTTGGAAAATAATTCAGTGAATTTCATAAACAGCTCTTCTCTTTCCAAATTAGATGTGCTTAACATAGATTAATGTGGCTATGGATATCAAGAAGGGTATTTTTCGTGAAAATCAAAGGCTAATTTTGGAGTTATGAAATCGATGTTCTTAAAAAGGTAGCCGATTAGCAAGGAGAGTCAATGGAGTCGTTATTGAGAGTAGAATTTTCTTAAGAATCAGTTTAATACAGGGTTTTTTAAGATGAACATGGGTGTTTGGGTGGGTTTTTTTTTATTTGTTTTTGAGACGCTTTTGTCATTCTTGCAAATCATTCAAATCAACGGCAAGAGCATCATCAGATGAGATTCTAATTACATTAATGTGGCTAGGCCCACTTTGGAAATTCAGCTATGTACCACTCAACAGAATCAATAATTTTATCATGAGTCACTGCTAAGTGAAAAAAAAACACGCGGTTTAATTCACCTGAAAAAATTATTTCTTTGTCTTAAAACAAGTGAGTTTATTGTCTTAACTCGAGGGTAACAGAATCTAATTCATTCAGATTTTTCCAGTATCCTTAAAAACCCGTAAGGTTTTTCTTGGCTGGACCTCCTAATGAGGTTGGGAGGTTCGAAGGGAAAGACTGATATCTTCCGCGCATTAAAACAGCATGTTATTTTACTTTATAATGATAATGAGCAGATATGATGTGGTCCTGTTTATTATAAATATTTTTCTTCGATATAACCTTCCTGGATATCAAATTTGATAAAAAATGGAGTAATTGCCTACGATTTCCTTAAAAAGTTTAATGGTTCTTTCTTAACTGCTTTAGTACGCAATCCGCAATAAATATCTCAGATTTCTCTTGTAAACTTTCTCATATCCACTCTCCCTTTCTACTTAAAGTCACGTGTTCTATCTATCCATCCAGACGTTCAATTTGGATGTGGACGAATAAATAGCTATGCGTAATCTGATCGAATCTTGAATTAAGCATTGGGAAGACCCTGTAGCCTTCAGCTAAATGAGGAACCTCAATAGCATACCACGCAAGCTTCGATCTTTTCGTCAAATCAGCGTCAAACACCTTTACCACCAATGTGGCCAACTCAGGTGCGATAAGCGTGAACTCGACTTCACAAGATTTTTCTTGATCTGACCAGACCGGATTAAAACCGTTATTCTTAATCGTATGAGTTTTATAGATCTGATTCATAGTTTCATCAACATCCAATCCTTTCACCTTCACCTCGACGTAAGGATCGATAATATCGGACGTCGACACGTTCTCCTCGAACTGGAATTGCTGTCCACTGATGATCTTAATTCTTATTTTAAGTTTTGGATTTGTAAACTCATGAGGGCAAAGCTGCAGACTCTTGTTAGTGAGAGCTGCACTAGTCAAATATTCTGGTTTGAGGACGTATCCGGTACCTCCATTCGCAGCGAATTTCGCCCAGTTAAGGAGCATAGGCTCATCAGGAGTTTGATAATTCAGTGCCACCATTTGCGCTCCAGCTGCCCAGGCTTTCACAGGATCATAGTTCGACGAATCGATTCTCGAGCCGGCAGGATAAGCCCGGACGAAGTACTTCTTGCAGAAATCAACTAATTTTCTAGCGTTACTCTTCGTTAAGGTCTTAATTTTCTCCTCGCCAAGCGAGCATATTTCCCAGATACTCCGAGTGGGCTCGAACTTTAGCTTGGAACCAAACATAGCGTAGTATTTGGCAAGCTCATCATAGGATTTTACCTTATGAGACTTCTTTTTCTTACCGTCTTCAGTGATTTTCACATCTTCAGTCTCGACCCTCGAGCTTTGAGTTTGTAACGTGTAAATTTCCACTCGTTGTTGCGTATTCATAATACCATTATTGGTATCAAGCCTCTGAGTGTTGGGTTGGAAGGTAAGCCTGTTCTCAGCAAACGCAGTGTTTTGTGCCAGAGGATTGAAGGTGATGCGGTTTTCAACGACGACGGTTTGCTGTGTGTTGATTGGTGAACTTTGATCTGGGAGGATCTTGCTGGTCATATCAAGCTTGCTTGTGGTATCTGTGATTTCCGGAAGTTTGACCTCTCTGTAGAACTCTCGAGAGATCGCTGAGAGGTCTTTAAACGGCTCATCGCAGTCAGGTGAGAGGTCTGTGAGGTCTGGGTCCGTGAAAGATTGTTTAAGTTGGGATGTAAACAAGTCGGTGGTGTTTTTCTTTGGAACTGTTCCCTTGCTCTTTATTAGGAATTTCCTTCGGAGGGTCTCTGGAGACGGGTAGTATGGCAGTGTATGGTAATCCGGAGGAAGGACGTAAATTTGGTCTTTCAGTTCAGCTTCGAGGATGTTCAAAATTTTCTGCTGTCCTTTCAAATCGCAATGCATCTCGAACGAAAGCACTAGTGGATAATCACTTCGCACGAAAGCATGCTCTTTGAGAGCTACAACTAAATCTTTGAAGAAAATTTTAGAGGTAAGCGTATGGCCATGTGTAACGACAGGCTCAGCGTTATCTCCATTCTATTTTTGCGAATCAGCTTTTAGTACTAAGAAACCAATAAATGAACATACCCATAAATCAATCTCAACGGATCGGCACCCAAGCTCAAGCGCTCTAATGTATCCCTTAATGCTCGACGCGCTTGTTAGCTGATTTCCAACGAGATAGGTGTTATGAGACGACTTCATGTAGTAGTCGGTTAATGGTCTGGTCATATCCTAATTATATTTCGTGAGAAAACGCTTTTATCCAGCAGAAAAATTACCTGATAAACTCCATGGTGCTCGCTCTTGAAAGCAAGGTTCAAGTCCGAGAAGATCAGAGTGCCGAAATCATAAAACGACACTTTCTGAACTTGTTTATAATCGCGATGAAGTGGCGTTACGCTGTTATTTTTCAGCCTGCTGATGATATTTTCGGCTTCTTGCTCTGCCAAGTCAATCTTTTGTTCTTGTTTATAGAACTTAGCGAGCTCTGCCGCGGTCATGACTGGTTGATCATCAACTCCGTTATATGCTTTCGCATATTGCTTGAATAACCCAAGGAGCTCTGGCTTTCTCAAGAGGTATTGAACGAACTTTTCAAACTCTTTCATATCAAAAGTTCCGTTTTTGTCGTGATCGAATGCGTTGAATCGCGCTTCTAGTGTTTTATTATCAATAGAGATTTGCATTTTCTTCAATATTTTCTTGATTTCGTTTTTGTCAAGAGATCTATTGTCATCTTGGTCGGCTTTTTCGAAATAATTCCGAGCCATTTCGGCACCAGTGTTTAACCTAGCATATTACTGTTAACAAAGGATCGCATTTATTGGAATTACGGTTTTAGTTTCTTCATATCATGGGCTCTCTTGATGAAATACTCAAGTCCAGCCCACCATTCCATCTTTTCTTCAAGAGTTTTGAAGATTAGGAGCAGCTCTTGTGCTGAGCCATAGAAAACAGTCAGCAATAATGAATTATATTGTTTTAGTTTCTTGTGGAGAGGGACCGAAAGCGAATCGCTTACGGACGTAACGCTCAAAAGATCAATTTTTGATTTTTTGGGCTCTTTGATTGAAGAAATGTATTGCAACTTCGTCGTGTCTTCATCGTGGATGTAGAGACACACCTGTTGCAGTTGGGACTTTTTGGGTTTCTTGATCTTGCTGATGAACATCCCATAACTCAATCTGTTGATTCCTTTCTGAAGGTTAACGTCTTTAGGAAATTCACGGCACTTGAACAGGTTGTTTTTATTAATGTCTAAAACAGTTGTCATCACAGCCTCTGCACTTTGGTCGACCATTGTATGTTAGTATTACGCTGAGTTAGTGTTCAATAAATAATTTTTGATAAACCTCACGGTTGTTAAAAATAGTGACTGGAATCCATGTATCGCATTTAAAATTTTGTATCTTTATCAGAATTCGCTTAGTTCGCATTTTATGAACAATTTTTTGGGAGTAACAAGTTGAAAGTAGCCAAAAAAATGAAATTTGGTGTCTCAGATGGTAGAAATTGCCTTTACGGCTTTCTTGTCAATGTGTCCTCTATTATAGTTCGGAAAAACCTTTATAAGATGCAATCCAAACTATGATTTATGACCAGGTTTAAGCGAAGAACCCTCGAGATTAGCCCTGAGAAAGGACACTCCTATTGGGAGATACTGCAATGAACTTGTTTCAATGGGAAGATTGATATTAAGAGTTATCGAAATTATCTGGATGAAAGAGCTTTTCGAAACAAAAGTTTGTTTAACAATTGGACTAAGTCGAGTGAGTGGTCCCCTTTATTCAGCTTACTCGATGTAATTAAAGCATTTCTTATTAATATCGAGAGTTAATGTTATGTTTGGATTTGGAACATGGAGCGCCACCTGCTATCAAGTTTGGGTAGTTTTTGTTTCGCTGGAGCCGTGAGGCTCTTCTCTGTTTCTTTAGAAATGAGGAACATCATTCCATGAGTCATGCTGAGACCGAACAAAGATGAGTATCACTCAACTCATAAAAATTGCAATAAAAATAAAAGATTCGCTAACACTGTATCATGGAATTTGAGAAACTCCTTTTTCGTGTCCACGAAAAGATCCTCTCCTCTCGTGTTTGGAACAAGTTGATCCGCGGCTGTTTTTTCGTCAGTTTAATCATGGGTTGTCTTCCAACGCTCTCTCACATCGTGGCTAACCTGATTTAAATGATGTAGTATTGATGCTGATACCACTGTTCATTTTCGCCAACGCAAATTACAAGGGCCAGAGCGTCTGCCTCTATGAAAGCTACAATAATTATACAAAAGGTAACTCAAAACGCATCTGCGAATCAATAGCGACCTAACAATCTGCAAATAAAGGGCTAAATCTAACTGAAGGAGAATCTCCTATCAAACCAGAGTCTCTTTCATACATTAGAGTCGTTTCTTTGACGGCCGCTGAGATAGAGGAAAGGTCTGCAAAAAATCTATCAATAAATGAATCAGAAATATACTTATCTTTTGAATTTTCTGGCGATCGGCAACTGATGCTCATGAACTTGACTGCTCGGTAGATTTCCTCTCCGTTTTTCCTGGCAATGACAATGGAATGTTTATAGCAAAACTCTCAACGTTACTGAGCAAAATTTCACAATTTCTATGGACTGTTACGCTGATTCGTGGCTCAAAAAGACGCTCCTGACTCAAATAATTGATTTTGAAACAGTTCTCGTCAATGAGGTGCTTGGCACTTTCAAGTAACATCTGCGCCGATTGTATTTAATGAAAATGCATCACTATTGAATAGCAAAATGGACAAACATTTGAAAAATAATGTCACAGGGCAGGTGTGGAGTTGGACTCATAACGAGATAATGAGTTATTACCGCGAAAATGGCTCTTTTTCGACTTTCTTTGACAGATGCATTGGGCTGATCAAGCTGTTCTTCGGCTATTTCTTATGCTCTGCCATTTCGGCTCTTTATATCAAAATAACATTGATTTGCGCACCAATATTCATTCTCGGCACATGTAAATTTCCTTACCTTCCTCATCTAATATATCTTAATTGATTCACAGATTCTTGCTTTGGCGGCGGCGGTGATGGTGATGGTGATCTAGAGGCGCGGTTGAACGTCTATCGCGCTTTCCCATGGATCGGTATTTATTTGTATGCTTTGCTTGCGAACGGACAGAGGAAGCAATCTTATATGATCCTAGCTTTCGTTAGCTTGATAATCGTATTTTATTTCCTCTACCTCGCTGCGCTTTCTATCTGGACACTTCTGCTCTTCGACAAACCCTTACCCAGTGGACTCGATCAAAGTTTCTATGGCTTCGTTGCCTTTTTGGAGCTGTTGACGCTTTTGTTTATCAGGACACGCTCCACGATCAAATGGTTCCCACGGCTCTCTGTAATTTTAATTATGTGTTTCCTTTATTATGTTCAGTTTACTGCGTATGGCTTTTGTAATCTCGCTCTCACAATTTTGATTTTTTCGGTCATGGGGCTCTTCACTTTCCATCTTATTACGTTCGAGATACCTGCACTGAGCTGGGAGCGATATGCGACTTATACTCCTTCAGTCAGTTCTCCTCGCACGCTTTTCTTCCCAGCGTTTTCGTTGAGTTGGTATCAAGATCTCCCTCAGATTTGGACAATGTTTTACCCATTGTTTGGCCGCTCGACGTTCACACAAGCTCAGCTTGCAATGGTGGATAGAAATGGTTCCCTTTTGCAGCAAGCGCTAGAGGAAGCTTATCAACGAGGCCAAAATCTACACCAAAATGTAGAAAATGATCCTAATATTTCACAAGAAGCTGAAGCGCTTGATGGTCATGATAACCCTGAAAATGGAGATAATAATCCTCCAGCAAACAATAATGCAGGTAATAAAAAAGATCTATTTGATTGAAGACATAATTCATTGCTAATTGCAGGAGACATTGAGATGAATGCTGCAGGAGTCGGCCAACAATAAATGCGATTATAGCAAAAGCTGCTCTTTTTTTTTTTGCAAAATCATCGGAAAGAAAGATATAAGGATAATTTTCGTGGAAGGTGCCACAGAACTGTTAGTTCTTTGGGTTACGCTTTATTTATTGTAATCAGTTCTCGTTAGAATCCACTTTGTATTTTTCGACGTTATACTATTAAATGGGACTGAATTCTAACAAAACTGGTCGCGAATTGGAGTGGAAAATCTCTATATGAATCATTTGCCAATTCATTCATTCAGATAGAATAGGTAAATACCTCTAGAAAATGTTGGTTAGGTAGTTCGCGATTTTCATTTGTCAATGCAACAAAAATCCATTACAAAGGAGAGAAATAGTCGTCGACCAATTATTTGGTAACTAAATAATAAAATTCAAGGTAATGCGGCTTGGGCAACTTGAAAATAATATCAAATTTTAAAAAGTGCGGCTAATCATTGAGCATAATTTATCGAGTAACAATGTCGGAATCCTTTGGTATGATGGAAGGCGCGTTCTTTGTTTCGCGAAATGACCTTCTTAATTGGATAAATGAGCTTCTCAAGGTAACACCAGTTTTTTGGAATTTCCCCCACATTTTATCCTCCTCTACTTAGATAAACCTCACAAGAATAGAGCAGCTGGGGACTGGAGCCGTTTACTGCCAAATTATTGATGCATGCTTTCCTGGGGAAGTCCCGCTCCACAAGGTGAACTGGAAAGCCAAGCACGAGTATGAATTTCTTAACAATTACAAAGTGTTACAACAAGCGTTCGAGAAACTCAAAATCCCAAAGCCCATCCCAGTAAGCAACTTCTCATTGAACATCTCCAGTAATGTGTAACTAACAAAAGATCGAAAAATTATTAAAGGCGAAACATCAGGACAATCTCGAATTCGGACAATGGATCAAACGATTTTTTGAAAAGAGGTTTGGAAAGGACGGCAAGAAAGACTATAACGCAGTTGAAAGACGGGGGAACGTCACTCCAGAATTTACTTTCACGCAGAAAGGGGCAAGCCCGAAGTGTGTGCTTATCCAGCAAAATGTTGAAGGCTGCGAGAGAAGCAAAGGGAAAAAAACTGAGAAGCGAATTAAAACTTCGGAAGAAGAGTACAAAGTAGTAACACCTAGTGGCAAGGATATCAATAATGGTAAAAGCATTGAAAATGCCAGTCCACCATTTCAGAATAAATTAATCCGAGAGCGTGATGAACTTGCCTATAAACTCACGATGATAGAGCAGATAGTGCTATCAACGAAAGAAAGTGACGCAGTTATTTTGAAAAAAATCCGTGACTTTATCCGCTCAATGAACCAACCTGAGGATTCGCCAAATCTCAATTACTCAATGAACTTTTTGGATCAGTCTCTCGAAGGACTAAGTACCATAGAGAAGAGCTCATCGAAACGGGACACAGCTCTTTTAATTGACGGTGAATCGATTTAAATGTCTTAGCCTTAGACACTAATTAAGTTATTGGAGAGATAACATGAGTAAGCAGTTGAGACTTCGAAACATATTGGTTTGAATGAGTTATAAGCTGACTAGGATTTTTTCAGTTAGTTGTAATTGAGAATGCTCATTGTTGAATATTTGATAATGGTATTATTATGGATCAGATCAGATACTCTTAAATCACCACTTTTCTGAATTTGTTTAAATAAATCAACACTTTGAAAATAAAAATAATGTCAACAGGATTCAATTTATCAGATCTCTCCGGCAAAGGTATTCAAACTTTTGAAGAGGAGGATTCAGAGTTCGCCGGTGAAGATATCACAGTAATTCACTTAAAAGAGTGAGATGGAGCTAATGTTGTTTTGGATAGTTAAATTTTGAACTCCCAGACTCCAAGAAACTCACCATTAAGGTATCTTTACATTTGTTTTGGCGAGCTATTAATAAAACAAGTTCAAAGGAGGCCAGGACGTAGGCTGGGCCAAAAATTGCGTTTGCAAAGAACTCGGATGCGGACAAGAGGACTTGGTATTTTAAATCAACTTATTGAACACTGGTGATTTAGCTTCTCGAACTAGTCTCTTTATTTTAACGGGAACGAAATGCCGGACATCCTTTCTCTCAGTGACATCGCGGGGTTAAAAGACCAATCCGTTGTGAAAGTCACTTTTAATAAGTAAAACTTTTCTGCTTTCGGCTTACTCACGAGGTATCGTTATTTCAAAGGAAAATTTAAAAGCAAGTGTCGACTGTCTATCATGAGGATACTGAGCAAGGAGAATCTATTTAGCCAAGCACCATAATTTATTCATATATAAGAAATTGGCTATTTTTCAGCGAGAAAATTTGTTGTATGTTGCATTATAAGCTTCACAGATTTCATAGCCAGTATCCTCTCTCGATGAAGAAAAAAATTTGCTTTTCAACAAAATTGTGCCGCTTCAATACCAATAAACATAGCTGATTGCGTTCCTTCATTTACTGACTGTCTTCTGCTTTGTTGATGTCATGTATAATGGGAAAGAGTGCTCTAATGCATTAGCAATAAAATTAACTACTTCGGTCTATAATAAACCTCAGCGAGTATATATAAGCTGCTCGACTTCCATTTTCAATACTTCTTTGGAAATCTAAAGAGGTTATTTTTTTTAAATTGTTCGAACATCTATCTAGCCAATCAGTATCTAAAGCGGTCAGAATTTATTGCAAGCATTTCGAAAATTTGTTATATTTTGATATCTATCTATTTATCCATGGAGAAGCCACAAACTCACTCAGATGTGTCTCAGCAAGAAACACACAGCACAAGACATCACACAATAACACAATCCAACTTAGACGAGCTTTTGACCAAAATTTCTTCTACGTCAGACATCGATTATTGCTTTTCGACCGATGGAAAAGAACTGATTACTTCGGCTTGCCTTGAACACCAACTTCTACGGCTAGTGATGATTCGTCGGAGGGTCAAATTGCTTGACGTTCCTCATCTTCTCCACATCGACCCTGCGATCATTGACGAAAAATTACCAGCAATTTTAGAAAAACACCCACAAATCGACTTGAGAGAAGGCGAGCTTCTTTCGAATAGGTACTTCGATGAGCTATGTGAGCAGATTAACGGCGAACTGCAAGTTACTTCTCATATCTCGATCTCATCACTGGTGGCAAAGTATGAGCTCTCCCACGAATTGCTTCTCGAGGCAATTGAACTCAGGATCCCAACGATAATCCATGGCCAGATTATCAACCGCACAGAACTTGTATCTGCGGATTATCCTTCAATTTTGAGGGCTCAACTAAAGGGAATACTCCGGGCTTGCACACACTTAATAGCGCTTTCGGAATTAAGGAATTTGTATTCAATCACAGGGTTTTCGCTTTCGAAGATCATCGGAGACATGATTGCGAATCAAGAGGTTAATGGTCAGTTAGTGAACGGGCTTTACATCAGCGAAAAATTCATCTCTGATAGAGGTAATGCAATCCATTCGTTCTTTAAGCAGAACGACTACGTCAGTTACGAGTTTCTGACGACGAATCTCCATGTAAGCAATCCAAAGCCGTTTTTAAAAGACCTTTTCAGCAATGAAGAAGCAATTTTTCTTCAAAGCTGCATTTACAGTGCGAAAAAGCTGGCGACTCTGAAAATCAACATCCAAGCACTCCTTCAGAGCGATGGGTTCGTTGAGCTTCGGGAACACCTCCCCTCTGTATTCTCCAGCTACGACATCGAGATATTGACCATCAAGCACCTTGACCTGAAAGACTACTACCTCAAAAAGGACGTCATCTTTGCAGTGGACTACTTGGATAAATGCGCAAGCATCTTCCGAGAACAGTTCATTGAGGAGATTTCTTCTAATCCTTGCAAACTAATCTCTTCAGATTCCCAAGGAGGACCTGGCACAGGCACCAAAGGGAAGAAAGGGAAGCTGAAAGCAAGCAAATCGAACGCGTCTACGTTGCAAGAGAGTCAAGTTATTTCTAAATTGCGAGAAAATAAATTGTTCCCCTCTGACTCTGACGCCGAATTAGAGAGCATCCTGTTCGGGCTGCTGAAAGAAAGACTGAACGTCCTGAAGGAGAAGGTCGATGTCGAGGTACGAGAAAGCAAGAAAACCGTCGCAGTAGACTTGCTAGACGACTTGAAAAGCAGCGTTGAAGAGAAGATAAGCCTGCTTCAATTGGTGTTGAGATCTATAAATAAAGTTTCATCCGTTCCCAACCTTAACATGGTTTATTTAAACGAAAAGGCGAGCGGGTTCACTCGGCCAGTTGTAGAAGACATGATAATTTACTACTGTCAGAAGTGCAAGATTCAACTACCTCAAACCTGGTTCAAGCCTGGAAAACTAGCCAATGAGGCACCAGAGCCTTACAACAGTCAGGCAAAATTTGCAAAAATGAATACGCAATCAGTCTTCAAAAGCCCGGACTTGCTATTCCAAGCAGCTGAGCGTTTGCCAAAGGAGCTCCAGAAACCGACGAGAGATCTACTGAGTCAGAAAAAATTGGAGGGATTTGTGAAGGTGCTGCAAGATAATATCGAGGCTTTTGATTTGAAGGTGACGAATATGGAGAAGAGGAACGAAAAGACTATGTTTTCTACTCAAAAGAAATTCATCAAAGAGGCGATTCTTAAAGAAAATTATACGCAGAAAGAGAAATTCTTTCACTTATTGGAATGGTTTCTGCTGGATCGGACTCTGTTCTTTGGGTTAGACCAGCAAGAAAAATCGATTTCGCTAATGTCGATGTCGTTCTTTTGGAGCGTTGCGAAGGAGACATC
>ENA-UOTX01001571-UOTX01001571.1-compost-metagenome-genome-assembly--contig:-NODE-1571-length-15907-cov-38.958686_pt1 | contig 15907 bp, 14 predicted proteins | sample MGYA00238143_ERZ746982 | MGnify/ENA primary metagenome ERZ746982 (study PRJEB28758, sample SAMN06268862) | compost metagenome | isolation source: single cell | place: USA: California, Emeryville, Joint... | reverse complement strand
CTGAGCAAAAATTAAGGATTAGCTGAGTCGTATTTCGATAGAAGACTCCGGAGCTAATATTTCAAAATCAGGAGTGTTGTCCCAGAATTGAAGGAGCTCCAAGTTCAATTATTCTTGATGTCTTAGAACACATGATTTGCAAGCCAAAGCTTCTTCCAGGAGGAACACTTGCAGAATTTCATTCCAAGATTGATGAAGAGGATCAAAAGTATGTAGATCTTCTAAGAAACTTTATGAGTTTGCTACGAGACAAATGTTAGATTAGAGATAGATTTATGGCTGGCCTATGCCAGCTCTCAAACAGGAAAATATGTTAATATCTCTGTTGATAGACCTCATCCAATTTGAGAAACGAAAAATTCTTATATATCACTCCCCCCCTAAATGGGAATGCTTCTTCGTATTAAAATATTAAGTTCCACTAAAATGTACCACGCTTGTTTAGAAGACGGATGTTGAACCGGTGTAGCTTGATTGTTAGAAAGGTAGTCTCCAAATTAAACTTTTATAAATCGTAATGTAATAATAAAGAAAAATCAATGTTAAATTAATCGAGTTAGCAATTTTCCTCCTTTGTCTTCAAATTTGACAGCACAAGGAGACTGAAAACTAAAATTTTTGCTTGATTACAGTCCTACATGGACAGGAAAGACAAGACTTTGGAATCAGTTATGATTTTAGTCGGGATGATATTAAATATAAGGAGCACAACCATAAAGACGCTAGATTTCGATTTGGAGATGCTGCCTGAATCCCAGTTCGTTAATGAATTTTGTAGTATTGATGATAGATGGTAATGATTCATCCTAAACCTATGACGAATTAGCTTCGTTACACTTGGAGTGAGACTTATGGGTTGTTCTTCTTCCCTTTCGTATTCTAACTTAACAGAAATATCATTATGAAGTGTTGATTCGTAATAAACAAAGGCCTGTGAAAATGTTTTTGAATGAAATTCAATAGGTTCGAAGATTTATTATTTTTGAGATATGAATCAACTCAAAATATTAATGTTATAATAGTGTAAATAATAATTACAATTCAAAATGTAAAAAGCCTGGGCAAAAGAAAGCTGTAGGCAGGCTGTATCTGTATTTGTAATGGAGTCAATTGACCTATTTTTTGCGTCTTTCTGAATGTTTTTGAACTTAAATTTACCAACGAAATTGCTCTCGCGAATGGAATATGACTCCAAAACCCAGTAATATGTATTATTCGGCTAAAGGTTTAATTTTACAAATCTCTGACGTTCAAAAAGAAAATTCCTCATCACTTCAAATAAAATCATAGTTTCAACACTTAGAGTCAAGCTTGAGCACTAACTATCATATAATTTCATAAGAAGACGAAAAGGATAGCATTCATTAACTAATCTCAAAGTGAAGTATAATCAAACTATTGAATTTCAAATAGGGTAGAAACTATATGAAAGTAGTGTATTTTAATTTCATCAATGTGAATTTTCTATTTCAGATGTGAATAGATCAATTCACTTTTACATTTGGATAGTATCTTTGGACGCGATTTCATAACCTGATTAATCTGCATTAGACATAGTATATGGTACTAACTTCTCCATTCAATGATTGCTTTTGTCAAGTATTTTCAACATGAAAGGGACTGAAGCAGTCTCAATATGCAATCCAATTCAATTTATTCTATTTCCATCGAAACTTCATTTGCTACTTGAAGATGATAGGTTGTGGCATGTCTCTGGAAGTGAAAATTCAACAATATAATGAATGTTTGCTGATTGTTTCTTTTTCATACACCAAAGGATTAGTTGTGAACTTCTCTATGTTAGAAAATCAGCAAGTACAGATCAATGAATGGTAATGAATTATTCAGTTCAGCTTGATTTGACCTGACATAATTCAATAAGAGTCAATTGGTGCTTAACCTAAGAACGTTTCTTTGATCGTCAGACTTATATGTAAATGCTTCGTTCCAATGAATTTTACTGAGTTTTCATCATTGAAAAACTTTAGAATTTGGACGCAGGAAAAGTTTCTAACTAAATCGATGCTTTCCAATTTTCATTCTTTTTATGAAGTAGCAGGAAGCATACATATGTATCATCTAGACCAAAAACTCTTCTGAATATCCATCAAAGAATCTAAATTTGCCGAGATTACAAATGGCATTATTATAGAGATAGGCATGAAAATTTGCCCAAGTAATACAGGAAAAAAAGAAATATCCAATGTGCGCACTTTTAATTGGATTTATTTGAAAATTTTGATTTCCAATCTTCGTCAAAGATTTATATAATCATATTTGTATTCAAAGACTTTCCTACAGCATCATTCAAGCAGACAACTTCAATTTCCAAAGTAAATTTCATCTTGTCTATCAAAATGTCATGAGGGCAGTAGATGGAACACGATAGCTACTCAAAGTATGATGCTGAAGAGCACGGAGGAAAGAAAAGGACCGAGTCTTCTAGAAGCAAGCGTCCCAGCCGAAAGAAAACGGAGAGCACAACGACAAAAGCTCCTATCGACACTTCAGACGTTTTGATTATACGTAAGGCATTCGATTTTTCACCCTCAATGAGTCCGTGTCTCTTCAGCTGATGATGTCCCCGAGCTCGACGTGGATTTAGCAAAATATGCTCTTAATTTACAAGTTGAGCTCCTTTCAACAAGGAAAAAATTAAAAAAGCAGCGGAAGATGTTTGAAAGCCTTCTAAAAAGGTAATCATTGATGGCCAATATCGAACAATCATCTTTTTTTTATCTTAGCCTTACGCTTTCTTTTTGTTGTCAAGAAATTTCGCCCCAGATGATCGAAGAATGTACTTATTTATTGCATTTGACTTAACTCATAGTTTCTTATTGAAACAGATGTCAAAAGTGTCTCGAATGAATTAGGAGAAGATTCTGATGAAGACGAAGAAGCCGAAGAGCAATTGATTTTTGGAAAAGATGCTTATAAGAAGAATATCGCGGTTGAAAATGGAGTACACGTCAATCTTGGAGGAGCAGCTGGAATTATAAATCCAAAAGAAAAAGCGCCGAGCAAAGGAAATACAAAACAAACAGCAAATATGATTAAAATTAATCTTTCAGAAACTGGCGTGGAGCAACAGCAGCCTCCTGCAGGCAAGGCTGCGAAGTCGAAAAAGAAATCCAAAGCAGATAAGTCAGAAGCCGGAACGATGGATCAGGCACCTAGCTCGCCAAAACAAAAGCGCAAGCCAGCTGCTAAAAAAGAGAAAAAGAAGAAAACTGATGATAAGCAGCTTTCGAAAGAACCTGAAGAAGCTGATGAAATGAAAACGCAGGAGATAAATAAACATCCCTCGAATGCGAGTGAACCACTTCAATTTTCTCACCAGTCTCCTACGAAGAACCAAACAGTTTTCCCTCAAAACAGTATTTCTCAGGTTGAAAGCGGTTTGAAAGGTGGCTTTGGAATGATGGTTCCCAATGGCATAGGAAATGGTGATGGTTACAACTATAGTGCGATGTTCAATGGGATGAATAGCAAGGAACTTGAGAAGTTGTACCAAGCGTATTTGCCTTCCTCATTGAGCACTAGTAAGTAAGCTGGAAAAAATTTGAATTGTTAATAACTTTCTATATGTTTAATTCTGAGTTAAAGCACTTACTTACACAGAGCTGCTGTAATCGAGTGTCATAATAGCCAATTTCAATCTCTAACATAAAATTAAACCAATGACTGAATCTTTTTTCTATTTCCTTAACGAGAGTTGTTAATCTGAGTTCAAGATCATACTACGTGGCAAAAGGCAAACTAAGGAAAGTGGATGAGCATAATATGACAAAAAATAGAATTTGATCACTCACAGGTAGTTTGTTCAAGCAAATTAAAAAGTCAGGTTGATTACGAGATCCACCACTATATATGTTAGAAAATCGCAATGATGCAAATGAAAAACTTATTCTTTTCAAATAATTGGAAAAAATAATTCTTATTATTCCGCGAAAAAAAGTTTTCTTATACTAATATAATGAACTAATTCTTCTGTCTTGATGGGCAATTTACATAACCCTTTTCCCAAAACCTTCCTGAACCTTTTCAGGAATAGAATTAGAAATTCTGACACACTCTCATTTCTTTTTCAATGAATTCCGATTAATTGCCAAGGTAAAACATCGTGCTGCAGCTTCTCTCATATTAACTGGACTACTAACATTGTTTTCTATAATAATTTCAGTCAGGTTGGCCTCGAAAATCGAATGCTTTACTTAAATTCTTTGGTGTTGTTGCTTTATCATTTTTTTTCGGTTCATGAGACGATAACAGAATCTTCGTGCTTCTTGGAGAAGTTACTTTGTTAACTGTAATATTAATTGTATTTTCTGCCCCAACCGACCGCTCTCTTTGACTGCTATTTTCGTTGGATCTCAACTGAGAAGTTTTTCTCGTAGGCTGGAGGTTCAGCGAGATTTTCGCAGTTGGAGGAGTTTTATCTGCCGTTGGTTTCAAATATTTCTCGAGGTTGATAGACGACGAAACAGGCTTATTTTCCTGCTTTATCGTCAACTTCCCTGCCTCACTACCCGCTTTGACCGCAGGGTCCATATTTTCTGATAATTTTTTCGGACTTGCTCTTAGTCTCGTGCCTTTGGTAGGACTCACAGGTTTTGCTTTGCCAGACGACGCCATTCCTGATGGGACATGAAAATTCTGAAGGGTCTTTATTTTAAAAGACTTCAAGTCATTTTGCTGCTTTGCAATTTCCATATTAACTTGCTCTTCAGATCGTTTTGAAGAGGATTCCAGGTTGGTCAAGACTGTTTGAGATATCGGCTCACTATGCGTCCCGTGATTCGGTTTTTTCGTTTCATTCGAAGCTGCTAAATCCCTATTTCATCGAAGATTATTGGGATATGCTGATTGAATAGTATTTTTACATATAGTATAGCTTAGGCAGTGCAGATAAACTTTTCGAAGTGCGGAGATTTTCGGGATAAAAACTATACGAAAGTTTTTTGAAGAAAGCTTTGTCATTAATAATTTTTGCTCTTTCAGAGGGTTTCTGCACCTCCAGGTCATAGCTATCGAGAACTTCGGAGTCCGTTTGGTTGGTGCTCATGTCTAGAATGGAATCGTTCTTGATGATAATTGAATCGCTGGAGCCGTTCAAGCATACCGGGTTTTGCTGCTTGCTCATATGTGTTTTACAAACAGATTTAAATAATTGTTTAACAATAGTGGATGTGTTTTATTTTACTATTCGCTCGGTTCTGATCGTTTTGGTGCCAATAATAACCTAACAATAATACTAATTCAGAACTTTATTCTTGAGCGAAAATTGAATAATCAAATGAAGCGGTTTCTATTATACCTATGGGAGAACCAGGCTGCAATCAGAAACTTATGAAATGCAACTCCGAATACAATTTCTTCGAGTCTTATACAGCTCTTACAACAACTGAGAATTGCTGGGGGAAAAGTTTACCGTGCCTCAACTCTGTCTTTCAAGGGAAATGGCTCGAATATTGAGTCAGGACCGAAGGAAGAAGCTCTAAATGATCTAATATTAGATTACTGCTTCTTGTATTAAGATGCTTTTCAGAGCAAAATATAAATGGTTCGCATCGGAATCCTTTGGAAATTTATTAAATTTCTCCAATAATTCCAACGCCTTGTGACTAAAATTGTTTGGAAAGCTTTCATTGGAACTCTCACATCCTCGAAATAGCAGCTAATTGTGTGTCAGGATTTCGGTTAGGGTTACTGGATATCGTTACTTACTGAATGATAGCAAGAGTCGAGGGAATGTAACTTTACGGTTAGAAGAACAGGAAATGCAATATGTGGTATGCGGTCCAACTCTTGAGTCTGTGTGGAGCATCTTTGAGTTTGTTTTTGTGAGGGTAGTCTTAAAAACAACTTGAGAGGTCGGTGAAATTCGCACAATGTTAAGGAAACGGTATTTCTGGGCTCAGATAAAGAATAGCTCTTACGAATGATTCTAATGCAGAGCACAATTAGTTTTTTCTTAGAAGAATAGCTAGTAAAATTAATAGAAATTCGATCTTTGCATAATGAAAAAGAATGCTATTGTAATTTTTTCGAGCTTGATAACCTTAATGAAAAATGTTGCCTAGCACTACAATAGTAAATCAAGTGGCTACAACAAATTGCATTCGAACTCTTAAGCTCCTTCTTGAATACCCTACCAAATCTAACTCTCTTCAAAGGTCTGCAATGCTATTCATCATGAGCCAAATTATATATGAAATATGTGAAATATTTAAGAATTTCCCCCTTAAATATACAAGTAGCTGAATAAACTAAAGTTCTCCGTTGCCGATCTCTGGAAGTGGTTCACATGAATATCCTTTCTGTTTTTCCAGATAAAAGAAAATAACTATATTTTAACTTCTCCTATCTTTAGTAATGAATTTGTTACAAGAACCATTATTACCCAAAGGAAAATACATTGTTTTAAATGTACTGAAATCCAATTATGTGGAGAAATGAATAATTTATCGGAGATCTCTGAGCAAGCATGAAGAAAAAAAGTTGTGTGTGTTCTTTACTCGAATTTCTTTATTCAGCAATAAATTTAGTACTTAATTTAATCAATCTTATAATAAAGATTTTAACAGACATATTTGTGTATATACCTGTTTGCCAATCCCAATGGTGAGTCGCCTAACCAAGCATAAGATTGCTGATGTCCTCGAAGTCATCGCTGAAGGAGAAACTAAGGTATTAACAATCCTTTACGCAAAAACCTAGTAAATCAACTCAATTCAAAGGCTGAAGTTTTACGTATCGTCCTCGCAGAGAAATACGCCTTTGAGCCATACACTGCATTCAAAAGAATCTCTCTAGCTCCGTCACTATACTTGACACCAACCGACCTTAAAGAATTCCTCCTTGATAACAGCGTTGTTATCAGTTCGACTGAGGCTCGCAATCTTGTGAACATCTTTGATCAAGACAGAGATGGCACTCTCTCTTACAGCGAGTAAGGACACTGACTTGAACCATACTTACATAGTTTTTTGTAAATTAGGTTCCTGAACATGGTTCTCCCAAGAACCGATTCTGGTCTGAGAAAGAGAGTGACTTTGAGATCATCCTATCCTCTACGAGAAGGCGAAAAGCTTCCATACGATGTCGAATACGCGCTAACTAGAATCCTGGAGGAAGAATTGAAGTCCTTCGAAAGAATTGAGTCTCTTAAAAGATTACTCCACTTGAGCTACGATTACACCACTGCAGGAGCCTTCGCCGCTTTGGACTACAACCTTAACAACTACTTGACCTTCGACGAGTACTCCAACCCTCTTTTCGCGTTTTCTAAATTTTGGTTTTCTAGAATTGCTGATTTCAGCGACGATCTCGGAAGATCCCTCACTGACAAGCAAATCGACGCGATTTTCAGCAGACTCGACAATGATAAGGACGGTCGTATCAGCTATAGCGAGTTCGTGGACGCTTTCGCCTATCCAAAATCCGATCTCACTACCCCAAGCTCTCCAAGACGCCTTTCAGCCTCTCCAAGACGCCTTGCTACCTCACCACGACAGTCAAGAAACCGAAGCGCTGACCTCAGCGCATCCTACACCTCTCCAGTGAAATCCCAGCTCAAAGACCTTGAATACAAGGAATATCTCACCGAATCTCGAAGAAGAAGCCTAAGCCCAAGAAGAAGCCTCAGCCCTAGAAGAAGTGAAATCGAAGAGACCTACAAGACTCCCAGAAAGAGCGCCTCAAAATATGATGAAGAGCCAATATACTCTTCGAAAAAGAAATCACCTCTCAGAGTCTACGAAGAAGAAGAGCTTGCGAAAGCATTGAAGGAGATGATTAACAACAACAGACTTTTGGAGAGCTGCAAGAACGATTTGGCCTTGAGATTCGACTTCAACCTCTTCGATGCTTTCCGATACTTCGATTTCTATGGCAGCGGAGCCTACATTTCAGCCAAACAGTTCGAAGAAGGACTCGCTGACCTGGGCATCTTCCCAACAAGGGACGAAATCAACCTGTTTTTCAAGCGATTTGATTCCGATTATGATGGCTTCTTAAGGTAAGATGCATGATTCATCCTGATTTTATCCTAACATGTGGTATTTTCAAACAGATTCGCAGACTTCAGCAAGTTGATGACCCCTAAATCCCTTGAATACGCTAGAATGCTTGATAACAGAAAGCCAAGATACGTTGAAGAAGGCGAACCAGTAAGGATTAAATGCTATGATACGGTCAATGCTAATAACGCTTTCACTTAGATCTTCACGAGAGAAACCGAAAGACTCTTTGCTAAAGTGTTGAACCTGGCACTTGAGAATGAAGTCCAAGCTGAAGCAATGAGACAGAGATTAAGCCGCCGACCGCTATTCAACCTCTTCGATGCTTTCAAAACGATTGATAAATACGATCAAGGATTCATTGTGCTCGAAGACTTGAAAGACATTCTTGCTGATAACGGCATTTTCGCGACCACGACTGATGCCAAGCTGCTCCTCGACCAGTTCACAGGAGGCGACAAACAAACTGAGAAGATCAGCTACTCCGAATTCGTGAAAGAACTCTCCCCCAAATCCAATAGAGTTTATTAAGAGGGAGAACGTTCAAAGAGGCACTTTTTCTACTAAGTTTTAAGTCTATATCCTCAATTTTGGGACGAAAATTATTATGAACCGCAGTCATGTATATAATTGACCCTGCGACAAATGATAGCATAAGAAGATAGTAAGTTCTATGAAATTAATATTGTTGCGTGCCTCTGAGTATTTATTCATTCATAAGAGTTGTTGTGTGTAATCCCTCCTTGCTAACAAGAGAAAAGAAAATTGAAAAATGTGGTTCATGCTGGTTTTGCTAGAGAAATCTCAATAAATAAAAGGGAGGAAGCTGCTAGCTGAGCGTTACAATTAGATTAGTCAGTAGTGAGGATTGGGAAATAATATTTAAAGAGTTGGATATGTTGATTGGAAATACCTTTTTTCGGACTCTGGTCAGAATTATTGAACACACATTCACCATGCATCGGGCGATTAAAAATTAAATTTCAATTTAGATATTTTTGTAGAAACTAGAGGCTTGCGAAAATGGTGGAAGCGAAAAAGAAGAGTGATGTGATCAACTTCTACTCATCGAAATCAGAATATAGAGAGTTTTCGAACTTTTTTAGAGCTCCCATTCAGATTGATGGTAAAACTTACCCTACGAACGAGCATTATTTTCAAGTTCAAAAATTCACTGGTATTTCTGAGAGATATGTCCTTGATATCAACAATTTTCTCAGGAAGTGATGATAGGCATGCTGAACTAATCTATAATACTGAGAGCGCCTTAGACGCAAAAAAACTCGGCGGGTCAAGAAAAGCAAAAATGCGCGGTGATTGGTAATGATTTGTGATAAGGTATTTTGCTTGATAATCTCAACAGGGAAGAAGCGAAGGTTGATGTTATGTTCAAATGCTGCATGGCCAAGTTTACTCAAAATGAAAAATGCAAAAAAGCTTTACTGAGCACTGGAGATGCGAAACTACAAGAAGACTCACCTACGGATTCTTATTGGGGAATTGGGAGAGATGGAAAAGGAAGAAATATGTTGGGAGTGATCTTAATGAAGGTACGAGATGAGCTCAAAGGAAATGATAAAACGTCAACTGATTCGAAGCCAAAATAAATAGTATCAAAATTCAATAAAGTATCAACGATTTCAAGAGTTAATGTTGATTAATTGAGAACGTTGTCACTTTCATATTAGTTTACTTGGTTTTCATCGATTTTCTTTTTGAAAGCTAGAGTAATAAAACAGTACCTATTATTTTGTCAAATACATCGAAATAAACTGTGTCAAGATAGAATACGAGTCTATACATGCGAGTTGTCAAGCACTATTTTAACAAAGTCGCACTTTATCCGCAAGAAAAATATTGTTTTTCTTGATTGCATAGGATTGAAAATGCGAAGTCTTCGTAACTTTGTGAGAATTGAGCTAACCATAAAGAAAAAGGCAATAAAGCTGCAATGTTCTTGGTATTATTAAATGAAAGATACTACTTTCGCATAGAACCCAACAAGAGCCCAGGACTCTCGATTCGTCATTATTTCGAAAAATAAACATGGAGAACATGGAGTAGCTGAAAAATCTTGTATAACTTGAAAGAGAAACCCGGGTTTACATTAAAATTTCCATGATGTGAAATTGATATTCTGGATCTAATTGGCTACCCTTATCTAAAATTCGGTCAATAAAAACAGTTTTTTTAACATGATTGCTTGGAGAACGATCTGTAACAGTAACGAAAAAAAGTCCCACACAAGCAGATATAGACTCTAGCTAACTTTAAAAAAAACTTCGAGCAAACAATGAATTGAACAACAATTCAAGCTCATTATTGCAGCGAATAATTTGATATTCTTAATTCTATTTGCCAATGGTACTATCGGACTTTTTGATCTTACTTGGTCGCTCATCAATGGCCTATGCAGATTATACCGATAATTAGTCAGTCAATCAATTTAGAATTACCGCCCATAGGGAATTAGTGAAATATCCAGAAATTTCAGCAGCTATGAAGAAGTTAGTGTTAAACCGATGACCTGGCAAGTGAGGTTGATACTTGATTGCTTTGTACACTCGATTCTCGAGACGTCTGCGCAGTCATTTTTCATATCCCAGGGAACATTTGACACTAAACTGCCTTTTTCCTGATAACGAAAATTTTAAGCTGAACCTCAAGTGGGTATATTACTATAGATCTGATTGTGCTTCGGTTTTTCGCGAGCCTCGCTTTCCGCTCGGCTTCTGTTTCCATTTTCGTACAGATTTGTCCCATTGAGGTTGGTGTGGCCTAACTAATCTTGATTTTTTCCTTTGTAGTACGTTTTCTTAAAATTTATTCCGGTTGTCGAAAAATTGCTCAAGATCATAAAGAAAAAAAACTTTTAACATGGTTTGCTACAATTTTTCATTTGAATCATTCGATATTATCTAATCTTCTTTCTCATCGGTAACATGTCTTGTCGGACTCCTTGAGAGACGGAAAGAGTATTTTCCTTTCATTAAAGGCTATCAGAGTTCGTCAAAGAAGGGTCATTTGAGGGTCTAATTGTAGTTGTAGGTAAATTGAAAGAGAAGCTCTAATGTGGAACAATTGAGAAGAGAGACTTGAATTTCACAGAAAGTAGGTACTAATTCTCTGCTAAGGACTACTCCATCGCAATTATTTTTAGATTGAGCTCTTAGATGGGGTTTGTAGTCCATTTCAGCGCTTAGCGGACTCCTTGAGTCTCTCATTCCTTTATTCCGGGTCATTAATGTCGAAAGCTGGCGGCTCCTTATGAAGCACTCTTTCTCAGATGATTGTAGATAGTTTAATTCCAAATATCATATACTATGCCATTTTTCATGGAGTTGAGTCTAAAAGTCATCGAAATCGAGGTCCTAGGCCTCAAGAAAAACCTCTCATCTCTGTTATCATTGAATATAGGGACATTATTGGGTTAAATTAAACCAAGAAAATGCTAAGATATTTCGAAAATTTATTCATAACAAAACGAAAAAATGAGAAACATTTTTAAATTATGCTATCCGTAAAATTGATTGAGTCACCTCAATCCTACATTTCCTAAAATAAATTCCTCTCACTACTCTCTCTGGAACAGCGAAAAGGATCTTCAACAAATAAATTGAGATTTATTTATTGATATTAATTGATACAGGAGTCACATCATATGATTTTAACCCCTCCCTCTTCCTATTTATAGCCCTCCTCCAAAGTTTAATGGTATTATCACAGAAGCCTCAAGGTTCTGCTGCTGATTATGACCAATATCTGAAGTTAACGAAACATCCATTGACTGGTTCGCGGCTTGTCGATAATCATGATTGACTGGATAGACCGGCTGCGACGTTTGAGGAAAAGTGCTTTGCTCCTCCTCCTTTATTGGGGGTAGCATGGCCTGAACCTGAGGGTTCACCAGATTTAATTTAGTCAGAGGGCCTCTTTCATTTACTTCCAACGGTAAAAATTTGATGGAAACAACCTTTTTCTGGAAAAATGCCTGCTTGAAATGTATCACCATGGGTATAAAAAACATTAGACTGAGCGTTAGCACGAGCACCAACAAAACCGTATTAGTAAAATGCTGATTTCGAATGTATTCTTCTGAGTTTGGGTCATTTTTATGTCTGTCTATCTGGTCATTGGCTCCTTTCATGTACTTGAATGCAAGCCAAGCCAAGTTAAGCAAACAGACAAGCAGTCCAAGAGCGACCAAAAGGCTAGGGAAGCCATCTCTCGTCGCCCTTTGACAATGTAATGTAAGGCGCTTTTCCACTTTTATATGATACATGTGTTTACAGATCTCACATCTTGCCCCTATCAGATAATTCTGATCGCTGTCCTCGCGCTGAAATAGCCAGTGCTTTAAGCAATCCTGATGAATATGCTTCAAACTCCCATCGCAAAGGCAAGGGCAGATCAATGGATTTTTTTCTTTATTCTCATCTTCTCCTTCGAAACAGATGCGGCAGAACTTCTCATTTCCTACGGTTACAAGCGTGGCTTTACGTTTAGGAGACGCTTCCTTTCTCTCGCTTTCTTGTCTGGGTTGCCCAGGCATGGGGTCATCGAAACTGTAAACGCGAGTGCGAGTTCTTTTCCTGTTGGAAAGTTCAGATTTGATTTCAAGGGCGTCTTTGCCAGTGGCCTGCTCGATTGGCTGTTCATCGATTTGAGGCAGAGAAGGCAATTTGGTCAAGGTCCGAGCTTTGCTTATAGTAACGCTCAGGATACTGTTATCACTCGATTTGCGTAGTGGGTTCCTGCGAGGCTCACTGCTGGGGTCGTTCATTTCGATCTCGTGGTCAAAAATCTCAGCATCTTCTATTTTGTAGCAACATCAGTGAAGTTTACGCGAATGAAGTATCATTACCTTGAAGCTCTGCGAAACCTGCTTTCGGACGTGAATGGCGGATGTCTGAAGATAGAGCTCTTTTTCTCATATATATGCGTTTGCAGAAATTAGTGCAGATTACAGTTTAGAAGCTTATTGAATAATTAAAATAATTCATAATGTGGTTAGCGTAAAGTCTTGATATTTTAGATATTTAAGCTTGAAGAATCAGGCATTAAAAACGAATTTATACAAGCGGATTCGAATTTATGAATTCCAGACTGCTAAGCAGACAATAGCCGTTCTGGAGGCTTAAAGGAAAGGGATAGGGTTGTTCGGATTCCTTTGCGCCAGTTTCCCGTGTTTAGAATAATTCTTCGGAGAATCATGGTAGTATTGATACCTTGCAAACTATCCCAAGTATACGAAAACTTAATCAACTTCTACTACCACTTGTCTTTTCGCGGAAAAGTCGACTATTTTTTTTCATCACCGTAAGAATAATTTGCTTCCAATTTAATACTACGGAATGCGATATAGCCATTATTTAGATGGCCAATTGGTGGCCATAAATCAAGGAAATTCATTTGATTCGTTGAAAACACGCCATAAAATGTAATTCAAGCCTATGTACATACCCGAAGGCACCTCTTTTCAGGTCGGAAAGTGAAGGAAAACAGATATCCATTCACATCCAATTTTCCACTCCTGCGAAGGTATCATACGTCCTAATAGACGTGTTGTCACCTATATATTTCAATTGCATATGCTATAGATTGATAGAGCCTTCTCAGTGCATAATTTAAGTAAAAGTCCAAATGTCATATTTAGAAACACTAAAGTGTTAGCAATAAAAGATATTTGAAGGTTTTCGCTTTCAAGCACCTCGCCGCTCTCTAATCAAATCTAAACCGCATGACTGACAAGAAAGTCGAATTCGTTCAGACCTTCGGTCGCAAGAAGAACGCCGTTGCCGTCGCTACCTGCAAGACTGGCAGAGGCATCATCAGAGTCAACGGAACTCCAATTGATGTCATTGAGCCTGCTGTCCTCAGAACCAAGGTCTATGAACCAGTTATCTTGCTCGGAAAGAAACGCTTCTCAGAGGTCGACATCAGAATCAGAACCAGAGGAGGTGGTTATACTTCTCAATTATACGCCATTAGACAAGCTATTTCAAAGGCCATCGTCGCTTACCACCAAAAATTCAAGGACGAGCAATCCAAGAGAGAAATCAAGGAAATCCTCCTTCAATACGACAGAGCTCTCCTCGTCACTGACCCAAGAAGACCAGAGCCAAAGAAATACGGCGGTCCTGGTGCCAGATCCAGAAAACAAAAATCATACCGTTAAGAGTGCTTCCAGGGAGAAATATTACACGTACAGCTTGCTGCGAGTGTTTTTTTCAGGTTGTTATTCTTTTTGTGTGGGAGTAATCCTGAATATTTCAACATTATGCAAGGGAAAAAAATACAACTACAATCCACTTAATTTTTAATCTATTCGTTCTTCACCTCCTGTTGTTGTTCAAAATCAAGCTGTAACGTGCAATATTTTCACATATTTTCTAATGTGCTGTATGATTGAGAGAAAATTCCCCCAAAAAACCTGAGAAAAAGCTTATTTTTTTTTTTTCAACGCGAAAAGCTTAAATAAGTAATCTGATGGCCTTTGCGTTGGCATCTGAGAACAAATTTTAGAAAGAGAGAAATTTAAAGTTCAAGGAGATGATCTGATTGTTAATTGTTTAGGCTATGAAAAATAGAATGTACACTGAGAAAACGGTTTGATTTGTCCTCTAACTAGCCCGAACAATGATGAAAATAATAAAAACTCATTGATAATAATTTGTCAATCGTAGTGCTTCATTGTTAAATGGCTGAGATCTTACTTCTTTGGACCTGGTTTTGTGATCATGGTGCTCTCAACGAAAGCAAATCCTCCGAACGGATCAGATTTATTTGGCTGTTGTTGAGTTGATTGTTGTTGATAGGGTGGTTGCTGCTGGTAAGAGGTCTGCTGATATCCCTGATAAGGTGGTTGTTGCTGGTACGGTTGTTGTTGATACGTCGTTTGTTGGTATGGAGGCTGCTGTTGGTATCCTTGATATCCAGGTTGGTATCCCATTTGGGTTTGGAACGGCTGCTGCTGCATTCCTGAGAATCCTGGTTGCTGAATTCCCATTTGCTGTGATGGACCTCCAAACAAGTTTGATTGAACCGTCATATTAGGGCCAGTTGGTTTCGGTTGCTGGCTCATTTGAGGCTGCTGGTTTTGCTGAGTGCCTTTGTTAAGGAAATTACCTGGTAAGAACACGCTTGTTCCTTGGGCAAATTTCATGTTTTCTTCAGTGAAATAAGGCTTTTGGACATTGAATTGCTGCTGCTTGGCCTCGAATTCTTGAACGCGGTTTTGACGATCGATTTCTCTAGCAATGCAGAAGTCTGAAACCGTTGCCTGTAAAAGACCGAGATAATAGGTGAGGTTTTCGTAGAATTCAGTTCCTTGTGTGAAATCATCAAAGATCTCGTTGATCAGGATGACAGCTTGCGACATGTCCTCGAGAAGTTTAATCGCATTTTGGTTCGTGCTTGAGCGGCTTTCGTTCATGCCTTTCGCGCTTTTTACCATATGGTCCAGAATTGGGTAGGAATCTTGGATCTATAAAGCAGAATTGTTAGATACAAGCAGAGCAATTGGAGGTGTTTACTCCTTGATTAATCTTTGCGAATGCAGCATCCAAAGGCGCCAGAAGCTTCTGGATTGCAGCGGCTTTATCTTGAGGGGTCATGGCTGCCATCTGTTGTAATTCAGGAACGATGTTCTTCTTTTTGAATGTTTCCACCAAGTTTTTCAGCTCCTCACGCTTTGTTTCAAGGTCAATGAGCTTATTGATTTGCTCGTGGTATTTTTGAAGCTCTTCTATTTTGGCTTTATTCTGATGATAAAATTCAGAATCAGCCGTTGGGTTCAGCATCGCCAGGATCTGATCCTGAGGCTGCGAGAGCTTCATCATCCAGTCTTGAGCCTTTTTGTATTTGAAAAGCACTTCCTCGTCGGC
>ENA-UOTX01001567-UOTX01001567.1-compost-metagenome-genome-assembly--contig:-NODE-1567-length-15995-cov-35.071806_pt1 | contig 15995 bp, 21 predicted proteins | sample MGYA00238143_ERZ746982 | MGnify/ENA primary metagenome ERZ746982 (study PRJEB28758, sample SAMN06268862) | compost metagenome | isolation source: single cell | place: USA: California, Emeryville, Joint... | reverse complement strand
GAATAAGTATATTGCTTTTTCTGAGGAGGCTGCTGAGCTAAAACGGTTTGATGTGTTTTTTCAGGCTGCTTTTGTTGAGATTGCTGCTGGGGCTGATTTTGTTGCACTTTCTCTGCTTGAATATTATTCTTCTTTTTACTGAACAGCTTCGTGAATTTCTGTGTGGCAGCTATTTTGCAAAAATTGTGCTTTACTTCATTGCAATGTTGTATTAACCTGCGAGTTTTGTTTTGAAATTTTTCTTTTGTGGTTGCTTTTTATCTTGCTGGTTTTGCTGGACCTTCGAATTATTTGCTTGTTCTTCTTCCTCTGGATCTTGGTCGTCGTCATCATCATCTGACCCCTGAGCTTGATCTTGCTCTTGCATATAAGCTTCTTGCAATTTCAGAGCGAGCTGTAAGTCTGTTGTATCACTTTAGATAGCTAGAATTTCATTTGTATTTACCTTCTTCCTCCTGAAGACTCCTGACTAATTCCTCGCTTTCACGGATGTCTTTTTGCTCTTGGTGAATTTGTTTCTTACCTGCAATCAAAATAACACAATGGATTCGAGAATCTGATGCATTGCAATTACCTAAGCTCGAATTCATTCCTAAAGGTTGAGATAATTGTGGAGATTCGGTTTCCTGGAACAGATTTTCACTAAAATTAAGTTCACTTTGTGCATTGAGAAAGTTTAATGGTACTCTTCAGGACGACTATCATCCGCCAAGCTTAACAAATCTTCAATGGTGGGGTCAACTCTTCCTTCTGTTGTTGATGGTCAGAAACAGTACAAGAGAGAATTATGGTACTATTCTTCACTAATACTTGATGTATTACTTCTCTTTCGAGAGTTTGAAACATCGCCTGCAAGTTTTTCATCGCTTCTTCATATGGGATTGCCATCTCTGCTCTATTTCAATATGTGATACGCTTTGTCACAAAGAAAAATATTTATTATTTGCTAAATAAACACTTAATATTTTTGCTCGATATTCTTCAGCAACGGAACGATATCGCTATCAAATCATTGTCCATAATAAAGTGCACTGAAGAAATTTTTGTTTGATTTTGAATATTTAGCCCAACTAATTGCTAATAGAAACCGATTTTCAGAAGGCGACATTTAATTCGTTACTTATGAGATTCTCTTTGGGTTATAGTATGTAATTGTGATTCTTCGCGTAAAAGCTTAAGCAAAAAGGAATAAAACAAAGATATTTTGGAACTATTTAGCTAGCTGCTTGGTTCCTATGACTTCTAAGCTGAGATAGTTTACGTTCTAAACTTTCAATTTCACTCTTCTGTTGGTCTAATGGAGAATTCATTTATTGCGAAGTTAACAAAAAAATTATTCTTACTTATTATTGCCTTTTTCTGATTAACTTCAGCCAAGTCAATCAATTTATCCGACGGATTATCATCATCATCGGGAGAGTTTTGTCTTCTTTTTCGTGCAAAACCTTCAATCTTCTTAGCATCTTTTGGATGCTTAATTTCTTTAATTTCGTTTCTTAGCTGATTAATTTCTCGAATCAAATCAACGTTCTCTCTCATAATACGGAGATTATCTTGACGATGAATCTCGTTATCTTTTTGGAGATTCTTTTTGAGCATCTTAACGCTAGTTTTAAGGTATTTCTTCTGTGAGAGGTATTCAGCGTATATATCTGGATCAATATCAACATTCTTGACTTCATTCTTCACATGCTCTTTCAAATTCATTGTTTCAATTTTCAGTTTATTGTAATCCTAAGTAAATGAGTGCATTGAGAACTTGGTTCAATTTGCATTAGATTGGTACCTGAATATATTGGACGGTCCTATAAACTGCGTCTTTAAAAGCTTTTATTCTAATATTTTGATCCCTGATTTCAGCGCGTTTGTCTTTAATAGTAGTTTGCATTTCAGTCTGCTTTCTATCAAGTTCATCAACGACGAGCCCAAGTGTGTTGTTCATTTGATTTAGTTTTTTCAATTCCTACGTTTGTGATACCAAAATTAACTCTGCAGGATGAATATTTTTGTATTACATTGTCCATTTCGTTAGTTTTCAGCTTCATTTCGGTAATTTCATCCTCACGAGGCCCAATGTCGCGTTTAAGCTCCTTGATCTTGTAATCCAGCACATATTTGAACTTTTCTAATTCTTGCGTCCTTTTCTTCAGATCATAGATCCTCCTTTCTTTCTCTGTAATCATAATATCTTTCTCTCTTATCAGCTCTTTTTTAGCCAATATCTCTTCGTTGAGCCTGATTGAACTCTTCTTGAGTTCTTCCTTTCGGAGTTCGTATTCTTTTTGTTTCTCTTGTAATTCAAGTTCTTCTTGTTCTTGCTGATCTTTCTTCTTTTGCGTGATCGTTTCATCATTGCGAGATTTCAGGCCTTGGTCAGTTATAGCTTTAATATCGACTCTGTTTTTCTTCTCTAGTTTTTCGATTTCTTCTTTGGTCTCTTCCTCAATCTGCCTGAGAATTTCGTTTTGTTTCTTGATTTTCTCTTTCATTTGAAGTTCTATGCGAGCTTTTGCTGTTTGTTCTTCTTCGATTTTTGTCGTGTACAATTCGCTATTTGAGTGAAAAAAATCATTCGTAAAGAAAAAATAAAAAATTCTAGTAGTACTCAATTTCTTTCATTTCAAGATTGTGTTGCATTTTCAGCTGCTCGATCGCACTCTCATACTTTGCATTGTTCTCCTCAAGTTGACGCTTCAGCTCATCATACTTTCCCACTTCAGTCATTATATTTTTCTGGTGAGTGGACTCGAGCTCCTGAATTTCTGTCTCAAACGTATCTTTCAAGAAATTCAAATGATCAATGTGCTCTTGTTCAGCCTTTTTCTTGGCGTCAAGGAGCTCCTCATATTTAGCTTTGTCATTTTGGGTTCCACTCAAGAGCTGCTCTCTCAGCTGCTTGATGGTTTCATCACGCGAGTTGAGCTGAATACCAGTGTCCCTTTGCTTGGCATCTTGCAAAGAAGTTTCTTCGCCCTGCTTCTTGTTTCTCAGGTCGTCAAGATCACCCTTAGTGATCAAGATCTCGTCAGCATATTTGGAGATCCCATCTCGAAGTTTGATGCCTCGAATTTCTTTGTCTCTGATCTCATAAACGATGATCACACCGTCTTTACCAGCTGTGATTAGATAGTGATCGTCATGCGTTACTCTCATCTTTTCGATACCAGCTGAGTCATGCCCCTGGAGTAAAAATTATTATTTCAAACTGAAAAAATTTAGATGCTTACAGGAAATGGGTCATAGTGTCCTGTAATCGGTAACTTATAGCAGCGGATATTACCAGCCGTTCTCTCAATAGCAGTGCTTGAAGTGCGATCGTCTATGCCTGCAAACAGCATTTTATTTGAGTTTGTTAAGGCCAGCTGCCCGATGATGAGACCAGTTTCGTGCTTCTTGAAGTTACCGTCGCCTGTCATATCCTTTATTGATTCATCTGAAGCAGCCACATAAATTGATTTCATGTCATTTGACACAGCAAGACAATTAGCCTGTGTGTTTTTGAAACTTTGAAGATCTATTTTGTTGCCATCTTTTATCTCCCATTTATAGACAAGCCCATCCCAACCGCAGGAGAAGAGGAAATCATCATCCTAAGTGAGAAATCATCGATCAACATAACTGTGGATGAACTGCAAAAATTTACCTTAGACCACTCCAAGCATCTAATCCTACCGTGGTGTCCCGTTCTGAATTGGAGATGAGGTGGATCTTCTCCTGTATAGAATCGATAGACATAGATTGGGTGGTGATTTTGGTTGTTTGTTCCCACTGTAGCAGCAAAATACTGTCCTCCATGCGAGAATCGTACTTCTTTGCACCCTTTGATACCTATCTCTTTGAACGGTCTGATCTGATGGTTGTTATTATTGTGCACAATGTGTAAATTCATGAGTCGAAGTTTATCGCTCCCAACGGCAATATGGAAACCTGAAGGGTGGAACGCAACGCTAAGAAGATCTTCTGAGAATGTATGAGAGCATTCGAGAATATTTTCTTCATAGTTCCAGACGCGAATTGTCTTGTCATTACTGCAAGTCACAATGAGTGGTCTTCTTAAACAAATATCCATGCCAGTAATCTATCCAGAGCGCTATTTAGCATGACATCAACTCAAGAACTTTACTGCGTCTGTGTGGTAAGAGTCGGAGACAGCTTCAAACACGGTTTCTTCTTTGAGAGCAATTTCGTTTGTTTCGTTCTCCAGACTCACGGTATAAATGCAGTTGTTGGAACCCAAAACACTAAGTTTTGTATCATCTAGCTTCATTGACATACTCTTGATCTTTATATCTTTATGCTCTGATGATTTGAGCTACATCGATTGAAATTAGATGCATTTGCACAATTTTATAAGTACTTGGAGCACGCTCGTTTTTTCATAAGGGGAATCAGGATTTTTGGTAGCTTCGTACACATAAGCGGTAAGATAGTCACCTCCGATGATGAATCCTTTTTGTGTCGCAACAACACATTCGATGCTGAAAGTTTTCATTGGAGAAGTAGGCAGAACCATCACAAATTCACAATAGTTGTTCAAAAGAATAATTTCGCCCATTGCAGTGCATACGATAACGTTGCCATCAGCCAACCAAGTGTGGCATGTATATTTCTAAAATCATTCTTAAAAATCATCGTCAATACCATTCAATACCTGAGATACATTGCTAGGTGCACCGTTTATTTGCGAGTGAACAGCCTTGAGCTTATTTTCGATAAGTCTAAAGCATTTGAAAAGCTTCTCTCCAAGCACGGAAATAAAGGTATGATCGATGGGGCTAATAGCAATCTCGTAAATATCTTTTGCAGTAACGACAATCTCATCGATTAGCTTGGGTTTATCCCATGAGTAGTAAAATAATGTATGATCTGGTCCACCACTCTTCATTCAATCAATCGATAAATAAATTGATCATTGCAGTCTAAGAGGCCTTACCATGCAAGCGAAGTACGTATTATCAACAGACGGAGCAAAGGCCATTGCGATATACTCTTTAAAATTGCTTTCGGGAACACTGAGGAATTTTCTACGCTTCTTTCCTGCTGTTTCGTACATATATATCTCAGGTCTGTCTTTTCGTTCTGCAACAGCAAGATATCTTTGATAAGGAATTTTTAGTGTTGATAAGCTGAGGGGCAATAAGTAGAGTTGATTTACTTTTTTGATGCCGAAACTTGTATTGCCGAGATACCTCTTCCAGATCCGTCACGGTTGCAGTTTCCAGGGAAAAAATATTGCGATTTATCTTCGAGGTTATATGAAACAACATTGTATCCAGCCGGGTAGATGATTCTATTGTCGTTGAGGAAATGAACATGGTTTCGCATCGGTCTCTCATTGACTTTAGTGTTTATACCAAAGATATATCTAGGTGATATTTGGTTTCATGCTTGAATTTTAGGGGATCAGATACTTGAGAGAAATGATGGCGTTTTGAGAGTGAGTAGGAAGGCCTCCCAGACCTCCTGTGGGTAGTGGCAATGCCATTTGCACAAGGATGTAACAGATTTTCTTTCTATTTAATAGAATTTAATTTTGATTTCAACTCGTCTTATTGTCTGAAATATAACTTTTTGTTTCTTGGAAATCATTCACTTTTGCAAAAGCGGTTGATCTCTGGAAGAGGTTCCTCTTAAAATATGATTGGAAGAAAAAAACGACTCCTTTTTTAAATTGTGAATGCCTTTTGTTGAGTAGCCGAACTTTTTTGGCCTCCCCTGAGGCCCACATTGACGAGCAAATTTCTTTATAGAGAAGTATTGATTCATCAATGAAAGAATGCAGAGCTAACAATCATAAGCACAATAGATGCATTACAAAAAGCTAACTCCTACAAAAAAGCCAATCATTATTCTCAATCAACAAATGATTATTTTATGATGGCTTGCTTTGCCAAAATTTTTTCGTATTATTTATATTATGCTATTACACTATACTTCAAAACTTAATATTTTTGAAATTACGAAGTTAAGATAGGTGAATATTTGTAGATTGCTGAGGATAGTATTTACGAGCAATTTATCGATCTTCATTTTCTTGTGACCAAATAAATCGAATACTAATTCTACAGTTAGTCGTCTATCCTCCACTGTTAAAAACAAAAAAAAAGAGAAGGATATCCATTTAATTTGGAAGAGAAATAATTAAGCAACAGCTGGGCGTCCTTGCACTTTTCCTTTCAGAATTGGCTTGCCATATTCCTCCTCTTGGCTCATCAGTTCGTTATATTTTGTACTAACATCTGGTTCTTTGTATTTCAAGAAATCTATGACAAAATAAAGCAATAAGAGATTCAGTTTTTATAATTCGTTTTTACCGCCTGCTTCGTTAAAGTTAGTGCCTGTGTGATAGACGGCCCTGTCCCAAATGGCTTGATTTTCTCGTTTCAGTTTCTCGAATACATTTTGTAGTTTGTTATCTAGTATAATTGTGAGCTCTCTATTTATTTTATCCTTGAGGAATGATTGATCCTTGATGATTTCCTCAAAGAAGCTGGTTGTTCTTTTGTGAAGCTCTTGCGTCTTCGAATTCTGCTTTCCAAGCAAGAAGAACGCGTTTATAAGCTCTTGTGTTATTTTCTTGTTATCAGCTTTGAGCAAGGTGGTGTCTGCCGTGATCTTTGAAAGCATATGACTGTATTCATCTTTCATCCGTTCGTCAAGAATCTAACAAAAGATAAAAAAAATAATGTTCTTGATACTGGAAGCACTGTTAAAATTATTACGATTAGCTCATCTTGAGCACGATTGAATTTGTTATAAAGGTCGGAAATATTGTTGGCAAAATTTTCAAACTTTTCTTCGTTTAGCTTTTGATCGTGTTCTCGCTGTCTCTCATTACTCTCCACTTGATTTCTTAACAGATTGACGTCAGAAAGAACGCCGTTGATGTTGTCACTTATCTTGTCCTGAAGATCTTGAATTTGTTGATTTCTGAGGGTCTTTTCGTTGAGAAGTTCCATTTCAATATATGTTCTGAGTTCATTGAAGTTTTCAGTTAAGGTTAAAGTCACTCTCTCAACTTCCTCTCTTAAGGTAGCAAGGTTCTGTTTTATCTGCTCAATTTCACCCAGAACTTTGATGATATTGTCCATGTAAGTTTTATGGTATTGCTCTTGAAGATCCAGTATCTTCTGCAGTTTATTCATGAAAATCGCTCGGTTATTTTCTATGGCCTCTTTCAGGATCTCGACATCATTGTCAAGCTGTTCTTTTAATTTGTTAACCTTATCCTCAAGAACCTTCGCAACGCTTTTCACGAAATTTTCTAAGAAATGACGCTCATCCTTCAACTTCTGGTCCACGTCGGTCTCCAATCGCTGCATGCTTTGAGCAATTTCGTCACGCATATGGTAAAATGTATCCTCCATTTCTTTCATTTTCTCAACGGTTTCTTTTCGAAAAGCTTCAGTATTAATGAGATGGTTTTTGAACTGCTCTCCGAATTTTGCAAAAATTATTTTTAATTTATCATATCGCTTCGCCATCCCATCGCTTACTCGTTTGATTTCTTGATCAATATAGCGACTCAACTGATTTGCTCGTTCAGCACTTTCCAATGATACTTCTTTGATATCTTTTGCGAATTTCTTATTCTGTTTATCCACGGCCTCACGGAACACTGCTATCTCATCTGAAAGATTTTGTTTAATATTCGTGATTAAATTTTTGAGCTCCCTGTAGGTAAAAAATGTATGTTAGAATGCCAATTCCTCAAAGTAATTGCTGCTTACATATCCGAGGTGAGACGCGTGTCAATCTCAATCTTAATCATTTCTGAGAGTTTATCGGTAGTATTTGAAACTTGCAATTTGTGTCCATCAAGTTCTTTTCTCAGGTTCTCTTGATATTTCAAAAACTCGCCTCTCATTTCATTTTCGAAAATGTAGCGATTGTGCTCTTCTTGCTTAATGTTGGTTTGAACAGCTCTGATCTGAGTTTCTAAGATGTTGTGGAGTGTCCGAATGGCTTCGTCCTTTCGAGCGAACTCAGCCCGAACTAATGCATCCAATGTAGAATATTTCTCTCGCATTTCCTCGCGCTCATAATTTGATCTTTCGGCATTCAGTTGATCTTTGAGTTCAACTTGTTGCTTAAATTCATCCTATTGAGTTAATTTTGTTAAGCCCCTTTCAAATTCCGAATTCATCTCGTTACATGAGTTTTAATTCGTTCTTCATGTTCCATAACGATTCTGTTAACAAGCTCAGTGACTTTGACGTCCAATCTATTTCATTTATTTAAATCTCTATGCCAAAAGTCAGACTCTCTTTCTTTTACCTGCTTGTATAATCGGTATGCAAGTTATTCAGGAGCTGTGTGACGTCTTCGGTAATCTTGCTGTTGATAGCCTCAAGTCTCAGAATTGTATCTCGGTCTCTCTGTTGCTCTTTCTAAAATCGATGATTGAGAGAAAGTTTTATTAATCATTTCTCTGTACTCCTAGTTGGTAGAAAGTCGCCTCCAAAGTTGAGAGCTTTTTGTCAATTTTGTCATTCCAATCATTTAACTGCAGCAGGCCGGTTTCACCTTTCTGCGAAAGAGAGCTCAAAGCTCTCTCAGCAGCCTGGTATTTGGCTTCCATAGCCTGAAGTCTTGTCTCTAGGTTCAAATTATTAGCTTGGTATAATTCTGCAGCTCTCTCTTGTTGTTCTCCCAGTCGAACAACTTCATTAAAAAGCGCTTTTGTCTTCTCACGTTCTTTGATAGCAGCAGTTTGATCCTCTGTCAGTTTCTCTTGAATAATCTCTCTCATTTGCAATAACTCAGAATTTTCCTATTAACGATTTTTAATATTTTTTTATGCATCTGATATTCATTACCGTTGACTGCAGCCCTTTGAACCAAGCCATGAGTTCCTTCTGATTTTGTTCTGTAGCGAATAACTTTTGTACGTAAAAAATATCAGCTTGAATGTGAATGCTCGCTTTATACTTTTTCACGGAGGTCTTGTTTAGCTCGTTCTTCCTTTAATAATCTGCTCTCCAAAATTGCTAATTTGTTTGTCAGCTCAGTGTTCAGCACATTGACCTTGAGGGATAAAGAGATGAGCCAAAAAAACAGATTTACATTATCCTCATGCAATCTAAAAGTAGATTCGAGTCTGCTTATCATCTCTCTTTCGTTATCGTACGATGATCGATATCGACGGGTTTCGTTATAAAGCTGCTTTTCCAAATTTTTTACTGTTTCTTGCAAGTTATTCATCATCTTCTCAAGCATAGTTGCTTTGTCCCTTCAAAAATTTCAATTGAAGTTCGAGTCCAAAGTTATTACTCGTTTGGATTGTCATAGTATCTATCTAAGCTTGGCACTCTTCTAAATTTGCTATTCAAACACACAAATTAGTCAGTGACTACGCTCTGTTAACATTCTCACCCCTCATCCGCGTTGGGTCTGTAATCCTCTAAATTTGCATTGAAATCTCTCCCATATTGTTCATTTTTTTCAGCTGTATATTCGTATGCATTTTTATCAATCGAATTAATTGAGCGAGGTTGTTGTGGCTGCTGAAGTAGCTGTTGTTGCTGGAATTGTTGTTGATAGTCAATCTTTCCAGGTAGAGTCTGTGCTTTTAGAACATTTTGGGCAGTAACTAACTGCTGGTTCCGGTTTGCATTTCGTTTGTAGTACTCTTCTAACTGCGGATAATCCTTGCTTGTGTTATTGTTGAGGATTTGATCCATGTTCTTGGAATTGTTTGCAAATCCTTTTCTCTAAGCAAATAAGTAACGTTCAGAATATATAGAACTCCAATGGTTTGCGTACTTTTTCTTGGGCAGGGCTATTCTGCTTCTGGCCTATGGGTCCTCCAATCTGCATGGATGCCAAGTCAGTTATTCTTTTCATTAATTGGAATACTTACCGTTGGTAATGCCATTCTTGTTTATACTTGCTATTCTCTTTTAAAAATTGAAAGAAGTAAGTTTTATTTCTTAATAATCGACGATCATCAAAGCAATTTTTCTCACTTCAGTTGCTCATTAATTTTCTTCTCTCATCCGACACAAATCCGTACAAGCGGAAACAAAACACTCAAAAAGTTAGAACTTACACCTGGAGCCTCCTTGAGAAATTTACAAGCAAAGGAATATTTTTTCGGACAGAAGTGTAAGAATCTAAACAATAAATTAATCATAAGTTCTCATGAGCTCTCCCAATATTTGATCCTAGGCAGCAGTCTGAATCTCTTTTTTTTTTTCAGCAGAAGAAACCAATTTCTTTTCGGTGAAATTCAAAAACAGAAAACAATCCACGGTCACATTCTATCAAAGTTATCTAGAAAAATGATAGCTTAGCATTGAACATTTGTTTAACAAAAAAGAATTGAAAATATGATTCGATTATTCTGAAATTTAGACTTGCATTATTCCATTCGCCTGTTTAAATATATAAGCGATGCTTCCAAATCATCTGCTGAGAAGAACCAACACTATTCTGAAAATAAATACTCAAATTCACTCAGTTCTTTCACATGGAACTTTCTTCCATCCAACAATTATAAACTCAAAATATGATCAAGAAGGCACTAATTGTGGTGTCCTTATTGAACTCCTTTTATTTTGTGGAGCAATCTCTCAAATTGATTATGATGTCTCTGTGAGTTGGACAAATAATTATACTCATTACTGCTGAGTGATAATTTCAGGTTCGAAGATTTGTCGAAAAAATGACATGCAACCAAAAAGTTGGTGTTTTGTTTTGAATTTTCAATTTCTAGGATTCACTGAGAGTTTTCTTTGCAATTCCGATGGATCCCACGATAGATATTATTTCGATTCATCTGTTAAAAAGATTGGCATATGATATCTCGAACTTTTGAAAAATTACTTCGATTTGCTGAAAGGCAAACATTTGTTATCGAAGTTGCAACTTGAATTGGTGCATCCAGAATTTGGAATTAATTTCTTTTTAATTTTTCATATATACTGTACTGAAAAATTGAAATAGGGTGGATTTAAGTTGCTGGTTTCTCGGCTTTCTGATGTAAATTTCTTAAACGAATGTAAACCTAGAAAAATTTTCTGTTGGAAAATGGTAGAAAATAGATGATACATACATAATATTGATTCTTCGCCATCAACATATATCAGTTTCGTAATTGGATGTGGAAATTCAAGTGAAAAATTCTGTGCGATATGTAGTATTTACACGAACTTCTCCTAGATTAATTTGTTTGAAAAAGATATTATTCACCCCATAAAGGCTGTTTTCGGGATTGGTTCGACTTGATTCAGAGAATTTTTCTAGATATGCTTTGTGTTTAGCTTCGAATTCAACCATCTTTGTCTTAGAAGCAAACAAGTCATTCCGAATTAAAAAAGGCATGCGAAGTTGTTTGCAATACATGCAAGGGCACTGAGAGTGTGTTCTGCTTCTTTTTTCGTAAAACTCCGACAGCATATTGACTATCTCATTCTGATCGTTGCTAGTGAGAGAATTTAAACCAAGGGGCAACTCTGATTCCTCAGCGTCATCGATTTCCTCAGTGTTTTTTTGATATTTCTTCAACATTTCTAGAGGATCTTCATCTTTGTAGTTGGTTTTGTATTGTTGCTTTCCACCCCAATTGCGAATCGGAAGATTTCCAAGTTTCTGTGATCCTTCAAGCTCTCTGTTTGCTGGAAACGTCAAGTTGAATTTTGATATTTGAACCTGTTTAGGGAGACTTCCAGTATTAAAATCAATTTTTGATACATTTTCTCTTCCTGCAAAAATTGCCGGTTTCTCCTTCCCTATTTCTTTAATCATTATATTTGACATCGCGTTCTGATCTAACTCCAAGTGATTTTCTTCCTTTCTCACATCATTATCGTCATCAATTATTTCAATAACTGGTTTTAAGCCATCCACCATTTTCACACAGAATTCTTCATTGATGTCATCGCCGATATTGAGAAAATTTTCATTCAATCCTTCATCATCAATGCGAAGAGGTACTAAATAGATTATTTTTTACTACTCTGATTGTTAAATGTACCTTTATTGCGCTGACTCTCAGATTTTCTGCTTCCACCGTAGTAGCGATCGCCCATATGAAATGGAAAATTATTTGGTGTCATCTTTGAATAGATTTATATATAATAAAAAATATTTATAATTGCCAAACTTATCTAAGCTTTTTTGACTGAATAACAAAGTATTTGATAACATGACAAACCATTTTCGCTCATAAGAGTGTTGAAAAAAATTCAAAGTGAAAATTTTCTGTTTATTTGTTGCTGTGTCAAAGTTTACCCCATGTCCCGTGAAGTCTGAGAGCATGTGATATAAATGTGCTCCGATTGTCAGCACTGAAATATATGTACTTGTTAGATATTTTTCGCCAGTAAAGCCATAATTTCCATTTCTTTATCTAGATTTTATCTGAAGCCATCATGCCAATTGAAGTTCAACACTTGAAAATCAACTGAACTGGATGCTGCCGTCCAAAAACAAAACATCCTCAAATTTTTCAAAAAAATTAGCAACTTCATTTTTAAGATTTTTACAATTTCATCAAAAAATATCCTTGATTTCTTTTTTTTATTTTACAAGATTGATGGAGAGAAAAAGAACATTCCTTTCTCTAAACCTATCGCTCTGATTTTGAAGAGCATAATAGCTAATACCTCTATTTCTTCAGAAAATTATGTCTAAAGAAACCCCAAAATTGACTTGACAAACGATATAAATAAAGTGTGCATGTAGCTTGTTGCTTGACAAATAATTAAGCCTAAACCAAACTACTTCTGAAAGAACATATAATATAATATATACAATTTTCTTGTTGTCTGCGAAAAATTTGAGTCGGTGCCCTCTTTCTTAACTTGAAAAACATTTGCAAGCATTTTTAGCTAGAATGCGATGCATGTAGTTTCAAGGGCACATCAAAAATTTAATCCCCTAATGGGTATAAATCGAATTCGTTGAATTGCTCTTCCTCTTCAAAGGCCGCCTCCTTTGTTTGAAAAAAAAAAACAACTGGAATTAGAAATATCAAAAAAATATTACATTGAAATTCATGTTATCAAGTTGACTATTCAATTTGTTTTCTTTTTCTCGGAGCTTCATTTCTTCTGCTTCATTTTCTTGTTCCTCTTTATTTTGATCTTAACTCCAACAGATTCTTTAGAAATATAAAACATTATGCTTCACCTACTGAAACTCCTAGTTCCTTTTGTTCTTGAGGAGTGAGTTCTCTCACAGGTTGTGACTTGTCTCTGACTTTTGAGGATGTTTAGATGTAAGTTCAAGGTGTTATTTTCTTCATTAGAAGAAAGCCATCGTCGGTGAGAAATAAAAGGGATGATTCCTATTCTGAAGGAGTGAGTATCTTGGCACCAAGAAGGTTTTCAACCTATTTACATATTGTACATAATAAGTTTTCTTTATATCTATTGATCATAATTAATGGATGTTAAGTGTAATTGCATGTATGCCTCCATTTAAAAATTGCTCTCCTAAACTCAGGGGTCATAAAAAATACTTGCAGTACACTGTTCATGTGACAAGTGGCTCCTTGAGCACTGTCAGCGTAAGCCTTATGTCTCAACGCCTTGATTTGATAAGCCGTAATACTTATGTGGAGTTTGTTTTTTCGCTGTTATAGCTTGAACATGATCGGTTTAATCCTGTCGAGTTTGCAAATGGGTCTTCGCTAGTTCATCACTCGTAATACTTGATAGGCTGGGAGCATTTAAGAACTGATAACCCAAGTTAAAACAAGCGGTGTTGCTTAATAGGAATGACCCATCTCCAAATTTCGATGGCAAATCAACAGAAATATTAGTTGTTATTTTGATTCTATCAAGCAAACTATTTGAATAGCCAAATTTCTAAGTTCTGATCTAAGGCTTTGGATCATATATGATATTCCAGCAGATTCTGGTGTATCTATAGTTAAAATGCTTTATTCGCATGCTACTTCGACTCTGGCGATCATTCAGCTTACATCGTCAGAGAATTCATTCGATAAAGATATCTTTCATATACATATTAAATAAAAATTAAAGAAATGTATTCCTTTACTAACCTCAATCAGAAGCAAAACGTCTTGGTGCTCTGTGAATGTCAAAGGTTATTCATCCCAGAGGAAATGTACGCGTGTTTCAAGTAATAACTATATCAGGATGAAAATCAGTTTGCTTTTGTAAGCTGCAAGATATCTTTCTGCAGAGATTGCTGCATCCAAGAAATTCAGTCGTGCTACTGCCGAAACTGCTTGGAAAATAACAATTATAGCAGTGATGCGAGTACATTTAAAGGAAAATGCTCAAAATGTGTTGAATGTCCGACATGTTCAAATATTTTGACGATTATTGTTGGAAACGACCCACAAAATCCCGAAGAAAAGTAAACTTTTGGATAGTTTGATATTCTGTAATTTGGAATACCGGTAGAATATTTTATTTTTACTGTCAATACTGCTTCTGGGATTCCAAGAGAATCAGCATTGCTGAGAAACAATTGGAGAAGTTGTTAGGTACTCTGACAAGTCGTACTAATGCTTTAACTTTCAAAAAGAAAATATCACGAGCAAATTTAAAGGCAGTATTGATCCAAAGAACGTAGAGGTACAAACCCTATAGTCAATGTCTTGATAGATTGAACTTTACAAAGTTTAATAGACTCCAATCTGTCTACAAAGAAATTATCTCAAAACATGAGCAAAGTATGCACTTTCAATCACCGCATAGTTATTTTCCCTATTTATCTAGTCAAAACGTTCCAGGAGCGAGCAAAGAGAGGATCGCTTGCCATGCTATACTTACCTTCGCTACAAGCAATAACAAGGTACTCAGAGATAATCTACTAAGCATAACAAATTAACTTCAGTTACGAAAAAAAAAGTGACACTAAAATGACCCTTCATGAATGCATAAAAAAGGAGCTTCACTCTGAACAGGAAATAAGGAAAAAAATAGCTCATAACCAAATGGGAGATATCAAATCTTGTAAATAACAATCAAATCAGCATTATCTTTGAAACCGAATTTAGTCACCTTGCTTAAAGAGAATTTCGTCAATCAGAAAGCTTTTGAGCAAATGACCAACCCAATTTTTGCTAATATTTATGATGATTCTGTGCCAATCTTAGATGACGAGCTTAGTAGAGACATCGATTTTAGCACTTGTAAGTGAAGACTATCGAGAGTTTTATCACTTATATGTTTCACAGATACCACAATCGATCAAAAGTTAAGGACCCCTTCTCTACAGCCTTTATCTGCAGAGTAACAAGTTTCCCTTTTTATTTGTGCTCTTATCTTTTATGTATGTTTCTAGAAACCTCCTTCCAATCCCAGTTCAGTTGCTTACGAAACGTACTCGAAAATGTAAAAAATGCAAGAAGCAGATTGTCAAACCTACAATGTCAGGGACAACGAGTTCTGAATTCCAGATGGCGATATTTTTAGGGTAATCTCCCAATATACCATCATGTTTTTGATTGACTATTTTAGCGACAACGCACCCAAAATATTGATAAGCAAAATCAGTCGGCTAGAGCTTGAACAAGAGTGTGAGGTCATTCTGACATTTACAAACAAAACAAAGCACAATCTAACTATCAAACTTGATCCAATACCTCCAACCAGCTACCCTAATCTTCATTTGCAAGAAGTCGCAGAGCTCTCTAAAGATGAACTCCAAATAAAGTCTTCATTCCTTATTGAGTCAGCCGCCCTGAAAACTGCGGATCCTAAAACTATGAGAGCTCTCATTGAAGATAAATCAAAGGAAAAACTTTCAATAAAGTTAATTCCCAAAAAAACACTGGATCCTTCTGAAAAAATGAAGGTTTAAACATCTTTATTCTTCCTTTTCTTATCCCCATTAGATTGGACTGAATAATACTGTTACCATCAGCATCGAAGAAGAGACCATAGTACTCAAATATCCCTTGATTATTGACTTGGGCAAAATCTATAATTAGACAATGGATGTTTATCAATGCATTTTCTCCTGATCTAGCGTGTGTTCTGTTTTAAAAAATGTGTTAGTTACTCTCCTTTTCT
>ENA-UOTX01001566-UOTX01001566.1-compost-metagenome-genome-assembly--contig:-NODE-1566-length-16020-cov-14.746597_pt1 | contig 16020 bp, 12 predicted proteins | sample MGYA00238143_ERZ746982 | MGnify/ENA primary metagenome ERZ746982 (study PRJEB28758, sample SAMN06268862) | compost metagenome | isolation source: single cell | place: USA: California, Emeryville, Joint... | reverse complement strand
TAATTCATTAATTCATACTTACTATATATTGCATTAATTAACTCAAAACCAGCAACCTTTCTCTTTCGCTTAGGTTTTAACACGAAAAACTACCAAATTGAAAAATCATTGGAATTATTCGATGTTTTATTCGAAAAATCAAACAAAATATTACAAGTAAAGAAAAGGAATCCTTTCAATGAAATACCATTGAAAAATGCGAAAAAGTAGAATATGAATAGTAAATATTTGATCATTGAGCCTATACATTATGACGACTGTAAGAACCACTGGCATGAGTGGGGCTGGAATGATATTGGTTTCAGAAATAATAAATTGAAAGCACAAGCCTTTATTTTAAGCGGGTTGTAAATTTGGGGTGTACTTTAAAGGCCTTTGATATGCCAACGTTAGTAAATTCCTCCGCAAAGGATCCATGGAAGCTTTGATCAGCTCATTTCGATATTTTTGTGGTTCAGCCTTCCATATTTTTAGCTGGTCCACAGTCTCTTTCCATTTAGTTGTCACTAGAAAATACAATTGATTCAGCCACCTTTTAAAAGCGTTTGTAAGCTCCGCAGCCCTAGCAAGATGTTAGAGCATAAAAGTTGAAGTGATAAAAATATACTCAAAAACGCCTTTCATTTTTTCGTTGATTTCTATTTTCGTGTATAGTCCATTGATGACTTCCGCTGGATTAGGATTTGTATTTTCAGACCCTTATCGGTGAGTAAAATATAAAATTAATCTCAAAGCGAATAGTCTACCTCTGACAAAGATAGGGTCCGCGGGTAGGACTCTTATCTTGGATTCGGTTACCACAGGTAATTCCGCTTTGAAATAGTCAATTGTTGTGCGATAGAGCACCGAGGCTAAGAATTTCAGATTCCTTTGATTATTAATAAAGTGAGATACATGGCAAAAAAAATGATTACTCCTTGAGGGCTGGGTGCACAGGATCTTCTGGTTTTGTATCAAAGAAGTGAACAAATATCGTCAGTGCCTTCAAAACGACCTCGTTTATCATTATCCTTGCAATTAAGGCAATTCCAATTATCATCTTTGACTGCAGAGCGCCTTTTGGTTCAGCAATTCTTCAATAAATCATCATTTTAAACAGTTTGCCTTAACTTCTCATTTACTCTAATTTGTGGTATAAAGCAGTAAAATTAAGCCGACTGATCTCGAACTGCGTCAGGATATAGTTCGGGATGAGCATCTCGTTCGCTGATATGTTTGCCAGATAAAGTAGCGTTGTTTCGCCCAGACTTTCAACCGTCGTTGTTTTGATCAGCCTTTGAATAATACTGACCATCATGTTCTTAATATGCTCTTAGCAACGATGAAGCTCATCCATTTGTTACCTCAATATGCATTCTCCCTGCAAGAGCCTCTTCTCTAGTCGCTTCCTCTGGGATAAATTTATCATATATCGGCATATCCTCGCAGTTTTTAATCTAGTCAATCGTAATCATCCTCCAACAACTACTGAGTTAACATACCTCTTGCATCGTTGGGTCTAAAGCTGCAATGAACAATTTCTTCATATGCTATTCAATAATTTTATTTTGCTCCGAAACAAAATCCTTACTGCATTGACTTGAAGCCGCATCTGAGGGATATCCTGATGGATTTGTTTAAGAAGCGCATCAATCGTCTTATTCCCATAGAATTCCATGAGCTTCACATATGTCATTGCCCAAAGGAACGGCTTGAGACGTCTTCGAGGCCTCCTACAGAAACAGTGAGAAATCCCTTTCACTTAACTGCGGTTACAAGAATTGTAAATTATGCTTCGCGTTATCTGGTAGCGGTTCACCCCTATTATCAGCCACATGAACATAAATTATTTTTTCCATGGGTTGTAGTTCATCGGTCTGGATTTCCCTTGTTTCTTTAATCTTCTCAGTCTGTATCTCCTTCGTTTCCTTATTTGCCGCTCTAAGAATGGTTAATCAAGTTATTTAGCCCTAATCTTACTGTGGGTTCTGCACCGGGAAGGGGTTATAGCCCGCCATCATAAGCATCATCGGAATCACTATAGAAAAAGGTAACAACCGCTAAAATTGCTTTGAAATACTGGTATTTCGGTTCATTTCATCAAGTTTTTCAATCGCACGAATCGGATCGATTTTCTTTTTAGGAGGTGGAGGTCTCTTTTGCATTAGTTGTAACATCTGAAGCCGTTCGAGGGTACTTTGCTGATGCGCTATCATATTTTTCATTTCCATTTCCTTTTCCATCTCCTGCAATCGCCGGTCATAATCGTACTTTTTTTCTTCTTTTTTCTGAGGAGGAATCCAAGGAGAGGGATTAAACAGATTCTGGTTGCCTGCCGGAGCATCATCTTCTTCATCAAGCTCACCCATGGGCTCCATTTGCGGAAGAGGTTTCAACGCCTTGCCGATTTTATCAGAAATGCGAGATAGGACCAAATTCTGTTTTTCAAGCGACATTTTCAGCTCTTTCTGAAGTGGATCTTCATCTTTGGGCTCTTTTCTGACCTTGACAGTTGCGCCATTCGGATTCCTTAAGGTATTAGTTCCGATTTGCGAGAGCGCGCTTAATGGCATTGTAACTGACTGATTGACTGGGTCATAAAGCACTGTTTGATCGTGTAGACTTGAAGGATTTTTCACATTTGACAGCGCTGGAAGAAATTCCCGAGGAATATTCACTCTCGGCTGGGAAAACGATCGGTTTTGAAGGCCATATGAAACTGAAGGCTCCTGCTGCAGGAAACTTCGGTTCTCTCGCAGACTATCATCCCTTCGGTTCAATATTGGGTTGAGTCGAGACTCGTTCAAGCTTCGTCTGCCCTAAAAAGCTGTTTAATGGCATGCAGAAAGAGGTGGGAGTTTACGCGGTCTGTGTTGAATAGAGAGCGGTCTGGATCTGGGGAAGTATACCCTTCTTCAGGTTCCATCATAGTTCTTCCTTTTTCGCGGGCTAGAGCCTTTTGGTAGTAATTAGCGAACTCTTTCGGATCATAGTATCTGGAGCTGCTTAAGTTACGGTAGTCTAGGCCATATTAAGGTCTTGATGCTTGTTTTTGATTTACCTGAAAGCCGATAATCCATTTATCAATATAGTACTATTGCTGTGAAACTTCCCTTGTTAAATTTTATTTGTCAAGCCTCATCGCTTGTTTTGAATCATGTTGTGTGCTTTACAGTATTTAGGTTCGTATGCCTCAGTTTCCTCAGGTTCTTCTGAGAGAAGATAGGTTATTATACTAAGAAATGCCAAATTAACGATCTACTAAAAATCAACATGCGTGGGTGTTCTTCTACCGTCTACCCTTACGATGAAGACAGACAAGTACCTCAGAAAATACTAAGGATTCAATGGATGCGCGATGCTATTGAAATCTTGAGGAGAGATTCTATGGAAAAGATTGAGGCATTATAGAAAAAAGCAGAGCAAATCTAATTATTCATGCAATCCTTCAGTTAAAAATATTCATTAATATAATCATTCGACAATTGGTAGTGAGCTCTTTTTTTAGGTTTATTGTGGGAGCGTTGGTGTTTAACCTCTATCAATAACATCTCCCATACTATTTGAGTGCAAAACTATCTCCCATGTTGGTGCAGTTATGGTCTTTGAACTCTTAGAAACTTGTGGCTTCCCGTCAAAATGCAATACGAAGTCAAGAAATTAATTTCCCGTTTTGCACACGACCATTAGAAATGATAGTTTTAGCTATTAAGTACAGGACAGCAACTGAATAAAGCAAAATTGTAGAGGCAAAAATTTGTCGCATGAAAACTAAGAATGAAGTATAAAGATTATTTCTCGCAGAAAGTCGGAGCCTTATGGAAAATGCTATTAAATAGGAATCAATCGAGCGATTAGAAGTTAATTCCTTCAAAGAATTCTCAGAAAATTTATGTGAGACCTGAATTCTCAGTTAGTAAAAAATTAAATATCGAAAAAGCCTTAGCCTGGTCTTAACCTAATCCTGACGCGCTGAGGATTTTAATTTATCTCGATAAAATTTATATTCTTCATAGAAACATAGCTCTAAATAGCGGATTCAGATTCGAACAAACCCGAATTATTCAGCAAAAATTAATATACACAATTAAGAACTTATCTTATAGGAGTCCACCTTAGCAACCATACCATCGACACCTTCCAGCATATGTCTCAAATGAAACCCATGAGAATACGACATGGGCTCCACCGCAGCGAGTCCATGAGCCAACCTTCCCAGCTCCAACGGCCTGGCACGGCTGAAGTACTCCCTCAAAAGCCTTCTGAGGTCAATCCGAGGAGTAAGATGCCGAAACACCACCGAAATTACTCCATTAGCGCACTTAAGCTCTCGGACATCCAAGAGGTTAATTCGCAATGTGACATCACCACATCCCAAGTACTTGACCCTCAGAGATCGCGTCTCCAGACAAAGAGTCCTTTCCCAGAGAAGAGGATCAGAACCCCTGAAAATCGACAAAAACTCAATCGTTCCTTGAGTCATTTGAGGAAAAGCAACCAGTCTTTTGAAAAACCAAGCACGGAAAGCATTTGTGATTTAACTCAATCGATTTCGAAGGAAAAGCCCGTCGTAGAAAAGAGATCGCTTGACTTAAGACTCCCGGTGATCTCACTGCTTTCTGCTGAAGGAAAGAACCAAAAGAAACCGAGTCAAGGAAATTTCCGAAGATTTTTAGAAAATACATTCGCCAGCAAAGAAGTTTCACAGCGGAATAATAAGCCAGTCCTTCAACGTGGGCTAACCACTGTGAATACATCAACTGAGCCAGATCTTCAAGAGAAAAATTTTCTAAAGAATATTTTTGCAACGACTTCTGATCTCACTCAAAACGAGAACGAAAAAACCAAAAAACGCAGCAAAGCATTTGAATTGAGAGAGCCTATCCAAATTGCTCGAGCTTCGGAAAGCACAGAGGAGGATAATTTCCTCGAGCTGATCCGAAGTATCAACAAGCATCAATCCCCTCCAAAAAGGGAGAAAGACATCGAAAAGGTAGTTATTTTAACAGAACCGGACGCTGAGACTTTAGGCTCGTATCATGAGACAGAGCAACATTCCGTCTTGGAAGTTAGTCAAGAAGATAAGCAGAAAATAATCAGCCTTCGTAAGCAGAGAAGGGAAAACGCGAAGAATCAGACTCTGCCAGTGCTTGAAAAGAAACGACTGACTTATATGAAATTTGTTATACCTATCCAAGAGGTGGATGAGAACACAAGACGAAGCGAGATCGAAAGCGCCAGTACAAAAGAAAGCGAAATGCGAAAGATTACTTCTCCGCTAACGGTTGGAAAGACGGAGAGCTTTGTCGATGTGCTGGAGAAGATGCTCAGCTCAAATCGCAGAACCTTGAATACCATGGAATGACCCCCTTGTGTACTACAATATTCCACTTTATTAAATCTTCTTATTAACTATTCTATTCTTGTGAGAATTACAATCGTTGACCGCATTTTTTTTTGTGGGCGATTTTACTTAAATTTTTGATTCTCTTTCTTTTCATTATGAGCTTCTGAGCAAGCTCTGATATGTGTATGTGTACATTTAATGCAATTATGCATAAAGTTATTCTTCTCAAAATTCCTCAATCATGGTCCTTTTAAGAGAATTACTAAGTACACAAGAAATGAGAAAAATACCCCCTTTATATGGATTTTCTCGTGTTTATTAGATAACTTAGCCTCAACACAACCTCAAATCAACAGTAAAAGGGCCAAGTTAAGGGCGATTGATATTTCTTCCTCAAGGAGTGAGATAATAAATTAGCAAATCTCAGTCTATGAGTCAAATCTTGTAACGAAAAGCAAGCATTTCCTCTAATTAATTTGAAGCCGCATATTCTAATTAAGATCCAAAATCAATAAATTAGAAATTCAATCGAACAATTCCAATGCTCAAAGCTTTCTTCGCCGCTTCCCTTGGAACTCTTGCGTTCACAACTCGCTCAAGAGCAAACAACGCTGACAGCAAACCAAGCACTACCCGAAACGCCATTACAATTCTGTACCCTGATGGAGGATCAAACGTCACCGGCCTTGTTAGTTTTACTCAAGACACACCAACCTCAAAAACTAACATCATTGCCAGCGTACGCGGTCTTAAAGCTAACAGTCTGCACGGGTTCCACATCCACCAATACGGCGACCTGACTGAAGGGTGCAAAACCGCTGGTCCTCATTTCAATCCGCATGGAAAAGACCATGGTGGCCCTAACGACACCGAGAGACACGTAGGTGATCTCGGAAATCTGAAAAGCGATAGTAAAGGAAACGCGTACCTTGCCATTAGCGATGGCCTTATATCTCTCTTCGGAGAGAACAGCGTAGTTGGCCGCTCAGTGGTTGTCCACGCCGACCCAGATGACCTCGGAAAAGGAAATTTCCCTGACTCCAAGACGACGGGTCACGCAGGAGCCAGAATTGCTTGCGGAGTTATCGCTCTTTGTGAAACATTCAAAAACATCCCTCCTTCTAAATAAGCCATTCACCAGCCATTTATTGTTGTTGTTTTGCGTTTGAAAAAGAAATAAATCAATCTTGCCTCAGTAAACCAAATTGAATCTACAGTTCATATTGTACTCAGACCCTTGCTAATTGAAAAATATCGAATAATAGGCTATCAGCTCCCTCACGTACCCTACGAAATTCAATGAAATAACAAAAAATCCACATTGTTTGATGTCTCCAACTGATTTCTTTAGATTTCTTTGGATCCTTTGTCTTCAAATCCGAGATTACCGCAAATGTTGGCCAACAATCATAACAAAAAATTGTTATCTCCTCATATATAACAGAATACAATAAATTTTTCGGAAAATGAGTGTTAAAATTATATTATAATAACTTACAAGAGCATTATCCTGAGGAGATTATCTCACTTAATAAAAAGCTTCAACTTAGAAATAGTTCCTCAGCTTGTCCATAGGTTTTCCGTCAGTCGACATCGCATCGAATTCCAAACTCATAAATTCTTCTTCTTTCTCCAACAGCTTCCTTTCGATGAAATGCGACTGGAAATAGTTCGCAAACCACTCCGGATTATCCGTCTGCTCCTCACCTTTCACCGTGAACTTCGCCGGGTTGTTTGACTGATCCCACACCATCATATTCGGGTGCTGATAATCAAAGCGCAGCTCCGGATTGCTCTCAAAAGCTCCAGTCTCCTGCTTTATCAGCTTCTTTCCCAAATCCATGCCGCTGTGCATAGTAGAATTATAATAAGGTTCGCTTTTCATCGTAGTATTATAATAAAGTTCGTTTTTCATCGTAAGCAGCGAAATATTGTTGCTCTGGATCTCTTTCTTCACAGGGAACCGTTTTCGGTTGTATGATGACTCCTCTTCCAATACATCCATTTCTTCTTTCGGGAGCATTATCAAATTCTCTGAAGGCGTTAGAAGCAATCCCTCTGCAAAGTCTCCCTTGACGGGATTATTCCTGCCTGATTTAAGCGGTTTGCGCGTTCTTTTGCTAGTTTTGCTTTCCGAGTAGATGCTCACTTTCTGGGACTCCGGTCGCTCAGTGTTGATGCTGATCATCGACGCTGCGTCAGAGTTATTCACCACTTTCTTCAGGCTAGTCATGCTCTCTTCTCTTACCAATTTTCGATCTAGATTCGCGAGTAGATCTTCAATGCCAAAAAACAGGTTTTCTAACTCTCGTTTCTTTTTCCCACGGCCTCCAACGAGTTTTTGGAGCTCACCGACTTTCTTGCCAAGAGCATCAATGGTGGAGGACGTGAAGCTGGTTTCTTCCATTATTGAAAGATTCGAGACGAGAGGGTTATCTTTGGCTGCTTGATGGGAGAATGAGTATAATTTATTCAAGGTCTCTCCCTGGTGAGTCGTTTCTTGGGCAATGACGGGGTCATCGCCTTCCTCGGAGCTGTTGTCATCGCTTTCATCCTCATTCCCACGACCACAGGCAGAATTCTGGTGGAAGCGAGGGTAGTCGTTAATGTTGAATTTGGCTTTGGGTTCCTTGCCACGTGGCTCGAAGTTCTCTTCCAGGTTGAATTTCCCTTTGGTAGATAAGAGCATCACGTCGCCTTTCAAATCATCGAACGCTACAAATACATTTACACGACAAAGGATAGAAAGCTCGACAGCTTTCTTGAGGAGACCTTGCTTTCGTTTGTGGAAGGTGTCTTTCCGAGTTTTGTGGTCCAGTATTGGTTTTATCTCGATTTTTTTCCTTCCCATCAAGCGAATTTGATTTGGTAATTCCAAGAATTAGAGCTTGTATTTGATATTTCGTTGGAAATTAACTGCGTACTTGAAATAATTTTTTTTTTTGGAAAATTTGAGTAGAAGCCATTATAAAAAGGTAGAATGTGAATAATAAGTTGAGAGGGGCTGATAAATGGTATGCAAAATCAATCAAATTGATTAAGAATGTGAGAAAAAGCTTTTTTCGTTAGAGAGAAGGTTTTCGGTTAATTTGTTTTTCAAAGAAAATTAGTTTTTAATTCATGATTTTACTCAATTCATCACAAATAAATCAAAACTATTTCTTAACTTAGACATTTACGATAATTATATAATTGCAGTTGTTGATAAAATTTTGTGCAAAAGTGCAAAAGTGAAGCAGTTATAACATTCTGCAACTTCTTAGTGTCTCCATTATTCTAAAGGTATTGAAAAAATTAATATCCATCTTTACTTTCTTCGGCATGATTAGATTTAATATTTTCAATATGAATGCGAATTCTGCCTGAAATGTTAGTCAAAAGCTGTGAATGGAAAATTCTGTGGCGGTTGCATTGGAATTAAATGAGGATTAATTTACATGGAGAGGTCTTTTTTGACAGATTCTTCCTCACTTAAACAAAGAAGTTCATACTAATTTTGCCTTATTTCCTTCTCGAGGATTAATGTAAACGTTTTAGCCTTCTTTTTCGGAATGAAATGAAATATGGCTTTGCTTTTTTGCTTTTTCATTTGGTATGCCGACTCAGCAAAGTATCGATAAATTAAACGATACCTTTCCTGAGCAAGGGAAAAAATGAAGTTTGCCCCAATCGAAGAACATAATTAATCATGTTAGACCTGACGTAGATTGAAATCTCTGCACAAGGCCAGCAGTTTCAAGCTTTTTCATGTGAAACTTCTTTTTAATTCAATCACCAAAACACAAGCAATAGTCTATCCGTCTAGCTAATCTCTTTAGCTTCATTACGGTCCGTCTAACAAGGTATGTGCCATGATGTTTTGTATTTTTCACCTAAAAGATGCTTAATCCAAGAGATAGCCGACCAAAAACTGTTTTTCTCTTCCTTTTTACAGAAATATTGAAAATCTGTGTTGCTGGCTATTTCTGAACGATAGAATTTCATTCTTGAGAATTCCTTAGTGGTAAGTCTTAAAGTCCCGCAAAGATACATATTTTTATAGAATACTAATTTTATCTGAGTTTCAAAACTTCGAAAATCGCCGAAATTGCTTTTTTCTGACTCCGCACATATCGATATCAATTCATCTTATTTTGTAAATGCTAAAGTACCACACTAATTCACAGCTTTGCAATCCTAATGAATCTATTGGAGAGTGAAATTTGGAATGATAATCTCGATTGCGAGTTGTAAAAAAATTGGACAACGAATATATCAAACGCAAGGCTTGAAGTTCCAGTGGTAGACTAATGTATTACCTGTTTACAAACTCAAATATATGTATACTTGTTAAATAATAAGATAATAATCAATCATCAAAATTATGAAAACTGAACTTTCTTTCCATCGACACCCGGTGACTGTAGTTTCTTCAAATTCGATGACTTCTTTAGGACCGAGTCTCTCAGTATCGACGATCCGAACTTCACCGAACCGCTGCTATCAGTAGCCGTTGATATACTTGTGTGAGATATACTTGCGAGCTCTCCTAACGAATTCAAATCTTCCTTAGAAGCCACTCTAAACATTGGAGATTGGTCATCGCATTGTGAGATTGTTGAGGTTTTCGATGCATTCAACGCAGAGTTCTGCAGCTTCGCCTTGAAAAGCGAAGACAGGCCACTCGCTGTCTCAAGCACCTCGCTACTAATCGTCTTCGTCCCCGTGTCGACCAGGCTTCTGTTTCTAAAATGCTTTCTTTTCGCAAGTTTTCCGACAGGGGATTTAGTTTCAGTCTCGGGCTCTTTCGGTACTTCAGTCTTCTTCGGTTCAAGGCTGCGAGATCTCGCTATTATAACATGCGATTCTGAATATCGTCTAGGTTTTTTTATTTTCTCCTTCAGAGTCGCGCTGTCTTCCTCCGTCGTCTGCCACCGTTTTCCTCGACGCTGTGGTTGCAGCGCCAGGAGTTTCGGGTCTCTTTTTAGTCTGACTCCTTGTACCGGTTGATTGCTTTCCGGTGCCGAACCTCGAGTAGGAAGGAGATCGATGGTTATCGCGGATTTTTCAGATTTTGAGAGAAGCAGGGTGGGCTCGGACATTGATTAATTTTATGAGTCGCAAATGAATTAATTTTTATACGCCAGCACACCGAACTCGCAGCTAAAATCAGGATCTGGCGTCAGTAATCTAATATTTTTATGCCCGCTAAAACCCTAATTTATATCTTTTTAAACGAATTAATCTATTAAAGAATATAAAAAAACACTGGTATTTATCACGTCACTCGAAGCCAAATGTTCGAAACTCAAATTTGGTTTCCGAATGCTAAATCCGACTCGCAGGCAATGCGATCCAAACGCAGGAAAGAGGGCTGCCTTTAACCAAGAGGTCAAGTCGTTTTTATTGTCAGCGTTCTTTCAGTGGGGATTTCCACGCAGTGTTAAGATAAATCTCATTTTGCAGTGTATCAGAGGGGTTTTAACAATTGATCAGCTATATTAACTTCAGATTCGGCCTGCAGAGAAGCTTCATAGGAGAACAGGCAATTAATTAACTTAGAGTTTTATCGATTTATAATTATTTAATTGAAGAATTGATCTCGAACTCTATAGAAGTAATTGCAAAATATAATCGAATACGGAATGTGAGCAATTTGATCAGAAATTCCACGGGAGAATACGAGATAGGGCTTTTTCAGCAGGATTAAATAGCCGCGAATCCCAACAAATTCATGCTTATCTCACATAAAACTAATGCTGAAAATAGGTATATGCACGCTGAATTATAACCAAGCAAGTGTTGCGGGCTCTGTCGAGTTTATTCCATCATATCTACCAGTGAAGTGAACAATCGAAAGATTCTTATGGTCAATTAGTGCGTAAGGATGGAGTGCGAGTAATAGAGGCTGGAAAAGAGACAAAATAATGTGCTTTTTTTTCTTCTGTGTGCTGGATCTCGTGCTTCAAAATCGCAGGATCAAGATGCAGTTAATGAGCAATAAGGTAAGATGAAACCTTTCAAAAAGCCCTGCTTAGCTTTTGAGCAAATTTTAAAAATCGAAGCTTTTGTTAATAATGTTCGTGGAGCTTTTGCCATGATGTTATTAGCTCTTATACCATTTAAATTAGAAGTCTGGGTGTTTGTTACTATTCCGAGCAAATATCTAAGCTTTGATCTGATTTCTATCAATTTTTATTTAGAAAACCAGTTATTAGCCTCATTATTAAAGCTTTTCAAGCTGAAGTGAATGCTTTTGGAGTTTAATATCTACAGTTGATAATATATGAAGCATTCATGCAACCACCCAAAAGCAAATATCAGAGTTAAATTGATTGTTTCATTATCACACTCAACATCTAAATTTTCATTTTATGATTGCTTTACCAGGACTTCTCTGAGAGTTCGATTCTTCAATTCCATAAATATCGTACAAAGGAAATGATCGAAACTCATTCGAGGATGTTGATTAGTCTAGAATAATGAGTAGTTGAATGAACTTTCTTCTGAATTTCAAACTTCTAACAAATAATCATCTCCTGATAACCTATCTTCTTCATCTAGAAAAATTTTATTCGAACAAGTCCACAATCTAGCCATTAGAAGGCTACCTTATGCCGAATATAACAAAAATACGCATTTTGATAGTATCTGATTTCCAGAAAATATTTAAGTTATAAATCGATTGATGCGCTGTGCATAACACTCAAACGTATCTATCGGATTTCAATTTCAAAAATTAAATAATTGTTACATATATCGGCATTAAAAGAATTACAACTAGTCTGCTATTTCTTCATTCCGAAAACTGTACTACTTTCTTTCCATCTATGCTATGCTCCAAGAAAGCTGAAGGTTTCTTCAGATTCGATTTCTTTTTTATGAATGTATCACTCAATATTGACGAACTCATCTTCAAGGAGCTGTTACTCTCTGCATCAGTTGATATCTTTGTAAATGAATGATTGGTGATTTCTGCTAATGAATTCAACTCTTGATGTAACTCACACGCACTCGATTCTGAATTCGTTTTAGAAATTTGTAAGTTATTATTTTTCGGTGTGTTCAAGGCAGAATTGCGAAGTTTCAGTTTGAGAAGAGAAGATAGACCGCCTGTCGTCTCAAGCGTCTCGCTATTAATCGGCACCGGATTCGTCTCGGCCACGCTTCTATGTCTAAAGTGTTTCCTTTTCGTGAGTTTTCCTACGCAAGGCGTGACTTCAGTCTCGAACGCTTCAGGATGCTCATTTTTCACTGGAACACTCTGTGATCTCGTGATAATCACACCACATGACTTGGAAACAGGTCGAGCGAGTGCAAACTCCTCCTTTCGCGATTTTCTTTCTCCTTCTATTGTATTCCATCTTTTTTTCTCTGTTGGCTGATCCGGCTGCTTCATCAATCCTTTTTTTGACCGTTCTCCTTCTTTTAATTGCCTGAATTCAATGGGCATGGAGCCTCTAGCTGGCGACTGCTCGCCTTCAGTTTTGTCGGACTTATATAGAAATTGCATGCGTAACCCAGACATTGATAAAGTTTAAGTTAGTTCTAATATCAATAATTCTTTATATTCTGAGATTATTACTCCGATATAACCTAATTGGAAAAATCTCAGCGAATCAATCAGTTTTATAGAAATACATAAAACTTCGATATACTGAAAAATTTTTTGAATAAGTTAAAAAGACTGAAGAATAAAAATTAATAAGTTCCAATTTCAATTCCAAATATTAACTCCAAATTGTGCTTATATACTATGCTGGATATTAGACGTCCAGAAAAAATGACTGTCCTTACACTATAGATATGCGAGTTTTTTAGAGGAAAACGGAATGCAGTGGTTACATTTGAATCTTGATAATTTTTTATTGAATCGATACTGCGCTCTTGAATCCCAGAGAAATGAAAAGGACGTAGCGTTTTTCTTGAGTGATGAGCTTTCGTTATCGAATGAAGTGCATCAATCAATTCTGCTTTAGAGATCGGTGATGAGAAGAAAGCAGACTATAAATTAAATTCGATTTCAGATAGTTTGAAAAATCCATCTGGAACTATATTTATCGAGAAGATAACGGAATAATTATTTGAAGTTATTGATGTTTTTTTTCAATAATCGGTTCCGGAATTAGGGTACTTTTTCAGTAAAGTTGCTGTATAATTAATATTCCAGCAGAAATAGCCCATGAAAGCAATTTTGCCTTATTTCAGTTGAATATGAGAAGAGGTTCATCGTAGGTACAGTGAAATGAAACCGATAATTAGATAGCGATTTCAAGTCAGGTCTTGGTTCGTTTCGTTTAGTTAGAGCTGTTCGGTTGAGCGGATATAATTGTACAACTCATGAATTGATATTACCTGCCCATTCTGAGAGGAGAGGACTTTCTTTAGTAATTTGAGTGAAGTTAATTGTTATGGGAAGCTATGCTCATTGAACCATAACATTACTTTAAAAGAAACATTAAGCAATAAGTTGATAGAAGAGCAAACTGCCGAAGGTTAGAAAAAACTATAATATCATCAATACAAATTTTCAATTACAATTGTTTTTAACTTTTAATGATGTTATGAGAACCAAGCAGTACGCTTTATCATCGTAGCGACTTCTCATTATGCTATGTCTACATGCGATTCCTGTGTTTAATTTCGCAGAGCCAAAGGAAAAATCTCATCTGAGATGCCATTTGCAGGCTAGCGTCTATTAGGATGAAGTTTAGAGAGGATTGAGGTTCAAAAGCTATTAAATTGCATTTTTATCATGTGATGTTCTTTGTGATGAGTCTAAACTTCTCAGAAAATTTGAGATCGTTTACAGATAAAAATTGATTAAAAGTATGCCTGCCTATGCTATTATCGAAAAAAAGGGAGCAACAGCATGATTCTCTTTTGAGTCTTTTTGCTTCTAACGCCTACTCGATCGTGAAGTGCACTACCTTGTTCAATTACCAAGAAACTCAATAGTTGTGCACAAATATGGAGAAAAGATTATTTTTCAAGAGCACCTGTATGCATACCTATTTTAATCGTTATGTGACAAGGTGCCAACATTCCTGTGATTACGACGCAGCCTATGCTGAAAGAAGCTGTAAGAACACGATATTTTTAAAAAGATATCTTTGAACAAAAAATCGTCGAAGTTGAAAATCACTCCATCGTTCGTTTCTGTAGTCTAGAAATTAATTCGAGGAACTCTTACATAACCATAGGGAATGAAGTAGAGAAAAGGTAGCTATTCCCTCAATAAAACACCACTACAGAATTATTTCATTGAGAATGAAAAGCACCGTAGGCATTTCTGTAACCTCGCTCTGCTCCTACAATCATGAGGCTCAATACAATTACAAACATGAGAGCGAGCGAGCAACAACCAATTTAATTATTTTCAATTTAGGGAAATATGCAGAAATATATGGTTTTTCAATGAGATTTTTCAGTTCTTGATACCATTAGCTTAACTGCCAGCTGGAGTAGTGCTAACCACACTAATTAGGCATTTGATTAGAGGAGGTCCCACAAAAGCATTTAGAAGATGATCGTTTATCAATGCGTGAACGGACTATGCCAAATCCACAACAATTTCAGGCAAAGCACTTATAGCGACGACATTAAGTCAGATACCAAAACGGAATCTGAAGAACTGATTAGATATCTTGTAAATTCGAATAATGGTTATGTAGTTTCGCCTAGAATTCATACATTACGCAGTTAAGCAGAGAGAGGGCTACCTCAAACAAATTTTATTCTCGATTTCCTTTTCAGGCTATCAAAAAAAGCTGGATTGTTAAAGACGCAATTCAACTTTGTTGATTTTCTGAGTTGAGTTTAATCGCGCTATAATTATCACTACTTTAGATGAGTCCAAATTTTTATAAAACTGAGATAACTTTAAGATAAAGATCGATTAAAATAACTCGATTTCAAATGCTGATTTTGAGAAATTATGGAATCGGAGTGATGCTGTTTTGCGTCTCTTTGTTTCTGATCCTCATTCCTGCCTACTCTCAGTCTTGCAGAGCGAAATCCTATCCGAATATCAACCAATGCTATAATTGTCAGACCACCCAACGCTCGTACATTTGGAATTCAGACCTTCCTTCTGGCTTCAATGGTGCCAAACAAGTTACATTTGGATTCTGGATGAAGAATGTCCTCGTCATGACCTGTGTGCAAGGTTGGCAAGTAGTCTTCAAAGCTTTCTATGATGAGAATGACAATATGGCGAGATGGCCATCGATTTACCATCGAATAGTAAATGGCCAACCCATTTTTTATTTTGGAGCCTCTTTAAGCTCATATAGCAATTCTACGGAACAAGTTGTTCCCATCGTCTACAATGGATGGTATTACATTGTGGTGACAACTGATTTCACGGTTTCGAATTACTTGTTCAGATACTACATCTATGACCCATCAGCAGTGGCAACACAACTCACTGAGGGAGTTACATGGAGTAGTTATCTCATCATAAACTCTCCGACTCAATACTCTTATTCATCATCATATTCTCTTGTATTTGGGAGTGATAAGCCATCACATTATTGGGCTTCGATTTGTGTCTCTTTCCCATCAGTGATCGTCGGCACTGTCCTCTCATCCTATATCGACATCACGATGATGGCTTACTCACTCTTCAACCAGGTTTCTCTCTCCATGGATTTCTTTGGGACTCCTGTCATGCGAAGATTCATGAATTATGATACGAACACAGATATGCTAGA
>ENA-UOTX01001565-UOTX01001565.1-compost-metagenome-genome-assembly--contig:-NODE-1565-length-16056-cov-18.180549_pt1 | contig 16056 bp, 7 predicted proteins | sample MGYA00238143_ERZ746982 | MGnify/ENA primary metagenome ERZ746982 (study PRJEB28758, sample SAMN06268862) | compost metagenome | isolation source: single cell | place: USA: California, Emeryville, Joint... | reverse complement strand
GACGAGATTGGATGAATCCTCTTTTTCATTGTTTGTTGGAAGCATTTTTCTTGTTTTCTGTTGACTTCTTGTTTTGGAATTTGAGATTTGAGAGTGAATAAATTTTTAATTAACTGTTAGAGTCTTAATTTGGTAACTCTCTGAAGTCTTAATTAATCATGTGAACTGACTGGAAGTCAGATATTACTAACTCTTAGTAAATTTTTTATTCAGAGAGAAATCAGAATTTTTGAAGCCTAGTCCACCTCTTTTCATGCTATTTTCTCGAAAATGGATACTGGGCGAAAGTAAAAGAGGTGTAACAGCATTTCAGTTTTGAATTATCGGTCTATCTGCCGAGCATCTTCGGGAATTTATTGAAAGATGTGAGTGGCTAAAATCAAAGATGTCTGGAAATAACTCGTTTATTCAAACTTGGTTTAGGTCACTTTCATAAGAAAACTAACAAAAACACATATTTTAGTTTGCTGTAATGTGATGTTTCTGAAGTTTCATAAAATCGTTTTCCCTTCGTATCCTATTTAGCTAAAATAATCAACCTAACCTCAAAATGGCATTCTCCTAACTTGGTAGAAATGAAAATTAGAGGTATGCTGACTATTACATTTCAAGAAAGTTCCAGAATGCTCACTCTTTTTCGAATCGCAGCCAGTAACTTCAGCAATTTCCAAAAATCCTAAAATACTATGCTCCCGATGTCATCAGTATGCCCAAGACCAAGAGCAAATAGCAGGCAACATAAACTTCTAAGCCAATTCTTGCACATAATCTGAGCATCCGAAGAGAGCTGAGAGTGAAAAATTTAGCAGAAAGGCTCCTCTTAATCATTCTCGAAAAGAGCCATGAGAGATTTTATAACTAATGCTCTCATCAAAGCTTACAAAGGAACTGCTTCTGGGGTTGTGCGCATTTCCTTATCAAAGCTAGCGCCTTGGAAGGCTTTTTATTGGCGAAAAACGAAGAGCATGGCCTCGATTTCCAATGTAAAGATTTTCGAAAGAAAGAAAAGGAATATTAACTGGTAATTTTTAGCGAAAGCATTCTGGCTGTCACTCGAGAGAACATTAAGAACGACAAAAAAGGTTGTATCGAATGGCAAGAAGAAGTCTTCGTTTTGGCTCAGATAAACAAAAAAAGAAATCATTCAAATTTGGACTTTGCATATTTTTTCTTTCAAGTATCGTGAATCTAAGGGTTCAATATCATTCAACATATTACGAGATCTGCCGAGCTTTCTTGAGAATTTTGGCAAAGAAGGACAATGATGTGAAATAAAAACAAAAATGAATTAAAAAATCCAGGTTTTCCATTTAAAGTGCCATTCTCAGATAAATTATAGTACCTCTCGATGAGATCTTAGGGTTATGCCTACAACTCTCCTGGATTCATAGAAAACTAGCTTACCAGCGACGATAATTTGCTCAATTTGTAGATATAAGTTAAGTATAAAGTGAAAAAACAAAAATAATGAAATCGTGGCTGAGAGCTCTACCTCTTAGCCGGCTCTAATCATCTATTTTTGCATAAAAATTTGAAAAAGCCAAGTTCGGATCAGCAATTTTATCATTGAATATTTTCTGATTATCTCTTCCTCATCTATTCTTTTCAGCTTCTACAATGATAAGACTGGCAATGTGTAATCTTTTTAGGAACTATCTTGCTCCTCTGATGGAGGTTATCTCTTCAAAGTCTCAAGTCTCGAGTGCAAAATAAAATGTTCTTTCCCAGAATAAATGCTCTCATAATCAGAATTAGAAAAGAGCTCAAGATCTCAAAAAAGCAAATAATTTAATAAAAAAATACAGAAAAATGAAGATTAAACTAAAGAAAAAGTGGGAAATAGGAATAGCTTGGCTAATATCTAATTACCTCAGGAGTGAGGTTAAGAAATATCATTTCTCCACATAAGGCAGACCAGATTAGCCAACTAATAATTAAAAAAGTTAAATAGGAGCTTTAGATAGATAGTACAAGTTTCTTTAGCAATGTATGAGAGAAATAGTTAGATGATTATTTAAAGTTGGGAGGTTATCATATTATGTTGTTAATATAATATCAACTTATTTTGTTATTATCAATAGCTATTTCTACCGATATAATTTAGGGTTGTGGGGTTTTCATAATGAGAGCCTTCATTATTTTAAGATCAGCTAATTAAGTTGCCTTGCGAATTAAGAATTCTCAGCATGCGAATTAATAAAACTCGCTTACTTCTAATTTAAAATAAATGAGCTGAGAATTAAATATATTAAGTTTCGAAAGGAAACCTATATTAAATTACATGTAAAATAGCACTGAAAATGTTAGATTTAAAGAAAACACGGAGAGAAACGCGGAAATAAAGGCATGATGAGTTGATTTAGGCTAAATGTGAAAGTGCGAATTTAAATCTGATAAAATTTTAGAAGTGTAGCTTTTCCAATGGCAAGATAATAAGAAAGCTGGTTATCTGTTGATGTACGGTGGTGGGCCCAATGGCACCTCCGCTCATTTGGCGACGTTGGCGCCTCGTTGTAGAAAAGGAGGCAAAATTCGCATAGAGAGATAAAACTCGTTAGGCTCCTTCTTTATCATCTTCTACCGACGATCACAGAGTTGCTGACGTTAGCTGAATTGCTTTGATCATAGCAATCAACTTGTGCTTTTAATTTTTCCCTGATTTCTCCACAAATAACTGAATGGCCTCATAAACGTTGTTTTTTACTGGAAAATCTGGCGTAGCCCGTCGCAGCACAATTTGGCTTCTTTATTCATACCTGGCTCGCAACGAGATTTCGTTTTGAGACTAAATTAGAGCATATCAAATTGATTTCTGATACTGGCAGCTATCTACTGTCTTCATATGCTGAGAGGGTTTGTCAATTTAATACATAAAAAAAATTAAACTGTGAGAAAATGATTTCTTCAGGAAACAACAATACTACGACAGCAGCTCAGACGCAGCCAAAGACGAACCTTTCTATGATCTCGCAAACCACGAAGCACCTTGGTGAACAGGCGTTCACAAAAACTTTTCAAGACAAAAATGAAGATCATTACTACAAGCTTGAAAATCGATTACACTAAAGGTGCTGCCTTTTATTTTGAGAGATCTCGAGAGATTATGCTACATTTGCACCAAGAATTCCAGAAACACGGAATAGAAGAAGTATATCTGCCCTGGGTGCGATATCTTGATATCTCTGCAAGAAAGAAAAAAGAATATCCTGGAAAAAGAGAAGGCAGCCAAGGTTTTCTTTTCAAGCAAGGTCTGGAAGACTTGATTGTCAATATTTTTTCCCAGAATCAAATGAATACTCAATCATCTATGATTGATTGGAGAATTGCAAAGAAGATCCTCAGTGTACCTAACCTTTTTCCTGAAGCGAAGAGTCAATTGATGAACTTGATTCAGAAAGACGCCATTTTCAAGGCAGTTCAAAGCGAAATCGACAAGGCTTTAGAACACATGATTTGGCTAGGCTCAAATAGTTTACTACAGACAGCAAAGAAAGCCCTCGAAAAATTATTCCAATACTGCCGTGATGAGTCTTGTCGTGCTGACTTGATAGAAGCAATTATTTCCGGTCGCTTCGACAAGAGCAAATTTGGCCTAAGTCATAGTCTGATACTCGGAGAAGATGGAGGATTATATCTGCTTCTGAATAGACCTACCAAAGCCCAGCAGGAAGACATGATAGCTGAAAATATAGTCACAAGAGCCTATCTTAACGATAAGATATCTAGACAAAAAGCGAAAGACGAGAAAGCTGAGCAAGAAGAGAAGAGAAAGCAAGATCTGTATGGTGAAAAAGTGATAATTGGCAAGGGAGGATTCGGGCCAGTTAAATTTGCTGTAAGTCTCTTGAATCATAGAGGAGCCAATCCTGGTGATGTGATTTGCATCAAGAAAACTCTAAACTTTACGGTGTTAGATCCTTCGATTTACGAAGGAATGATCCCTAGCTCTCTACAACAGGCAACAGAAGCAACCATTGGGGATTATTTTGCCAGCGGCATTGCAGACAAAGTATATGCTCCTCATATCTTTGACCTCGCAATTGTTTCAGACCAATCTGCTAATGAAGGAGAGACAGATCATAGGAAAAGGTACTTAATGATGGAGATGTTTCCTCAAAATACTGCTACTCGAATATTTACTGATCCAGCTTATCAGAAGTGGAAATATCAAAAGCCTTATCTAATCGAAGTATTCAGTTCTACTCTGGCGCATCTCAAAGAAAATATTGCCTTCACTGATTTGAAATCAGATAATACATTATATGATACAAGCATATTAAAAACCGCAATGATTGATCTTGGAGGGACAATTAAGATAGAGACGGCTGCTGAAAAATTTGAAAAGAGCAAATTCTCATATCAAACTACTCCAGCATATCGAGCTCCTGAAATGGATGATTCGGAACAAGGTGTTATTAATTTACCAAAAGCACTTGCCTACACCTGTGGTCAATTGATGAAAGAAGTGGTTCAAAAGAGTGACTACAGTAATGGAAAAGAGTTGCAAACCTTGATTGAAAAGCTAACACACAAAGAGCCAGATCGAAGAATCTCAATTCAAGAAGCAATTGACAATCTGTGAAAGAATGGGTGATGATAGCTATAAGGAAGATGTGGTTTTCAAGCACTACATCGCCAAAGTTGAAGAGCGAATTGAGAATTATCGCTCTTCTGTCGGCTTGAATGAAGATATTCTCCAAACAAAGCAGCTTCATATCAACCAAAATATTACATCACGAGACCCTGAAAGATACCCAAATTTAGACACCGAAGATTTATTCAAAAAAATTGATAGCTTCCTAGTACCTAACCAAAAACAGCACCAAGTTATGGTCGTCTTTGGTGCAGCAGGATCTGGAAAGTCAATCGCTCTTCAACTCAAATTTATTGAAGCCATTCGAAACTGGCAGACGAGCCAGCCGCTACCAATTTACTTCAATTTAGCCAACAGCATTGAATTGAAAACGGTGATCGACTCAATGAATCAAGTGCTTGGAACTCATATAGCATTCCAAGACCTCCGAAAAAAAGGCGTGCATCTCTATATTGACAGCTTCGACGAAGGACTAGGTCTTGACAGCACACGCCGCGAGAATTTGATCCAAGAGTATGCGAAAGAATTATTTCCTGAAAATGAAAAACCCGGTACCAAACAAGTCAAATTTATCATTAGTTGCCGTACTGACTACCTCGTAAGCGAGAGTAATTACAAGTGGTTTACTCCACAAATCAATGCATTGGATAAGCTTCTGACTGTTTACATTGCTCCCATTGATTATAATGGGCTCTCTAACTTGAAAGAGATGATAAGCATATATGCGAAGCATAACTCAAAAGATGATGCTTTTATCGAGAAGACTCAAAAGAAGATTGAAAAATTACACCTCCAAGAAACAATAACAGCAGGATTTATGTTCTACGTCATCTTAGAAGTAATATCGGAATTGAAAGAGGAAGAAAGCAAAGAAAATACCAGAAATGGTATCAGTAAACAAGAGATCTTTCGTAAATATGTCAGCTATTATCAAGAAAAACAATTAAAGAGATATAATGAAGAACAAAAATCCCAACTTCGTAAATTAACTGAGTTTATCGCTAATAGAAAAGACCAAGAAGAAGAAAAAAAGTCAGGCGACCCATTGAATGCTGCATTGCGAGAACTTGGGAAATACATAGCAGTACAGTTGCACTTAAGTAACGGGTTCAGACTCGATCAAACCGCACTTCTTTTTCAAGCCTTGGAATATGATAGTGCTATTTATTTCAAAAAATAAACCCTGGCGTTTCTACTAAAAGCGTTACCCTTGAAAATCGAAACAAAGTATTATAGCAGCTCCAAGAAAAGCAAGAAACAGAGTCAAGAGGTGAAAATCGGTTTCATTCATGACACTATTAAAAACAGCTACCTACTTGAAGCTATTCAAGATGAGATGAGAATAACTAACGGCAACAGTAAAATCTTGCCTAACAAAAGCATTGCGACTGACGTAGAATTGGCGAGATTCATTGCAGACGCAGTAAGACACGATTTGGGTTTGACACAACACCTGAGACGGGCTATTAATTTAACCAAGACCGATAAGAGTGAGCCTGCAGCAGTCTATGCTGCCAATAGCATTACCATCCTTGTTGCTGCTAATTATTCTTTCACCTGCCAAGATTTAAGCAATATCAATATCCGTGGTGCTAATATTAAGAATGGTATCTTTACAGGGGCTGATTTCTCAGGAGCTGATTTAAGCTATTGCAATTTGGGAACGATGATGCAAAGTTCGTAAAAGCCAACCTCAGAGCTGCGAAGTTCGGCGTCCTTCCTGACACCCAATATCCCGAAGGTGTGTATAGCGTCAGTTTTTCTCGCGATGGGAGGTACATCGCATCAGGCGCAGGGGACACCAAAGTGAAGATCTAGGACATTCCTACTTTCAAATGTTTCGCAACTCTTGAAGGACTTACGGAATATGTGAGAAGTATTTGCTTTTCTCCTGATGGGAAGTACATCGCATCAGGCTCAGGAGACGAAAAAATGAAAATCTGGGGAGTAGAAACATCCAAGTGTATTGCAGATATTACCGCTCATGTGGATGGGGCTAACTGCGTAAGATTTTCCCCTGATGGAAGGTATCTTGCAACAGCAGGGACACATAAGGATCAGACAGTGAAGCTCTGGGATGCGCAAACCTTCAAATGTCTTGTAACGTTTCAAGGCTATGTCTCAAACCTGAGCTTTTCTGGCGATGGAAAATATATCGCAGCATCAGGGTATGAGGATAATACTGTGAGGATTTGGGAACTTCAAACCTCCAAAAAATGTCTTGCACCTCTTCACGGACACCATGGTGAAGTGTACATTGTCAGCTTCTCTAGCGATGGGAAGCATGTTGCTTCATCAGGCAAAGATAAACGGGTGAAGATCTGGGACGTGCAAACCTTAAAATGTCTTACAACTATTGAGGGCCTCATCATGAGCTTTTCCAGAGATGGAAAGAGCATTGCATCAGTAGAGAAAAACGAGAAAAAAGTGAAGATCTGGGATGCACAGACCTCTATAGTTCTTGCAACCCTCGAAGGTCACCAAAAGGATGTCATAAGTCTGAATTTTTCCGCTGATGGAAAGTATATCGCCTCAGGCTCCAATGATCGAACTGTGAAGATTTGGGAAGTGGAAACGGCAAAATGTCTTGCAACCCTGGAAGGTCACACTAGGGCAGTAGAATGCTTGAGCTATTCTCTTGATGGGAAGTTTGTCGCATCAGGCGATGAGGGTGGAATAGCGAAGATTTGAGAAGTGCAGACCTCCAAATGTATTGCGACTTTGGACCACAGAGGCGAAGTATTAAGCGTAAGTTTTTCTGGTGATGGGAAGTACCTTGCATCAGGCTCAGGATATAAAGCAGTGAGCATCTGGGAAGTGGAAACCTCTCAATGTCTTGAAACCTTTCAATATCTTAACACCTCTGGTGAATATGGAGCCATGGTCTCGAGCGTGAGCTTTTCTTATGATGAGAAGTTTGTTGCATCAACAGACTCTTCAGAAGTTAAGATTTTGGAGCTGACCTCCAAACGTGCTACGATTTTGAAAGGACACTTAGAAGTAGTATCGTGCGTGAGTTTTTCTAGCGACGGAAAGTATCTAGCTTCGAGCTCACTAGATAGAACTGTAAGGATCTGGGTGAAGATAAATGGCGGTTGGATTTGTGACAAGATTTTCAACGCTTTTGAATCTCCTCTCTCAGCACGCCATGCTAAACTAGACCAAGTCAGAGCATCTAAGCGAAACAAGATCCTTCTTAAGCAGCTTGTCGAGAAAGGTGAGATAAAAGAGAACGAGTTTGTTGAAGAGGAAGAGAAGAATGATAGCAAAGATGAAGAGACTGACGAAACTGAGGGCGAGATGAGTCACAACCCGACACTTGCGAGAGATGCTGCAAATGAATTTTCTGAGCTATTTCGGAAAAAAAATAAAGCCAGGTATGAAGAGTTACCAAAACAAAAGTTTGTGCAGTTGATCCTGATACAAGTGCTGGCTAACTCAGACTCGATCCAAAAAGGGCTTTTGAAACCTGATTTCATCCTTTACTAGCCAAACAGAGCAGAGAGATATTATCAAAGAAAAAGCAAAGGACAAAGAACCGTTGAAACCTGGAATTATCCACAATAATCAAATCGCTCCGAGAGATATCAATTCAAAGAGTATATCTGATAAACAAAAGAGTAGCTGCTGCGCTATATTGTGAGAAGACTACAATAAATATATATAGTTGAGGATTTTGTAAAACTTGATTTATCTCAGAAAGTCAACGGATAAGTAAATAGAACAGTAATGAGGTTGATTAAATGTTAGAATTTCATAGGTCCTGAATATTCTGAGCTTGATGAGAAGAAAATTCTATGAAAAATTGACATTAAACAAACCAAAAAGATATTAAAAGAATCACATTGAGTTCATCCAGAGCTCTACGAAGCTCGCGAAGATTTTTTTTTTATGCGAGGGGATTCGATGACGCTGATAGTTTCTTCGAGACCTGCGTCAAGGAATACTTCAAAAAGTCTGCTTGAAATGCTGCTACGCCTCTTTTTACTGTCTCTCATTATCGATTTACTTGAACAGATATGAACAGAGGAGGACTAGACTTCAAAAATTATGATTCCTTCAAGCAAGATTTTGCGAACTTTGATGGAGTGTCACTTAGCTTCACTGGAAATACTTTCAACTCTTCATTCCTAATTCAAATCTCTCCTCAATACATTAAGTTACCAGCTGGACTCATGTGAAAGAGATCGCGAATACAGGACTTCTTGTTTCTGTTCACCATTCCTGGGATACAACCGCCATCTAGAAGTGTTTGATGTCTCACGAAAAACCCAAATCAAGAAAATATTTTCATATGAGGAAGTCTCTGGAGGTAGAATCATTAATAAATTAAAAATCAGATTTTTCTCCTCTTCTAGTAACTGGCTTTGGAGATGTGACCTATAACCCAAGAAGGAACTTTCTTGGAGCAATGTGTGTTGCAGGGAAAATATCTTACCATCTATATAATTTTGACACATTGAAGTCCGATGGCATTGTAAAACTCATCCGAAAATCGAGAGGGCATTCACAATATAGTAAGGATGGTATTTAATAAATTTATCTCGCACTGCCGGCCCATTTTAATATATTTGCATCTAGAAAACAGTATCATCAGTCTTGATTTCGACCCTAATGGGGAGACTGTAGCAACTATTGACAGCTGTGGAGTGTGCTTAATATCAGATTTGAACACCGACAACTATCGCTTTCACCTGAACATGGAGATGAAAAACGTAGGGGGTAAACAAAATGTTTTAAATATATAATTTTCCAAACGTCTATCTTCCTTCTTGTTATAATTCCCTGAAAGCATTAAAATTCTCTTATTCTTATAATACTAACACATTAGATGATTGGGCACGTTGTAAATGGAGCACTAATAGTGATGAGCCATTATGAAGTATGATCGGAGATTCCTCAATATCCTAGATGTTGAGAAGAAAGCTTTCATTTTGAAGCCATCAATTCAAATTGAATCTCTAGCAGGGGGGTCAGTAACCATTTTTTTTTTTTACTTCTTCTCTTTCGACTTCTTCACTTGAAATACGATTCAATTCCTAAGAAAATAAAGAGAGAACAATGCTGTCTTATTTTCAATTGGAAAAAGAGGATTGATCTTTTAACGCTTTCATTTTAACACAGATATTTTCAAATTTACTACAGAATTTGCATCCGCTTACTATTTCTTCTTGAAGTTCTCTGTAGATTAATAACATCGCCTTCTCTATAAAGGCCAAGTATTAACTGCTTGATCGATCAAGGTGTTCATCCAAATTTCGATCCTCGCCGCCATCACCTTCTTTATTTAGCTGGTCAAATTAAAATTCCTTACCTTAACTCAAACAGCTGACAGATTATTTTCTCTTTCCTCCAATAAACTGTTACGAGGGGTCGAAACTAGGGCAAGTATCGAAATTACGCTCTAATAGCGCCATTTTGTTATATTGAACCAATACTATATATCACAATATCATTCATCCCTCCTATCTGAAAACAAAATTGTTAGTTTGGGAAAAACAAGAAAACAAAAATTTAATCCCAGTGAATTTTTTTGCTGTTGCTAAATCACAAAAATGCGGATACAATTACCCACTGTTACAAGAGCTTATGTCTAACATTAAATTATATTGATTAACAACTAGTCATTAATATGATTAAATAAGTTATCTCTTAATTTCCGCTGGTATCGCCCTTAGACGAAATAATAGAAGCGTATATTTCCAGGGTCTAGACAACCCTCGAAATGGAAGAGACCAAATCTAGTCCCAAAATGGCAAAAATTGAACTCCTACAAATGCTTTATAAGACGCTCCAAAGCACCTTAAAAATCTGAGAAAAACTGATATTTTGAGCTGGCCTCCTCAGCATTCTTTGAAAATTGCGAGAAAACTGTCTTCTACATGAGAGCAAGAGCAATCGAGCAGTTTTCCTTTGAAGACCATAATACTTCAAACAACCTAAAAGAAAATTAGCCTCTCGAATTGTTTATAGCGTTTTGCAATTTTTAAGATATACTTGACCTCTGTGTATGGGGTCGAGAAGCTAGCTCTTACAAATTGAGCAGAGCTATTGCCAGAGAGAAGAGGAAATATGGCATTCTTTGAGCAACTCCAGCTTTCTTGAACGATCGAAATCTGCTACTACCTAACTGACTCATTTAATTTTTCAATCAGAAGGATTTAGAATTTGCTGTATGAAATCACTGCGACAAGAGCAACTCCAAATTCGTAAACGATGAAACTGACAATATATATATTTATGAGCAGACACTCTGTGCAAATTATGAGTTATTCTTATTCAATCTTAGACTATATGAATGACCTTCGGTCTTCTTTCTTTTCTGCTATTAAAGCTTTTCATGGGTTTTTCTATTTTGTAAAAAGGATGTTTTTTTTGGTTTTTTTTTTTCAATTAGAAAGATCCTTCTGATTCTATTGATCTATTCAAAACCCCAGCGAGTTATTGAGACTGGCAGTGACATTTTTCGTATAAGGATGCTCTTCGCCATAAGAGTTCTGGAAGATTTCAAGTGCTCTAATTAAGAGATCTATCTTTTTCTCATAATCACCTAAAGATCCCCATGCAATTCCGAGGCTAGCAAGTGTGAAGCCAGTTTCAGGGTGATCTTTGCCATAATGCTTTTCTTTGATTTCAAGTGCTCGAGTTAAGAAATCTTTCTGTTTCTTATAATCACGTAAAAATGCCCATGCATTTCCGAGATCGTTAAGTGTGATGCCAGTGCTTGGATGATCTTTGCCATAATGCTTTTCTGTTATTTCAAGCGCACGAGTTAAGAGACCTTTCTTCTTCTCATAATCACCTAAAGATCCCCATGCATTTCCGAGGTTAGTAAGTGTGGCACTAGCACTTGGATGATCTTTGCCATAATGCTTTTCATTGATTTCAAGTGCTCGAGATAAGAGATCTTTCTGTTTCTTATAATCACCTAAAGATCCCCATACACATCCGAGGTTAGTAAGTGTGATGCTAGTTTCAGGATGATCTTTGCCAAAATGGTTTTCTGTTATTTCAAGTGCTCGAGTTAAGAGATCTTTCTTCTTCTCATAATCACCTAAAGATCCCCATGCATTTCCGAGGCTTTCAAGTGCAGCACCAGTTCTTGGATGATCTTTGCCATAATGTTTTTCAAAGATTTCAAGTGCTTGAGTTAGGAGATTTTTCTGTTTCTCATAATCACCTAAAGATCCCCATGCATTTCCGAGGTTAGTAAGTGTGATACCAGTTTCAGGATGATCTTTGTCATAATGCTTTTCATTGATTTCAAGTGCTCGAGTTAGGAGATCTTTCTGTTTCTCATAATCACCTAAAGATCCCCATGCACATCCGAGATCGTTAAGTGTGATGCCAGTTTGAGGATGATCTTTGCCATAATATTTTTCTTTGATTTCAAGTGCTCGAGTTAAGAGATCTTTCTTCTTCTCATAATCACCTAAGTCTCCCCACACATTTCCGAGGTTACCAAGTGTGATGGCAGTTTCAGGATGATCTTTGCCATAATGGTTTTCTGTTATTTCAAGTGCTCGAGTTAAGAGATATTTCTTCTTCTCATAACCACCTAAATCTCCCCATGCATTTCCGAGATCGTTAAGTATGGCACCAGTACTTGGATGATCTTTGCCATAATGGTTTTCTGTTATTTCAAGTGCTCGAGTTAAGAGATCTTTCCCTTTCTCATAATCACCTAAAGATCCCCATGCATTTCCGAGGTTAGTAAGTGTGATGCCAGTTTCAGGATGATCTTTGCCATAATATTTTTCATTGATTTCAAGTGCTCGAGTTAAGAGATCCTTCTTCTTCTCATAATCACCTAAAAATCCCCATGCATTTCCGAGATCGTTAAGTGTGATGCCAGTGCTTGGATGATCTTTGCCATAATGCTTTTCTTTGATTTCAAGTGCTCGAGTTAAGAGATCTTTCTTCTTCTCATAATCACCTAAAGATCCCCATGCAATCCCGAGATTGTTAAGTGTGATGCCAGTGCTTGGATGATCTTTGCCATAATGTTTTTCTGTTATTTCAAGCGCACGAGTTAAGAGATCTTTCTTCTTCTCATAATCACCTAAAGATCCCCATGCAATTCCGAGGTTAGTAAGTGTGGCACTAGCACTTGGATGATCTTTGCCATAATGCTTTTCATTGATTTCAAGTGCTCGAGATAAGAGATCTTTCTGTTTCTTATAATCACCTAAAGATCCCCATGCACATCCGAGGTTAGTAAGTGTGATGCTAGTTTCAGGATGATCTTTGCCATAATATTTTTCTTTAATCGCAAGAGCCTTTTCGTAGTATTTCAATGCAACATCGTATTTGCCAACTCCATATAGCTGATGTTCTCCAATCTTTCCTTGCAGCTCAACCATTTTGAGATCCTTCAACGTATTTTGAAGACTTTCCAAGTGAATTGCATGAGGAACTAACAAATCTGCCCTTCTAATATCTTTCAAATCTTTTTCGTCATAATCTAATTTCGCCACCATCCAATCGAATATATTGCTATAATTTTTTTCATAGTGATTGCTACTTCGATGGTTCAGCCTTATCACTTGTTGTGTTAATCGGTGTATGCTAATTTTCATGCCATTGATATTCTCTTCTGTTGTGTCTTCATTCTCTTTAACTGTATTTTGAATAGACTTCTCAGTTATTAGAGAATATGAGGACAACAGCTCTAATGCCTTGTGAAAATCTTCCACCATAATTATTGGGTCTTTACATTCGTGAGAGTTTTCAATGCGCACTAATTCCTTCAACTCATGCATGACTTGATTTGGAATGCTCTCTGGAGGAAGCTCAGTGAGTCGAGGATCAACGGGACTTGCTTTACTTTGGCAATAACTCCAGCATTCAACTAACAGATTTGTGCTGATATCATTTGGTGAAAGGTAAGCTAGGATATCTAAAATAGGCTCAACATAGTAATATTTTAGCCTCAAGTCTGCGAGGGCTAAAGTAACGATTGTTGAAACCAAATTTATACTTCTCAAGTCTTTCTCGTCTTCGACTAGTTTCAATTCTTCTTCGAAATCCTTTTGAGGTTGAAGAGGAATAAATTCTTTATTGTTTTCCTTCGAAATAATCTCACAAAATTCGGAGATGCTCATCCCTTTCCGCTGGATGTAAGCAACTGCTAGCGATAAAGCTAAAGGCAATCCTCCAATGAGATCATTTAAATCTTTTGTGAGCTGGTCAATATTTTGATTCGTTTCGATGTTAGGAATACAAGCGCTAATATAATTTTTCACATCTTCTATTCTAAATGCTTGCAATTCGATTATCAAATCTACCGGGTTTTCCCACTTTTTATAGCGTGAAGTAATTATAATGTCTATCTGTAGTTTTGGAAAACGCCTTTTGTCTGGCAGATAAACAGCTATTTGAGCCATACTGTCTGCATTATCGAATACAATGCAAGCTTTCTTTCGTTTCTTATTCAGACTAGTGCCATTATCCTCCTTTCCAAGGATTTGATATAGGCTTTGAACAATAGTAGCTTTCTTATTTTTGTCTTGAGGATCAAATTTCATTTTGTGACAGGTCTCAAGGTAGATTTGGATTTGATCAACAATCAAATCATTTTGTTCCGCATGCAACCAAACGACCTCAGAATATATGTCTTACTGATTTCTGATGATATATTCCGTCGCGAGCTGTGATTTCCCTAACCCAGCCCCTCCTACAATTGTGCACCCAAGAATCCCATTATTACCAATAAACAGCTTCTTGAGCTGAGATAATTCAGATCCTCTCCCAACAAATACTTCCTTTTTATGTGAGACTTGATACTGCTTTGATTCTTTAGAATTAGAATCTTCCGCCACTGCAAAAGCCTCTAACTGAGCTTTGTTTCGAAGCAATTCAGCTTTTTTCTCTATTTCAGATGTCAGCAGGGTTGGTTGTTTACCCCAATCAAGAGCATGCTTTTCAGCTTGCTGCCTCTCAATTTTCATGATTTGAAGTGTAATCAGATTTCTAACTTCAGTCACGAAAACAAATAGCAATTGTTGTCTTCGATTTCGGAACTCCTCAAAAGATCTTCGAAATTTGGGATTGACTTCAAAGAAAATCGAGAAATTTTCTTCAAGTTTGGAAGGCTTGACTTCTAAAATATCTTTTAAAGTTTGCACGAACTCTTTTTGATCAATCTCATTTAATTCATTGAAATTGATTCGCTCTCCTTGCGTCCCAACAACAGCTTCTCTTTTTTTGAGAGGATTGTGTACAGCCTTGGCCTTAACTAGGGTTTCCTCCAATGTGAGCGCTTCTCCAGGATCTATCTTGAGGATCTCAAAGTATGTTCCATTCTCTATCGGTATGTATCCGATATTCCTCCCTGTATTACCAATAAAGTCGTAATCTTGAGTAAGAATAGCCACTGCCATCGCTCTCCCGAATCCTCTCAAAGGAACTTTTCCTTCACCGATACAAAATAGTTCCTTTTTATTCTTTTGAGTGGAGTTTTTGTAATCTTGAAGGAACGTTTTTCCAAGCAGCTCGAAGCCGGGTACGAATTGGGAAATAATATGGAGCTTGGGTTGATGAATGCCTTTTCGCTTTCTCCAATTCGTATCTTGCTGAATTTTCTCTTCTAAATATTGGATCGATAAAATGGTTTTAGGTACTTTGACTCCTAATAACTCATAGAGTTGACTTGCAAGATATTCTTTATATTCATTGTATTCACTTTGTTCCAGTACTGCTTGGGCTGAGCACTTTCCAATCCATTCCGATTTGGTTTCTTTATCAATGAACCATCGTGTGAATGAGCTTCCACCCGGACTAGGTTTATGGAGGGGCTCAAATTCTATATCTGATATTATAGGTTTTTGAGAGACTACATCTTCCTTTGGCTTGTTTTGTGGGAGTTGCTGGGTTGAGACATCAGGTACTGCACTTTGCTGACTTGGGTTAATTTGAGGAAGTTGCAATCCATCAGTTTTTTGCGAATCAGCATGCTGAGCTTCAGACATAACATTTGCTTGAGTGTCATGAAGAGCTATTTTCCTTTCCTGACAATCGAGTAAATTTTTTCTCGAAGGTTGCTCGCCAGTAGTATTTTGGAGATTTTGATCTTTCGTTTCTGGTAAATCGGATGAATGGGAATGTATAGTTTGATCTTTCTTGGGTATTTCTTTATTTTCTTCTTCTATTTCCAAGTTTTCTTCGTTCTTAGACTCCTCCGTATGAGGTACTTCAAAATGAGCTTGAGGATCTTGAATCTTTGAACCAGTTGTCTTTTGACATATATCCCAAAGAGTTTCCTTCAATGAGAATGATCCAGCATCACAAACATACCATCCTCGTTGCCTTGCTGTCTTTATGAAGGAGGCACGATTATCAAGCACAATGTAGCTATTTTGAGCTGATTTGTTGAAATTTATCAACTGTGAGATTCCTTTAAGGATTTCACTTTCTTCTTGAGATTGCAGACTGTAGCCTGCGATCAATATCTCCTGCGAGGG
>ENA-UOTX01001564-UOTX01001564.1-compost-metagenome-genome-assembly--contig:-NODE-1564-length-16070-cov-4.327768_pt1 | contig 16070 bp, 9 predicted proteins | sample MGYA00238143_ERZ746982 | MGnify/ENA primary metagenome ERZ746982 (study PRJEB28758, sample SAMN06268862) | compost metagenome | isolation source: single cell | place: USA: California, Emeryville, Joint... | reverse complement strand
TATTCATTCATATCTATTTTAATTTGCTGAGGAACAAAAATTTGCCGTCAAAATGGAAGAGGAAAAAAAAGAAATGGGGTCCAAGTCAACCTGGTGCGGAGATATTGTATCGAACATACTTGAGTGTGAATCTGACTTTGACTTGGATGCCGAACAGCTGATCCAAAATTTCATGACTTCGATTCCAGAAACTGAGTCCAACTTGAAGTTACCAGAAACAACATCGAGATATCCGCAGCTTGCGAATGTTTCTGATCTCAATTCCTCTAAAATACTAATTGAAAACATCAAATCTCGTGAAGCCTCAGACAATCCATCTAATAGAGGGAATTCTGATCACCTAGCCAACTTTGAGGATTCAGATAGTGATCCAGAAGGGGTCGAATCAGATAAAGCTCTTGAGGCTCTTTTGCGAAGAATATCTCAGATGAAGGTTTCTAAAGAATTGAGTAGCGAACTCGACAAATACATCAAAGAAAAATTCCTCAAGAAGCAGCAAAATTTTATGTCAAAAACTTTAATGAACCCGGAAGAGGCTGTTCAAGATGACAGCGCGCTCAAAATCGAAGATCAAAACACCAATCCGATTTGTCAATATTGTTTGCACGAGATAGACACCCAAAAAGACAATTATGGATGTCCAGTGTTCTTTTCAAAAACTAACCTTCCTGACTATTGCCTGCTTCGGAAAAAAGAGCTCAGAGGGAAAAAATACTGGAAGGCAGCGGATCAGTATGGCCTTTGGGAAAATAATAAACAAGTAAAGGCGTCAGGATATTTAACTGTAAGTTGCTGTAAGCACTATATGCATCAGCAATGTTTTGAGATTTCTCAGAAAAAGGAGAATCTTTCAACTTTTAAAATGAACGCTCCTAATGAGTTCTTTTGCAATTTATGCAAGGTTTTATGCAACTTCTTCTTGCCTCTTACACTCAAAAAGACCGATAATGCCAAAGTCAAACCTAATAAAGAATGCAACTTGGTCTATATCCTCAAGGCTATTCCGGAGGACTTAGACAAAAATTTCATGAAGACGGAAACACAAGTTGAAAACAAAGATTTCTCGAAGTTTGTTGATCAGCTCATAGTAACGAATTATGCTAATATGGAGAGAATTGATTTGGATGATTTCGATGAACCTGAAGATTTAATCCGATTGATGATTATTAAATATGCAGAGCTGATAGACGTGCTTTCTTTGCAGCGGCTTTATGAAGATAAACAGCTCTTGTCAACATGTTCAAAAATGATTCGTGAATTTTATTGGAGCGAGTTAACTCAATATATGAGCGTTTTTACTGGAAAAGCCAAGAAAGTCCGAATGGACCTTTTCGATTTAATAACAACTGAAAGGAAGTTTGACGATTCCATCGCATTTGCCAAAAAATTTGTCTTTCAGTCGGAGAATTCCACAGATATCATTCTGGAGATATTCTGGAATTTATTCATTCTGGAGAAAACCCTGAAAATAGAACTCACAACAGTAATTCCAATTCTCATATTATTGGGCACTATTATTGAATATTTAAAACTCTTTGTGGAAGAAAAGCTCTACGAGTTTCCGGATTCAATATTAGATTTGACGAGAGGTATATCTATCGATTCATTTGCTAAGTACACACTTGAGAACCTCGATATGGAACTTCCGACAGTGCTCTCTTTTCTTCGAAAAATTATTACAGTGACCGTTTCAATCGGCTATTTTGATCTTGAAAGTAATCAAAAAGGGCTAGTGAAACCTTCTGAAATACTGAAGCTGCTGCTAGGACTCCAACAGTCAAGTGATGTGAAGCAGTTAATCAACCAGTTCGTGATCTCTAACAGTAAAACTATCGAAGTCATGATCAACGCAATTAATGAGTATATACGAAATTTCCATCTAAGCAAACAGTCAGATCTCACAGTAACATTTGATGACTTGGATGAGAATAGTCTTCCTATTATCAATTTCCCAAAAGACTATCAGGAATTCCGATCCAAATATCAGAGACAGAAATGTCAGCTATGCAATGAATTCTCACTTACTGGGAGAGGTAGCGTATGTTTAATCTGTGGGAAAGTGCTTTGTCGATTTATGTGCAAAGATAGTAACCGAATGTTTTCAGAGGCGGGAAATTTAAACGAGCATTCTAAGAAAGAACATTGTGGCGTTTCCGCATTTGTAGATACGGAACTTTCGTTGGTTTTCTTTGTGAACACCCCCAAGAACGTGGTTTTTAAACACCTGTACGAAGACAAATATGGCCAAAGAATAGACCCTCACACGAACACGAACTGGGCAGACTACAAGCTCAATAGGCAAGTCATAAGTGAAATTAAAAAATTATTCGTTCAGAACGCCATCCCTCAGAAGATTTGCCGAATTATTGACGAGTCTGAAAAGAAAATAAAAGACGGTAGTATGTAAAACTTTAATTCAGCTTAGATGTGAGAAAAACTCTCATTTCATATATTTGATGCTTGCACAAAATGTAACTACTTTTCTGTATTGACAAATACAATTATCCTCAGGTTTAATCTCCATCATTTCCAAAAACTTCATGTGGCAATAAAAATTAAGAATCGATTGTCTATTCGCAGTTAACATCCCCCTTAATAGATCACTCAAAACTAAATTATAAGACTTTAATACTCTTGATTTCGAGACTGCAACCATAAACTCCTTGAGCGACAAGAGGAAAAAAACGCGCTAATTTTGAGGAGAACTTGGCATATTGAACTTCTTTTAAGTAAATATTCTTGATGGGACATTGTGTTCCAACAGATTATGTTTACCAAGAAAATATTTTTAAAAGAAAACTATTCGTGGAGGTGTTGAGTGAAATTCTGATTAGTATCAAAATGATCAGAAATCAGTGTTATTGGCAATTGACCCTATTTAAGTGGAAAATATTTCAAGCTTTTATAAGACCAAATTTCTTAAAAAACAACATACATTGATAAAAATGGTAAGCTTTGGAGAAAATAACCTCTCTTGGATCTTCGCAAATGAAGAGCAAATTGCTCTCGAAATTCTTGAGTTTTTGAATGGGCGTGACTATTTCCATTTGATGACCCTGAACAAGCTCTTTCATCAGAAGATCTCGTCTGTAAAGGACCAATTAAAGTATGATATTATTGCTAGACAAACACTCGAACAAGACGACAAAATCGGTAAAAGTGAGAGTGATTCAGAGAATGAAAAACCTGCTGAAGAGGAGAAGAAGAAAAAAGAGCAACAGCAAAAAAAAGCTAAAAAGGCAAAAGGCAATATTACAATCAAAAACATAGATGGTTTGCAAGTTACTAGACTCAACGTTTTTGATCGCAAGGCTGTAGAGAAGGTGTCTGAGTATGAGTGGATTCATATTCCCTTCGAAGAGGCAAAGGAAACACTCTCGGCTGGATTGAGGGCCAAGTTTGCCAAAGACAATTCTAACTTTTTCTTCAAGTCTGCAGCAAAAGGAAAGATTTTTGTTGTTGCTCGCTGTCTACTGGACCAGACGCTAGACATTGACGACATTGAATTGAAAAATGGTGATGATGAAAATAAATACGAATCGCTTTACAAGACTGATTCCCTTGCTGGAAAGATTTATGACTTTAGTAATAAGTCTCAGATGATTGAGAGACAAAGAGAATTTCTTGAGAAGCTCCAGGAAAAGAAAGAAAAAGAATTGGCAGCTAGCAAAATAACCCTGGATTTCTTGAAAAAGCTTGAAAAGATCACGATCATTCTTTGTCAAGGAGGATACTTTTCTGTAGCTATTTACGATAAGAACAGATGCATCTTCCATAAGTCTGATCATAAATATGTGGTCAGAAAAAAAGCAGGACAGAGACAAATAAATAAGGACTCTAACTCCGGAAGTAATATAAAATCGATGGGATCACAAATCAGACGGGATCAAGAGAAGAAACATCACGAAAATATTAAAAGCATCCTACAAGATGCATATAAGAACATTGAAAACACCGATATTATTTTATGTCACGCTCCAGGTCTTAACAAGTATCTGGTTATGGAGAAAGGAGAGCCTCTGTATCCTCTCAGAAAAAAATTTAGATCACTCTGTCTCTCCACAAAACGAGCAAACTATAGCGAGATAGAAAGAGTGGCTGAAAGCATTTTTAAGGTATATTTGATCGAAAAACCTGAAGAGAACCAGATCAAGGTCTAGAAGAAAAAACAAAGGGTTTTTTATAGCAAATAAATTACGGTATAAAGAAATGGCGTTATAGCTAACAATTATATGAGAATTTTATTTCTTCATACCACCACCTCTACCTTAATTTTTATCGTGAAAGTAACGGATATTCCTTGGTTTTAGCTAATAACCAAAGCCTAGTCGGAATTTTTGAAAGCAAATGCTGATTGCTAAATTTTTTAATTTCTTAGGGAATTCACCTCCCACGAATCAATCAAGAACTTGGGTGATTGGTAAGTACAGATCTACTTTGACTTGGCTTTTTTTGGCTCTTACTCAAGAATGTTTGTTTGAATTTTTCATTATTATTTCGTCGTTATTCTTGATATAAAGGGCAACCAAACTAAATGCTTCGCTTAGTGCTTATCACTACCATATGAAATCTATTATTAAAATCATAACACTCAATTGATTATGCGAAGACAATTTTCATTTCATTTTGATCATTCCCTACAATATAAATTTCCGTCAAAGTAGCTATATCTAAAGTTGAATTGCTCTTTTATTATGTAGTTATTTTTCTCGGGAATTCGTTGTCCATCCGACTCCATCATTATTGTAACCCGGAAGTTTTAGGAGCAAAGCACTATGTTTAGATTGATTGCCTCAATTTAGAATAAGACTAGCACAAGAAAAGTTCAATCATTAACTGTTGAAAATCATTAGATGTGATCGCTTACTTGAAGGCCAGCAAAATTTGCAAGCTGCAATGGTTTTCCGGTATCACTTGTACCTCTGTTTTCAAAGTACCATTTTTTGGTAAAATCATCGCAGTCGAGTATTTCGAAGAGGAAGCCATTCACTTTAATAACATTTCCGACATAGAGGTGCTCAGGTGCAAAGTAGACACCGCCCTTCTCGAAATTCTTATATCTTCCTTTTTCCAAGAACTTCCCTGCAGAAATACCTATATTTGAAAAAAACGAAAAATGTATAGATTAGTTAGGAATTGAGTTTCAGCTAATAATGTTTACCTGAATTTCTTTGCTCTGGTTCGTAGATGAGAAGAGTGTCATCATGCAAATAAAATGTAATAATGAATCTTCTCTCAATGTCTTCAGGAATCATCGTTTTGAGTTTGGCATAGTATCTTAGGTTCCCTTGACTATCCATCCATTTATAGTAGTCTTTTTTAGGAGCTGTGGGAATCAGACGATAGGCGAAGCTAATATCATCTTCATCACCCCAACCGTTATAAGGAGGGATTACCACCTCTAATTTAAAGTGTAAAAACACAGTTTTCCCTCTGACTACTAACAAATGTAGTATTATTACGTTTTTTCTCATTTGGTTGCGGTTTTTCAATTTTGCCAATAGGGAAATCGATCCCATACTTGGTCTTATAGTATTCATGCGTATAAGCATCACATCCATTAATTTTGAATTTGCGCCCAAAAATTTCAATAATATCTCCATGCTTCAAATTTGAAAGAGCTCAGAGGGGAGAGAGATCAAGTTTTTTTATGCTTACCACAATTTCATGAGGTTTGACAAACTGGTCTTCGCTTGTCTGACCAGGTTGGTTCAGATTGAACCTCTTTGGAAGTTTTTGGCGTTTCAGGAACATTGGGAAAGGATCTTTGCCATTATTAGGGAAATTCACTTCCCTAATTTCAATAGTGTCATCCGCGAGGAAGTAGTGAATGATATATGGTGTGTCAGTAGTGGAGGTGTAATATCTGAGAACCTATCAAGAATAGAATTTGTGAGAAAACTAAGCGTAGAAACATCTAAAGTTTACTTTGCGATCATTTTCGAGGAATTGTTTTTGAGAAGCCATTCTACCTCCTCCGAGCTGTGATTCTAGATAATCCTTCATCATTTGGTCTTTGACAGGAACGAATTTAGTCGAAGACTTGAGTTCATAGTTGTCTTTTGGCATATCGATCTGATTTGGCTGAGGACATCCTTGTTTCTCATAGAATTCCCTAGTATAGGGGTCGCAATCATTTATTAGGACACTCCTGCCAAATATTGTTATCTCTTTGCCAATTTTGAAATCATAAGCACCAATGAAGGAGCCACTACCGTCAGCTTTCAAGACCTATACACAGAAAGAAAAAAGTTATCAATTTTAAAAAATCATCACGCTAAACTGAAGTCTTTACCCTCTGACGTTTCAGAAATGCACCTGGTAAGATGCCACTGTTTGAGCTCTTAGGTTCACTGATAGAAATAGAGCCATCAATCAGATAGAAAAGTATAATCAATTTTCGGACTCGATACGCCTCGATGGGACTTTCAGGAACACTCTCTTTAAAGTATCCATAAAATCGTAGCACCTTTCATTTATGTGGATAAGAGGCAACATAAAAATTATAGAAAGGATTTTGTGTGATATATATATAAATGGAGAAGAAAAGAGAGCGGTTATCAATGATTAATTACATGTTTATCCAATCTGACCCATGAAGGGTTATAGTGCTCTGTGATTTCTGGGAGAAGGCTATGAGGTTTAAATGCTAAATGACTGCTGGACATGTTATTCTCGTTCAATGAACGAGTCATATCAGGGCTCAGAACCGGTTTGAGACGAGGTAGAACATAATTTGGGATCACTTCGCCTTTCTAGAGAGATTTATTTTTGTGTTTATAAGAGAAGAGCAATTATGTTGTGTAATACCCAATTCAAGTTCTGTTGCTGTTTTACCCAGCTGATTCTTTTGTAATTAGGGCTGCTTTCTACTGAATGTGTAGGGTAGTAACCCGGAAGTTTCGGTAGTGCAGATGCCATAGATTGACAAACAACTCAGACTTTTTTTATTTATAGTTCAATTAGTTATTTTATCTTAATAAAGCAACCTATGTGATCTTTTGCGATCGATGTAAACAACCTTAATTTATAAGCTCAACTTTTTGTGAGGTTTTTTTAATTAATGCTAATGGTGAAAAGATTGAAAGTAGGGTCCCAATGCTTCTCACATTGTCTAATTGGCAGACAAGTAACCCTACTTGTACAATTCATGAAGAACGATAATAAGTAAATAAAATTTCAGCTTTCAATCAGGAAATATTAATTCTTTTCAAGTTATCGACTTGAATAATATCCTTATGACATATAATATAAATTAAACACGTCAGGAGATGGAGATGAGTCAGAGATTTTTTTCTCATGTTCAGTCATATCATCCATGGAATTCTTTGAGAATTTTTTTTTGGATAGAGTCGGTTTTCATTTGTTTCAATAAGAATCAAATTAAAATAAGGCAACGCATCAGTTACACGTGAAATATTTCCCAATTTCAAAGAATGAAGAGAGTCACTAGATCAGGTGTTGCTTTTTCATCAGAAGACAGTGCTGATACTGATCATTCAATGAATAGTTCGGTTGACGCCAAGGAGCATCATGGAGACAATCGTAAGATAATCGTTTTTTGAATTCTTATTTATTTGCTTCTTTATCATGTAACTCTTAGCATCTTCCAAAAAAGTAAGCAGTCTCAGAGATCAGATCAACAAACTGTTCCTTGCAGAGCCAGAAATTTTAGATCAGATTAAGTTTGAGAAAATTCAAGAAGATGACTTTTTTCCTGAAATTTCCAAGAAAGAAGAATCGAAACAATCAGCAACAATGCCTCAGAATACTCAAAACCAACAGCAGCAAATAGCATCACCAAAAAAGAAGTTGACAGCAACAAGCATGCTCTCTCTAGGCTCTTCCGATGAGTCTATGACAGATGGAGGAGAAAAACCCAAAAAGCCTCAGGTCACTTCCAAATTTTGGAACGTTATTCACAAAGAGATGGTTGGAAATGTGAAACAGAAAGCGTTTCCCTCAATCAAGAAAATAAATAATGTGCTCAACATCTACAAATCAAAGCTGGATGCAGCTGATACAATAACAGATTTTTCATCAACAAATCCGACAAAACAGGCTCCACGTTACAATATGGATCAAGGGCCTACAGAGGGTAGGCAAAAAGATAAAAAGAATCTTAAGGGAAAAGATGGTGATCAGAGCTCTTTTCGTGCCCAGACAGAGTTTCTTGACGAATCAGGGGTAGAAGTTTTCTCTTTTAAGAGACGCATGCAGTTAGAATTCAAGCAAAAGCGAGACAATTCCTTCCAAAAGAAAAAGAAAGATTCTTCCAAAATTGAAAATCCTTCACAGTTAGGAAGCGGACTTGAGGATCAAGGCAATACAACATTTAAAAAAATTCAAGCCAAACCCACTCTCAGCGAAACTCCGAAGGCAGAAGCACAAACTTTATTGTCATTAGAGCCAACCAGGTCAGTTGTCCGAAAAGATAGCAAGAAACTCACGACTAAAGGAGGAGGAGGCGTCATGTTTGGTGTCATTGAAAGACTCACTAAAGCTACAAAGAAGGATGAAAGTGTGAATATGGAAGGGAAAGAATTTAAATATGCCAAAGCGAAAGAATTGTTTGCAGAGAGACAGAAGGCTACCGATTTCGAACAGTTTAAGAGAGATGCAATTAAGAAAATCAAACAAAGCAAGAGAGAATTTTATGATAAGATCCAAAATTCCAAACCTATTGTTCCGGAGTCGATCAAATTTGTGAAAGATAAGGTATCACGAAGAAACAATTTAATGATGCCAGATTTTGAGAAAGCCGTCAAATTCAACGAAAAAGAGAAGGAGTTTATCTTTATGCTGAATGACTTGCCAGGAAACAATGAGGATCGCAATGCAATTACAAATGATAAGGAAAACATGGAAAAGCTGAGTAAAATTATGGAAGGAAATCTTCACTACATTTGGAAAGCATATCAACATCATGTCAATTAGTTGTTGAGGAAATAAGAAGCATGAATATCACAAAGTTCAACATGTAGGAATTTTATATTTTGTCAGTTGTAATTTCACAAAACTTAGGTGGGAAATGACAATAATCTATTAAGTTACCGAGAAAAAGAAGCAACGAATTGAATTGACTTCATGAATACAAAACTATAGAGCTATATATTTAGATCGGAAATTCATAGCTTATGTCATGAGAATGAGCATCCAGAATTTTCAGTTTGTGAACTATCATGAGTTAAGATACAAAATGAGAGAGAGAAGAAGAAAAAAAGTGAACTGTAGTTACAATGTTACAGTAAGAATATTGGAAAACTACTGCTTCAGTTGGCCCAACTCATCCACTGTCACATTATCTGCGTGTTTGAAACGGTTATCATGCGTTTTTGAAGTTTAATCAACAGTATTGGCATTAATAATTAGGTTTCAGTCATTCAGTTGTCTCCAATGAAAGCTTCAGTGGTTCTTTTCTCGATGCTGATCTTTTTGATGATTGTTCCTCATTCACTGCAAAATCGAGCGGCTGCTCAGGTGAGCCTGAGCTCGAAAAGTGCAGCTAGAGCCAGAAAATCTCAAGCAAATACGTAAAGTTCCCAAAATATGCCAAATTTATCGTGTCATTCCAGGGAAACGACATCCTACAGTTGTATCTACACCTGTACCTCGGCGACCTCAGGTAGCACTGACAGCACTTGCACATCATCTCTCATTACGGTGGCAATGTAACACAAATATTTTTATTGGAAATCATATTTTTCAATTTTACATAGAGATGAAGATATAACAACTGAAGCAGAAGCGCTTGCTCAATGTCAGAGTACATTGAGTACTGAATATTCAGTAGCAAGTGATTTTTGTGTGAATACTCGAAAGAAATGCGCAGCTCCAACTGCTTCAGCGGCTCTGGTTACTCCCAATAATACTTAATAGATAATATCATCATGTGTTATCATGTATATCAAATGAGATGAAATCTTTTTCTGCTCTGTTCATAATAATATACACATAATATGCATAGAGGGGCAATCTGAAAGTCCTTCAAATTATTATGGACAACTAGCACCTCAATTTCAACTGAATACTCTCAAATATGAAAAATAATTAATGTATAAATAGAATGAAAAGCTAGGCAGTCGTAGGGTTAGAGAGCAAAAATCGACGTAATGAAATACGCTAATTAGAAATATGATAGATAGTTTCATTAAAACATATGAACTTAGCGTGTTGTTGGAATTTAAATTTTTAATATATTTTTGAATTTCGTAATGCAGAACAATTCATCTTCAAGCCTCTTGAAGGAAGTGATTTTGGACGAAAAATCAAAAATCACTATATCGGAATACCAAATCGCAAAGTTAACGAAGGAGGAATTGAATAACTCTGCAAAAATGATGGAAACAACGACGGGAAAAGATTTTATAAAAGTTTCTATTCAGATCGACCTCTCTTCCAAAGCACTTGTTAATGTATCCTACTTCAATCAATCACTCTTTCACAATACTTAATGAAAATCAAAAGGCGATTTCGTTTACTCTTCGAGAACAGGATGATGATGAAGAGTCGAGTGATGTACCTTTCACATTCTTAGAAGTCGAAGGACACAAATCTGAAGGGAATATTTTTGAGAAATTCATCAATCAGCCAAGTACAACGCAGCAACAACGGAATCAAAGTGAAACAGTGCATTCACAAAATCAAAATGATCCTACCCAAAAGTAACAATTGATTTTCCTCAAATAAACCAAAAAAATATTCTTAGGATCAGTGTTTTGGGAATAGCAAAAATTATACGAATTTCTCTCTTAGTGCAGCGAAGTTTTCTTCAAGAACAGATTTTAATGAGCAGCATGATGAATGAAAAGAAACATTCACTTAATCCTCACTCGAAGCAACAAAAGACTGGTGGCAGACCTCGCAAAAATCCATTAGAAGGTAAGAAACCCATTGAATTTATGAAGGCAGACTTGTTTCAACACATAGACCTTCAAAATCTTGAAGATGGCAATTATGATGACGATGAAGGGGCAGAAGAGGAAGAAGAATTAGAATATGATGATGATTATGATGAAGAGGAAGATCGCTATGATGATAGAGATTGGCGGCGAGAGCCACATCGCAATGGAAGGCGACATCACCAAAATAAAAGTTTACAAGAAATTGAAGGCGGAGATGACCTCGAATGGAAATTGATATTCATACATTATTTCACCAGTGTTCAAATTTATGGATACTCGTTGTATTCAAGTCCCCCTGCTTCCCATGTTGTTTCTCTGCTCAACATTTCAAATATCTTTCGGAAGAACAATAAAACTGAAGAACTTATAGAGACAGAAATCTTGCTGAGTTTTTCATTAATCAATGCAAGAAGATTTGTTCAAGCAGCAGAATTACTACGAAAAAACAGCAATCTTTTTGTTGCTCAACATGATCAATTGATGAGTCATCAACAACAACAGCAGCTTTCACGAAAAATGCCTCTACAGCAGCCCCCTAGAAGTAAAACTGGAAAAGAGCTAATGTTTGGAAGCACCCAAAACATTTCATCAAAGCAAGTAGGTAGTGGGTCAAGTAAATTATTGCTTCGAGCAGCGAAACTTGAAATCATACTTGCAGACGCAATCAACCAACATTCTATGTCAAATGAAAAGATTGGGGCTCTTCAGAAGGCTGCAGAATATTTCTCAGGTCAGAGAGGAGCATTTAGTAGTAACCGAATATCTCCCAGCTATGATATTTATAGTGCGCTCTTACAACTTTCGCCTATCCTCTGTCGATTTTTGACCAGATGTTTGAATGATAAACTTGAACCTCTTCGAGTCGCTGCTATTAGAACGCTCGAATTCATTCTTGAGCACCTTGGTTGTAGTGTAGGTTTGTACCTGCCGAATATTTTGAAAGCAATGCTCCTGACTTATCCGTCCCAAAATTTCCTGGCTCTCAATTCAAATCGAGAACACATGGGAATGAACGATCTTGACCCTCTTGATGCACCACTAAATATTCGCTCAGCAGCTGCCAAAAATAAACAAAAGAGTGAGAAGGAAGGTGGCAAAACTAAAGATGTCGAAGAACCTGCTGGTAGGTCTGGTGGAGAACCTGGAATGCATTCTTCAGCAAACCTCAAATTTTATATTGACATTTATAACCATCTTCTCGAAGACATACTAAATGTGGTGACATGGGCTTCATCTCAAATCCTGCATACCATTTTTCAAGACATATTGCTACCAAATCTCTTTCTACCAGAACTGAGAAATGACTTGAAGATTTATTTGTTTCGACTCTCAGAGAAAATAATCAATATATGTCAGGGCGATCTTGTGATAGGAATATCATTCTACTCAAACCTGCTGGATACGCTAGAGAGTAAATCCTCTGCCATAAGACTCTCGGCTCAAAGACTATGGGAGGCTGTAAAATCTAAGATTGTGTTCAATCTTGACAACAAATCTCTCTCTAAAATTCTTGAATGGGTTGCTGACAGTCTGTATATGTTAGCAGAAGATCAAACTCTTCCTCCAGAAAATATCAACGATTTGAACTACCTTCTTGATCTTCTCGCGGTTATTTGCTCCAGAGAAGCAGCCATTAATAATAATGGTTCAGCAGACGCTCCAAAAAAGCCAATAGCTAGGGTTTTAACCTTGCAGGCACCACTGAATTTAAATATTGTAATCAAACCATTGATAGTATGGTTAGAACTTATCGCCAATGCAAGTGGAAATATCAACAACATCGATCTCTTTAAAAGTGTGTGGGTGGTCACTGTTGAACTTTTAAAGATCACTCCGACATCTTTTGAGGAGGGGCCAACCATCTTCGAGATTGCGTATCCTCTTCTATGGAAGGTATACAATTATTGCCACGAGTCAAGTCCGACCGTCTACATGCTCAATTTCTTGATCATTGTGCTCAATGCAATCAAGGTATTTATTCGAGATCTTCTTCAAAGTACTTATATTAATCTATGTGACAACTCATAGGAAAAGAATTCTGAATTCTCCGAGTTTCTGAAAGAATTTTTAGCATTATTCACAGAATGCATTCCCCACAGTGTTTTCGATGAATCATTCATGGTGTTCGACCATTTGGTAAATCAGTTAGCTGGAGAGCTTCCTGAAGAATCAGTCCAGGTATCTTTGATTCGCGTCTGTGGGCAAAACTCATTTCGTCTCAATTATCACAATTTTTAGAAATGCATTGTTGCTCTGATTGATCAATTCACAATGAGAGGGAAAGCACAAAAGCAATCCAAGAAAAATTTTATTGCAATTCTAATGAATGTTCCAAATTCGACCACTACCAGAAACATCAGAAACAGCCAATTTTACAGCGCTCTCAAAATTTGTCTATTCGATAATCTCGAACCTACTGAAGAAGATGACGTCTTATTGAACTATGGTGGTGGAATGGAATTGCATACGCACACCACACTCTTGGATGAAAGGAAATTGAATACCAGCATGAAGAAGCAGTCGAATGATGCTATTACCTCTACCTACAACACCAAGAAAATAGATAATAAGCAATTCAATAAATTATATGAAAATTTTTTGGAAAAACTATTCTTCGCCCAGGAAATGATCAGTCAAATTAGAGAGCACCAGTTTGCATTTCTGGTGTATATTGTGGCAGATGGAACTTTACAGTACTCTCTTGAGAAATTGATGAATTCTTCTAATTCAAAAGTTCGGTTGATCTGCCTGGATCTTCTGACCCTCATTACAGATGCATACTCACAGTACAAAGATTTTGGGTTGAATTTCACCAATAGAGAGTCTAGAGGGTTGTTAGTTGAAGAACCATCGACGATGCATTCTGCTGTGCCTGAATTCGAACTATCTGATAACTCAGCTGGGAGAGGTTATTTAACTAGTCTCAAGATAGTCTTTCTGAAAATGTCTTTGAATCTGCTGAAGCTATCTTTTGATACGGTCCAAGATCCAAAATTACACAATTATAGTCTTAGTCTTCTTCGTCGTTGCTTTGAAGAGTTCTTGCCAAATTGTGACATCCAAGAAGAATTGGACAGATTTCAGAACAAAATGAATCAACGTGAATTCCTCGAAGAAGTATCAAAAGCAGAAATTATTGACATTGAAAATGTTTCACTGAATGCTACTGTGAAGGTAAATTTATTTCAAAACTTTCTTACGAATTCTCACGTCTTTGTAGTTAAAATTCTCAGATATTCATTACATACATCTTAGAGGAGCTCAAATTCTGAGATTTTGGCCCAATGTTCAAAATCTATCACTCTCTTCTTGGGCCAACATAAGAACTCAGGCTGTATCCCTTTTCTTGATGTTTGTCAAACCTGATATGGTAACTATAATGCCTCTTTTGAATACAATTAATAATTTCATTGTAACTCAAAAGAATGCCTATAAAGCCAGCATCCAAAAGAAATTGAAAGGGCTTGTGCTTCCCTTGTTAAGTTCTTTCCTGACTAGTAAAGAAGTGGATATGAGATATACTGGACTGATCGTGCTCGGAGCTCTATGCGGCATGAATGAGAATTTTGAGCAATTGGGGAATTCTCTGCTGGAAGTTCTTCCTTACTTTAGGAGACTGTCAGATCTTATTCCTCTTGCTGTGTGGGAAAATATTTTTGATTTACAGGTGAGATCCATTAATCCAATCGTTTGATTAACAAAATTTTCCATTTTTATTTTAGCGAGATTGGAATACTCTCAATAGAGATCTTGCAACAACTTTAATTCAGCTCGCTGCTCCTAAAGACTCCATCCACCATTTTTATCGATTAAAGAAAGAAGGGTATGCACTCAGAGTCAACAGTGAAAAAAATCAACAACAAGCATTCAATGAGTCAAATCAAAAGTTCAATCTAAGTAATTTCTCTCAGTTCTCTTTGATTGGAGTGGACTATCAACAAATCCCAGCAGGCAAACAGCAGCAAGATGACTCAGCATTGAACATTTCGGGAATGCTCAAACACACAAATCTTTCAAACAAAATTTATGACTCACCGATAGATATTAAGGATCATGCCTCTAAAGATCAATTCTATACGAATCTCAAAAATTCAGATCGTATGTTACAATCGGGGGGAGCTCGAGCGAAATTTTTTGATGACCAAAGCAAGATGTCGCCACCACAAGAGACTGACAGATTCACTGACAACCTAGAACTGGATGGACAAGAAATATTCTGGCTAGAAAAGGCTTCATTGGAGACAATATTGGAGTATCTCTCGTTGTTCAGAGTTGATTTGAAGATAAGTCCAAATTATTGGCTCGATAATCAGACACTTTATTCGGCCGATACAGCAGACAAAAGAGGAACACCTTCGGAAGCCCTAATTGAAGAGCAGCAAGATGAGTATCCTGCAGACAGATATTATTACGCAGAAAATGAGGAATTAGCATTAGGTGACCTCAATCCATCTGTGAGTAGTGGAAATGGCAATCGCAAAGGAAAACCAATCTTCCAAGAAGATAATAATGTAGACCTTGATGACTTGGGAATCATTGAACTCGAAGAAGATGAAGAATGGATGGAGTATGCAGATGAGCTTGCACAAAAGCGGGTACATAGTAATCAGGCAATGTCTCGCAGTCGAACGAGTCAAAGAAGCGAAACTTACTCCGGAGGCAATAGCAACAAGATGCCAAATAGCGGAAGTTACTACTACAAGAACAATCGCCGAGAGATTAATGAAGGAGGAAGTCCTACTGCTTTAGGACAGCATCAAAATTATGACTATCAGAGTCGTTTTGATCCAAGCCAACGATTGACACCGGCTCAGTTCAAAGATTTACATCAGCAGCAACAGCAGCAGGGATATGGGAGAGGAGGTCCCCATGGAAGTGGTGGCCGTGGATTATCACCAACTAGAGCAAATCAAAACATCATACATGTAGTCGATGATTTTACCAGTACTCAGAAGCCATCTGAGATAATTGATCATCAATTAGATAAAATGAGCAGTAATCTTCGAGAAAAAGCAGTCCTAAGACCTCAAAATCAGCTCTTTCGACCCCTTACCCCTCCTGTGAAAAATCAAACCCAACAGCAGCCAAAGGCAGGAGTAGCTTTTATTGGTTATGACGATGGCGACGAGCAAGAAGAAGTTGAGACAGAAGGCCGTGGCTCTCGAT
>ENA-UOTX01001563-UOTX01001563.1-compost-metagenome-genome-assembly--contig:-NODE-1563-length-16071-cov-4.322809_pt1 | contig 16071 bp, 4 predicted proteins | sample MGYA00238143_ERZ746982 | MGnify/ENA primary metagenome ERZ746982 (study PRJEB28758, sample SAMN06268862) | compost metagenome | isolation source: single cell | place: USA: California, Emeryville, Joint... | reverse complement strand
AGTGTAAATGTCTCATCGCTCCCAGTTTCCCTCATCAAAGGACTTGAAAATGTCCAGATCACGATAACTTTCACAACTAGTTTCACCTTCCCAAAAGATGCAACTATCTCATTATACAGCTCGAAGCTTTACTTTTCTTTCCCTAGTGCTGGAGTCTTCACGTGTACTGTAGCGGGATATAGTTGCTCCGTAACGAGTGCTTCTGACTTGAAAGCTGATATCTCACTTACAACAGCTCCGTCGAAAGATTTCCCTCCAGGAACGTACTCAATCGTCTTTAATGGTATTGACATTTCGCAAGGAGCGGGCGATCAAAACTATTTCGGTATTCAGCTCTACACGAGTTCGGGTGACCTCATCGCTCAAAGTGATCAAACATTCGTGTTTAGCGCAACAGTGCCTCAATCCGAGCAGCAACTAACAATCGCGAACGCAACATACCTATACAATATCTCGGGTGTCAGGAACGTTCTCATGTTCCAGTTCTCTTCCACAATTGGAGCATTCTTATCCAATACCGAGATCTTGTTCTCATTAGGAGACTTGGCTAGCCAGCTGACAAGCTCAAATTTCTACTGCTATGCCACCGATGCAAGCGGTGCAGTGTTGTCAACTTTTAAGTCATGCTACTATGACGCAGGTACAACTAACCTTACGTTCATTCTAAAAGATAACCTCGCGATGAAAGATCCAATGACCATTGTAGTGGGAAATATCATATCCCTTGGTGCCACTACAGGCCTGAGTGCTTACATTGTCAGAGATTCTTCGGTACTTTATTCAAACTATGACAGTGCTGGAACGCCAGCAGCTGAAGATTTACAGACACCGGGTTCGCTGGATACTGTGACAGTTCAGAAGAATTTCAATGCTCTTGGGAAGAAGATTGATTTGGTACTTTCAATCACAACTACAAACATTGAGATGAGCGCGAAGTCCGCAATCATTGTTACTCTGCCTTCAACTGGCTACTCTCCAGGTCTCGGTTCATACGAGGCTTTCAGCTGCTCCATTGATGGAGTAGCTGTTGCCTGCGAATTCAAAACGCGCTTCACTCTACAAATCTATTCAAAGATAACAACTATTACTGCTGGTACTCAATTCGTTTTGACGATCTTTGGAATCCAACAACCACTCGTCATATCAGGGAGCGAACAAACTATCTCAGTTCTGGTGATCGACAACATTTTTGATACAACTGCTGCTGAGTACAAAGAAGTGCAGGACATCGCTGTCGGAAGTTACATGAACCCTCTGAAATATATTAAGGTCAGCAATTTCAACGTGAATTCCAATTATTCTGGTGTCTCTAATACCCAGTACAATTTCGTCATTCAATACACGGAATCAAATATCCCTTCAGGCGGACTCCTTGTCTTCAATTTCCCTAGTCTGTATTTCTATACAATTTCGGGATTAGTCAGCAAGAATACCACCGGAGGTATCAGAGAACAGGGATCAACAACTTGGAGTGAAATGACCGGAGGTGTTTATAATGGCCCACAAGTGATCTACCCACTGCCTATTGCATTAAACAGTGGAACGAAGTATGAAATCCAAATTAGTGCTCCAACCACTGATGCTGTTCAATGCAGTGCCGACAAGATCCCATTGCTAATCGCATCTGCAGACAAGTCGACAATTTATGGTGAAGCAGTACCAAGTGCTATGAATGGTCCATACCCTGCTTTTAATAACGATACTTCGAAGTCATCGTTTATCTGGACTTCTCAAATCAACTCCACAACTTCCCTCTCACAGCCATTTGTCATAACAACCGGTATTTACTCTCAAGAGATTTATTTAGTGGCTTTAAATGGACAATTAATGGTCAATTTAGAACTATCATTAGCGAGTGGTGGAGACACAAACTTCAAAATGATGGGAACTTCGTCATCGGCCTCCCGAGGAGACTTGGGAATACCCATCCGTATTGGCTGCACAAATCAGATTATTGCTGGCACTTACTCTCTCACATTTAGCTTGAACGATACTTCAGGACGTTATAATCATGTTCCTCGCTTATCAGTGCTAGTAGCTGGAACTCCGAAAAACTTTTCGATTCCTAACTTTAGGGTGTCTCCAACAGCAAAAACAATTAGCTACGGGCTTGATTTCACTTATTTAGGGCTCGTAGAGGCTCTTACGCTGACCTTTGTTCCCACAAACACTAACGCCATAAAAGTGATTAACAAGGCTGATGATTCAGCATCTATAACTTTCCAACCAGAAGATCCCACTGGTACTCTCGAAATCACAGCGCTTACTGATGTGACAGCAGATAGTTCCGTCACAGATGGCTCCTATTTCAAAGAAACTATTACCGTCTCAATTACCGGAACTCCGCAATACGGCCTTTCTTTGATTACTCCTACAGTCAGTGTGGTTGCATTCCAGGACTATACTACTGGACCAAACGCAAGACCAGATATAATTCGAGCTAATGGCTCGTATGTTGACGTAGGATTCAGGTCGAATCAATTGGGGACAATTTATTATGCTTTGATGAGAACCAACAGTCGGCCGATCACATGCCAATTTATAATGAATAATGCTTCAAGTTATACTCCTATTGATGGTGACATAACCGAGCTGGTTATGGGAGTCATAGAATTCACTCACGAAAACAAACTCTATGGCCGTAGATTTACAAACCTCGTCGGAAACAAATACTACACAATATCGACTTGCGGTGAAAATGTTGGAGGAATAATTGGCCCTCTGAACCAAACCACATTCTTAAGTAGCAACACGAGTGGAATCATAGCTGTCGTAAATTTGACATTCTCCACTCCACTGGGGGCAGATGCTCAATCAACACTTGCGTGCTTCTTCTCAGATTATTTCCTCACTCGAACCGCCAAGTAAAAATTTTTCTGACAATGGAACTTTAAAGCTTACTTATTAATTCTTAGTATCATTACAGCTGATGGAATTCAATGTAAAACAAGCAGCAGACGAGTCCTACAAGATTCAAGTAACTTTTTTCTGATGTTTGTATCTTAAGATAAACTTTTTGCTTACTTTAGGTACAACTTCGAATAGTATCATCTATTACTTCTACAACGACCCTCAAATCGGCTTCTCAGACAATCTACACTCCAGAGTCAAGACTGCTCTCACGAGCGCAACCGATAGTGATTTCCAAATTGCCTTTAAACAAAAATTAAGCTCAGTGGGAGCCAATCTGGTTTCTTATAACTATACCACGAATGCTTCATTCACTATACCGTACCTCACAGGCACGCTCACTGTCAACTATACAAATCCAGATCTCACAAACGGTACTTTGATTATCAATGGGCTTTCAATCGGTGGCAGCAAATATGGAAATCTCTACCTTATCATGGACGATGACGCAAACTTTTCGGACAGTGCGAATAAGACACAATATCCCAGTACCTATCAAATACAGCAAGGTTTGAATGCCCTTGGAAATAAAGCACTGTTCAATATGACTGTGCCTTACAACTCTTCATCAACAATAAGCCTGACTTTTACTGGACTCCAAGATTTGAAGTACGTGATGTTTGCATTTGCGGACAATGACCAGCCTCAGCCCCTCTACAAAGACTATTCTGATATTGTAAGACTCATAATAGATGTGAGTCCTTTAGTCAGCACCTCTGCTGCTGTCTTGAAAACCGCTTTTGGTCTCGTGATTAGCTTAATAGTTTTATTTTCTTTGATGTTGAATTAGACAGTTACGTTTTATCGTCTCTATCTTCAAAGAACCAAAAGTTGATTACATAGAGCATTTACATAATATGATCGTATAGTCATCCATATATATCAAAAAAACACATTAAATATGATGAAAAGGGGGGAAATGTAAGTGAGTTTATGGTTAAATTTCAAAATAATTTAAGGTTTGCTGAGATACAATGGATACTCAATGGCAAGAGCAGATATCAAAAGTGAAAACGAATTAATAAAGGAAGATAAATTAATTGGTATTAGCTTCGACGGAGGAATTAACCATCAATTTGCACAGAGTAGTTATGTCAGCTAACATGAGCTTGGAATAAAAGATCATTTCAACAAAAACTATTGCAAGTATTATTTTGGTCTAAAATTAAAGCGGATTTCTCTCTAAGTTAAGAATTGATTTTTAGAAGTAACTTACACGCTTCAAAAAGTGTTCTGATTGAGATTTTGTCCTCAGAATTTTATTTCTTATTTTGGTTGCAATTGTTTGAATTCTCTTTTATGTGTTGATACCATTAATACCGCTAAATATGTACCATTTTGGAAAGCAAGCATTATGAAAAATTAAGTTTGGTCTTGTGCAACCTTGTGAGAGACTCTCAAAAGTCTGCTTTGGAAATCTAATAGGGTCAATAAAAGTTATATCCTGATCTTGCGATAGCTCCAGATTCGCTGGCTTAAAGATTTAATCAAGGTTAATTGAAATAAAAATGATGATAAAGTAATTGATGAGCCACGGAAAATCATAAATTTACTCTTTTTGCAGAATGAGTCTTTTTCTTAAATGAAATGTGAAACTAAATGAAAATCTAAATAAAATATACATACATGCCAATCATTTCATTGGTCGTATTTTGGATCGCACAGATCCACCTCCTCTTCGTACAGAGGGATCAATGATATTGAAGGAGTCTGAGTTAGCGGGACTCCTTAAAGGTTTTATTATGATCATTGGATCAGAATAATGTGTTTTGACTTGGAAGCTAGGAGCCATTTTATATTTAAAGTTGTAGTTTTCTGGAATATGATAAGCATTGGAATTATCTGCTTTTGGTTTTGAAGATTGAGATTCTCCATACCTGTTATTATTTGATATGCTGAGGTTATTCATAATTCTCTGCTCATAACTTGATTGCTCTGCGCTCACTCCTCTTTTTCCTCTATGAACTGGAATTTCTGAAACTTTCAGCAAAGACCTTATGGGAACATCATTCTCAGCACTAATCTTTGACTGCGATCCTGAAGCCTTTGAATCAATTCTTTCCTTGCTATAACTGCTCATAGGGAGTGGTGGTTTACTTAAACGCACGTTTGCGCCTGTTTGAAGCTGATTAGAAAATGGAGATTCAATGAGCTCGATGTTTTGGTTATTGTTGAGAAGTTGAGTTATGTTGTTCATTTTCCTTCCTCCGTTCATAAGGTCTTTAGACCCTCGAACAATAGATGAATGCGGTCGTTGATCAGTTCTAAATACTGTAACAACAGGTTCGAATCCATCATCCTTGCTTGATGTTTCATTAAACTCCTTTAGAGGAAAGTTATTGCCGACTACATTTCTCTGAGCAGTTTTTTCTGGATTCTTTTGCAGAGATGAATTTTCTGTAACAACTACACGCGCTTGATTTTGAGTCGAAATACCTTCAGGACCGTTTTGATCTATTAGCAGGTTTGGATTACTATCATCGTCCACCTCGTTGATTCCAAAATCTTCTGTGGTCGGTTGATATATTTGATTATTTTGTTCAAATTGTTGGTACAACGCATTTGAATCTAATTTATCAGGGGTTTGACTTCTTTTTTCCCAAAAAGTTTTTTCAGAGAATCTCTGGTCAGGCAAATGGGCAAGAGAAGACCCGCTTGGATTAGTTTTGACCATTTGCTCCATCCTCATTACTGTCAGCTGGCCTTTATTTGGTAGTGTGGGCAAATTTGTATGTCGAATTTGAAATTTAGCCTGCCTTGTAGTACTAACCATAGGAGGCAAATTTATCGTCATTGGCCGATATTCATTAGCCATCTGGAGGTCCACATCCAAGGGTGAGTCGAATTTATATTCGGAGATCACATTTATATCTGGTGAATGTTCAATATTTTCATTGGACGTTAAAGGACGCAGGATTTTGTTATTTTCTAACTTGGTCTCGTTGCTCATCTCACAATTCACTTCTTTATCCGCTTGAGAAGCTGACTTTGGATTGAGATATTGCTTAGGTTGAGACTTAGAATTAACAATTCCTGAATTGGAGGTCGACTTCGCTGAAGCAGATGTAGTGGTTTTCATCCCATTGCTCAGATGTAGCACTGATTGTGGTTGCTCTTTAGGCTTTCGTGGACCTGTGAACTCGTTCCAATGGGAAGTTGCAACTTCAAGCACATTTGCGAAATTGTAGTTGGCATATGGAAACTAAAAATAATTTTTTTGGTTGAGTGGCAAATCTATTGAAAGTTTACATCAGCTGGTGGCGGGTAAGCACGAACAAATCCTCCAAGATGCTTATCTTCGAATGTTTGCCATTTCTGGTGTAATGACTCCAACTCAGTCGGACTGATCTTTGTGAACCCTTTTCCAGTATTTGGGATCGCCTTGACCTCATAATACCTACCAAAACGCCTTAATACTACACCTCTAACGATAGAGTTCTTTACTTTTTCTTCGCTTTGTTGGTCACATTGGCTAAAATCAGGGTGTCAAAGATTAAATTTTTCTTGATTTGAAAATCCAAAGGTGTGTCTGTATGGAAACTTGGGGTGTGGTTAACCTCAAGAAGGTAAGGCTTCAAGTTTGAGTCGAGCAACACATCAAATCCCAAAATCTCAAAGCACATGTCAGAGTTCTCTTCTTTTGGCTGACATGCACGATATACGTGTGCTAAATGAGGCTGAACAGCGCAAATAGTCTTCACTACCAAAAAACAGATATCTTTAAATAATTTGTCAGCATCCTTTCCTTCTCTTTCTAGTTTCTTCGTTATTGCAAAATACATTGATTAAAAAGAGGACGATATGAGTAAATTTACTCTAAAAACCGAAGACATACTGCGTTTGTGATCTGGACATTTTCAAGTCCTTTGATGAGGGAAACTGGGAGCGATGAGACATTTACACTGGCTGAGGAGGTGATTACGGCTGGAGTGAGCTGATTTTTGAGTCCATCCGGGCCATATTTGTAGAGTAGTCCGTCATTCAAAGATTCGACTAAATATGCGTTCGGCATGTTCAGTCCTGTGGAGTATGGGAAAGTAAAGTTGGTCACCGGTAGTTGAGAATACAAATCACCGCCAATTGGACAATAAGCACAGATATGCTTGGTTGAACTGCTATCTACGTAACCAAATGTCGTACACATCTCATAACTGGAGTATGTATAGGAAGGAATGCTCTGTATTTGGAAGATTGATGATTCATTGAAGTACCAGGTTCCGCAGTACATCAGTGCAGCACTGACGATGTTTGCTTCGTTTGTGACACCGTCGGCACTTGAGATCTCCTTAGTAACGAAATATGTTGTCACTTGCTGACCAACTTGATTTCCTTTCGCTCTGGATACCATCAGTTTGGAATCCAGAATGTCGTTTCCAGCAAAATTATTCGGGTTGATTGGCGCATAGTCCCTAACCGGAGTGTGTACGAAATAAGTGGTGTTGTAATCACCTCCAGTGCTTGTGTTGACAGTACCATTGTAGTTAGCGCCAACAGCAAGAGCAAACGCTAGCTTAGTGGTATTAAAAGCTGTTTGGACGGGGATAACGATCTGAATGGAGGAAGATTTCTCAAAATCAGTGGCATTTAACTCGACATCAATCGAGTTCCAGAGATGAACCGGTGCATTTGTGTCGTTCAGGCCAGGGTTGAAATAGCATTGATCATAGTTGGTCTGGGTTGAGTTACAATAAACTTTGTTGCTCGTATCTTTTTGTTCGTAGAATGGGACTAAATTGACGAAAAATAGTCTAAATCTTGTGGCGTTGGCCTTCTCGTCGGTTGTCGGTATTCCTGCAATTCGGAGCACAGCTGGGAAAGTTGACCCTGTCAAATGTGTCGGCTTGAATGAACTGGTTACATTTCCTGTCCAGAAGAAAGAAATACCAAATCCGAAGCTCTGGAACACCGTGGTAGTTGCTGAGTTGGAAACCGAGAACGAATTGATCAGGGCCTGAGAAGAAGTGGTGGTTCCGAAATTAATTGCGTCTGCATTGGCAGCGGTGATTGAATCTGTTCCTCTCATGTAGAAGAAGAAGTTGTTCTCTTGAACCAGAAAAGCTCCTGAAACGGACGTAATCGAAATATTTTGGAAAGTGAAGCGGACCTTAGCAGCATCACTTGGGTACTGAGAGCTCCAACCAGCTGAAGGAGAGAATCGAAGCGATGTATAGTTCCCATAATCTTGTGTGAATAGCTTCAGAGAGCAAATCGAGGTTGTCTCCTCAAAGGTAACAGTCGTGTCAGTTCCTGTGCAAGTGAGGATGCTGTCCTCTGCTATTGTGATCGAACCGGAAGTTATGAACTCAGTTCCGAAGCCAACATCAGGGGTGCTTGGAATATCTGATGATCGAGAACTAACCTCGAAGATCAAGGAATAGTTGGTGAAGGTCGGGTCATACAATATTCCGTAAGTTGTGCTTGAAGGGTCACCCAATCCAGGCACAAGACCATGAACAAATTGGCCGCTACGATAAGCATCAAGGCCGTATGTATCAACACCATAGTAGGAGATGTTGAGATTTGTTTTGATCGACAGATCAGCAATGGTAGGTTGCCCTTGGTAATATTGGGAACCTGCACTATTTGAGATAGTAATTTGTCCGAAAGTCGAGGGGAGATCTGTGCCGGAGTAACTTGAGGGTATATTGAACATGAAAGAAATCGCGTGTGAAGTGTTCAGCCAGAGAGCTCCAACGTTAACGCAGGTAATATCATTACTCGTCTCTTTGACGCTGCATAGTACACGACTATTTGGAGCGTTTGGAAAACTGTGGAGGATCGTCGAGGCTATTATGTTGATCGAGGCCGCAGTTGTTATGGTGACAGCAAATGAGCCATTTGGAGTGAGCTGATTCTCTTTCATATTGATGTAGATTGTGATGGCGTTGTAGACCGAGCTACAATCAGTACAATCCTTGAAAAATCCTATTAGAGATTGAGGGAGGTTTGCCGCGTGAGTGGCAGTGTAGTTTATTCCAAAGGCAGTCGTGATGCTGAGATCAGCCGAATCAGCGCTGAAGCTGTTTACATTGATGTTAGTAATCGAGCCACTCTCGATTGGGTTTCCGGCGTAATATGGCAACGTCATGAAGTTAATCCTGGCCGAGGCTACGGCATAAACTGGGTTGAGGATCGGACAAATCAGAGCAATTGTTGTCGATGTCACGAAGTCACTCTTGAAATAGATGTAGCGAGAAGAGGAGTTGGTGTCTGTTTGGGATTCAATTACATATGAATCGCTAGAAGAATTACAGGCACCGTAAAAACTTAATGAATTGTCCAAAGTAATCCTCAATCGGAATCCACCGGAAATGGCCACAGTGCCGGTGATAGTTGCTTCCAAGTTGTAGGTATGACCGGGACTTTGAGAAATTCCATTTGAACCAATCGACAATGTAGAAGCGACTGTGTCGATTTGTATCATTCCAGCGTATGGATTTGAATCGTAAGTCACAAAGTTCTCGTCGGCATCGTTGGAGATAGAATGAAGTTGTACAGGGCCATAAGCTCCCGAAGATAATGAAGCATCTGGATATGCTCCAAATTTAAGGTAATAGGTCCTACTTTTCAGCAAGGAAGCTTGATTGTTGGCTGAGTCGAGCAGCTTAACGTAGTATGCGTTATTGGAGAGGCTTGATTGTTTCAGTGCAAAAGTCGATTGATTGACGAAACTGCAGGTCGTGGTGTTGTAGTATCCCCATTCCATGATGCCAGAGTCCAATCCACCAGTGTAATCACTCGGGGTTGGCCCGCTAAGAGCGTAAGGCCAAACCAGCAGCAAGAAATCAGTGGATGAGATTTGGTTCTGGAGACTAAAGAGAATCGTGTAGTTATGCAAATCTCCAGCAAGCGTAGAATCTTGGCGTATGTCTTGAACGAGAATGCGCTGACTCATCCCTGGAAGAGCCAAGCATAAGATAAAAAGGATGCCTGCAAAGGAGGCTGATCGTGTTAGTGTGAACACTTTCATTAGCAATCTTCAAACTTTGATAATTATTTTTAAATGCTCTGTATAAATGTAAAAAATTATCTTTAGTTCAAATTAAATTAACTCTCATTCCAATGATTGATTGCAATTAAACGAGCGTTCGTACGTAATTTATCAATAATTATGATGCTCAAAAAACCTTTATTTGTCTAACTTAGCTTGCAGAATGGTGATATCTCTTGATTGAGTGTCTCTGAGATTCCCTGATTTCATGAGAAAGAGTCACGGCTCCTCTATTTTAAAGTTGCATCATTATGTAACTCGAAAATCTATTCAAATTAATTCTATTGGTGGGCCTCTCTCACGAGAGAGAGTGAGGGCACATAGTTTTCTGTGATTTTTGCTATCTACAATGTGCACCTCTCAGATGCTCTTTGGGGCAGTTTTCATATTTCCGAAACTGCTAATTTAGCAGAACGAATCTTTCATCTTTGTTTTCAGCAAGGGTGATACAGCCCTGATCAAAGCTTCTGATTGCGCAAGAACTCTAAGAACGTTATCGAGCAAACTTTTTGGCAACTGGAATTATTTTATCTTTAAAATTTGTAAGAACTCTGATTAAAGTATTTGATTGATATCTGTTTCTTCATGCATTAGAACCGCAGCGGCAAATAATTTTATGGAAGAGAAGTTGTGGAAAAGGCACATGTTGTCACAAGTAATGTTAAATTTTTTCAAAATTTGTTTCTTTACTGAAATCTACATAATAAACACGGGTTTAGGCATATTTTGAGTTATCTTGATAGTTTGTTTTGTCATTAAAATGTTAGTCAAAATCGATATGCTATGGTAGAGAGAGCACAACCACAAACGTTTAGAGTTTTGCTGTCAAAACCAAAATTTACTTTGAGCTGATGATGATATTTCTCACGCACAAAGCTGTTTCAACAGTTTGAAGAGGATAAATCAGCAGCTCTTTCGTGGAATTGTTATCTCCTTTGTACTCTAAAACCTTAAAAGACCATAACAACTGATTAATTATGAAACTTGGTAGGGTATTTTGCAATTAACCTGTATAACTCAAACTTATTTTGGAATTTAGAGCTGTTAGATTATTTTATTGATATCGCATTTTAAACATCTATTTTCTCTTCATAATGTGGAGTAGATATTTTTGTTGGTTTCAAGAAATTTTAAAATATTGAGAACTGAGTGAGAAAAAGTGTTTTCTCTGACTTATTTTCCTTCCCTTGTCCAACTATTTGGTGCTTGAAAACAATATCGTATAAATGCCTTTTCCGTAGTTAAAATGAGGTTACTGTTAACTCAGAAAAACCTGGCTCTGGCAATCAATAACAAAGAGCCAGCTCTGCTCAAATATTTTGGGAATCAAAATACTTAACTTACTCAATAATGCTCTTATTTTCGATTCTTCCAAATATCTTCATACTTTTACTTCGTCGAGAAACACACTCACACGGGGTGAATACTGTCTACAAACAAAAAATTGATACATCTGCTTGCTACTAAACCTGATGATCATTGAGGTTTGTCTGAAATACCTGCTAATGAGGCAGCGAGGGTAGATATTTAACATATCATGCGTCTTTTCATCTTTATTTCGAAGTTCATCTGATCACGAGTTTCGTGAGAGAAAAGGAAATCCTCCTTGTGCATGGCGGAGTACTTTGGAAAAAAGATTTTTAGAGAAATCAATGGTATTATATCGCATTGTTCTCGACTTAAGATCTTTGAAGAAAGTCCTCATGACTGCTAAAAAAGAAGGACCTTCACTGTAAAGTTGCATCGAAAAGTCGGACTTTGTTCTCAAGCTATGAAACATTCTTCGATTCGATTGTAACTAAGCGAATGGCAATTAACTCCATCGAATTTTACAATTTTCTAATGGAAGCAATAATTGATAAGTAATTACTGACAGGTTTAAGATGACTTATTTATCTCACAGGATGATGCTGGAGAAGACATTTAGATCGTAATCAATGCAAAGAAAAGTATATTCAGGGTACTACACCGTTGAGCTACTTCCAATGTCTAACTTTTGGATATCCTTAAAGACGTTTAGGAGATTTAAGTCCAGAGCAGGAATATGCGTTGGACAAATTCCGTGGTGAGGTTAAAGCAATGGGAATCTCCAGTGACCAGTTCGATGATGGATATTTGCTACGATTCCTCCGAGCACGCAAGTTCAATCTTGAAAAAACAAAGGAAATGTGGACAGATTTCATCAATTGGAGGAAGAAGAATCAAGTTGATGAAATTAGCGTATGCATCTCAAAATTGTATCTGTTGTGCTGATGAGCATAGAATTTTAATTTCAGTGAGGTTGACGAATTAAAGAAGGCTTGGCCCCATGGATATTTTCGAACTGACAAACTTGTAACTGCTGAATTTTTTTGCATTTCTATAACTTTGATATGGGTTTAGGGACGCCCAATTTATATCGAAAGAAGCGGTCTCCTTGATATCAAGCATTTATTCCAACTCACCAGCCAGGAGCGGCTAGTCAAATACCGAATTCAGACATATGAACGTCTTGTAAATGAGATTCTGCCTGCTTGCAGCCATGTAGCCGGACGAAGAATTGATCAAATCTGCGCAATAATCGATTTGAAGGGATTTTCTTCCAGATTTTTGTCGAAGCAAGTCTTTGAATTTATCAAACTCATGAACAGTATCGGGCAGAATTACTACCCTGAGGTGATGGGAAAGTAAGTCTCTTTCGTTATTGTTATCTTTGTCTTATACTCCTCTCTAATCTTCATACCTTTGATGACATTGCTGACACTCCTGCGTTTGGTTTAGGATGTATATTATTAACGGACCAATGATCTTCACAGGGTTATGGTCGATGATCAAGCCTCTAATCGACGAAAAAACGAGGTCAAAAATCGAAGTTTTAGGTTCCAAATATCAGAAGAAGCTCTTGGAAACCGTAATAGATATAATTGATTTTTTACAAAATTGAGAACCATTAGATTGACGATGAGAATCTACCAGATTTCCTTGGTGGGAAGGTAACAGTTGCTGAATACGGGCCAAATTTGACCAAAGAGCAAGGACCATGGGTGATGAGTGAGAAGAGACCGTAGCAATTCCAAATATTCTTATTATTAACGATTCTACTAAAAAGTCTGTCTGAATTGACCGAGCCTAAGGAAAGTAATAACCGAAACGAGATCTTTGATAAAGCTGAAGCAGATTCTCAGAAACCAAAATATGAGAACGGCCACGTAGCAGAAGAACGTTTATACTCAAGATTGCCTGGAGAGATAAAAAATCCGCACACACAAGCTCCCCTTTATGATTCTCTTCCACCATCATATAAAAAGGTAATATTTTTCACTGATTATTGAAATTGACTCTGAAAAACTTGAAATTTTAGAATACAATGCATAAATATTAATTCAGAGCTCGCTCATGACTTCTGACGAACCATCTCACATGAAGCGCTTCAAAGCAAGCAGGAATCGATGAAATTATGAGAAGCGATTTCAGAGGAAGTTGTTCGTCAACAAAATTCATAAATTACAATGTTGATTATGGAAATATATTCTTGTAAATAATAAATCATTTGTCATCATCGAGAAATGTTTATAGACTTTTGTTACACTCATATCAGTTGATCTCCAGATCTCTTGTTATTTCATACATTTATGGATTTGTGATTATTAGAAGCTTGTTGTTTGGATTGGTGAAAAATCTATCGATTTATTAGTTTGGTGGGGTATTCTTGAGTTCAATATCCAATTTGAAAAAAATAAGGTTTTAGACTGCTATCGAGGGAAACTTTCCAATGTTGTGAACAATCTCTCTACGCAAACGAAAAAATTCATCATCCAAATCTTATATTTATTTTAATAAGAAAAACAGAACCAACAAAAGGCAATTAGAACCGAATGCGAGGTAAGTTCGCAGCAACCCGATGTTTTTGAATCCAAGGCGATTAAGCTCATTCTTTGAAACTACTCGGCTCCTCAATATTTAAAGTGGGCGTCTTAACAATGACTTCAGTTTGTTTTCAAAATGCTTGCCCCTAAAAGACTTTACTGATTGCATGCGCATTCGAACTAACAAACCTAGAAAACCTGTCAAATCACAGATCTTTAGACCTCCTTGGCTTCGCATACTTTTTTCTTTTAAGTTGCATCACTTCCCGCTCACTTGATGCTAACGGTCAACATCTCATTTGTGTCCACTGTAGAGTAGATTCCCGAACATCTCCGCGCCTTTATCGATAAATTACTCATTTCCATAGCTATCTAACTATCTAAAGTGTTTTAAATCGATGACTCTCATAAAATTACTGAATTAACACATTATTTCATAGTTTCATACAGAAAATTATAGTTCCATTCTATCATATCCGATCATATCCCATGGAGAGTAAATCCCTAGCAACAGCACGAAAATATATGCTGAGTAATTTGTTTATAAAACTTCATTTTGACTCTCTTTACAGAAAAATGAAATGTCATCAAATGAGTTAGTCTAGTTATTCAGTTTAATAAAACTATCTGATTAAACATAAAACATTAATTAGGATAATCTGTTTTTGAAAATGATATCGAATAAAAATTAGAATAGTAGGACAACCACTGAGAACGACATTTTTTTTCGTTATTAAGTAAGTCAAGGATTCACCTAAGTCATCGATAGGTGAGAGTAAGCTACCGTAAGGCAGTTATAAATGCAGAACAAATCTTAAAGTCTTGTAATTTTTCTAAAATTCCCAGGTTTTCTTCGCGTATGATGAGAAAATCGCTTACAAATGACAATAGTTGTCCCAAGAAATGACTTTTCCTCCAACTATAAGTCTATATGTTTTTAATTAATGCTGTGGCTCCAATATCAAAGGGAAAAAGAGGGATGCTAGACGAGAAAGCAATTGGTTGGGACTAGTGAGGTTCTGGTTGGAGTCCCTGATAACAATTTCGAACATTTGCACTTCTTGAAGTCACACAAGATAGAGTATTGGAATTCTTTTACGAGGAAGTCAGATAAATCGCAGTGTCACCTTCCAATTTCGGGGCTTCCGACTTCAATGAAAAGAGGATGTGCTGAGAGAGAAACCCTAAGCATTGCACGCTTATTGAAATTGTTGAGCGTTAATTCTTATTGAACACTCTCATAATATTGGACAGGTCAGAGTATTCACGGCTAATAGGTATATGAGCCAAATAAAGCACTACTATGGGACCCTCTCTCTGATTTATATCCTCACTTTAGTGAAATCCGCTTAAAGAACGCACCATTTCTGCTATTCTCAGAAACCAGCAATTTTACGTTCTAAGATAAAAACAGGCAAGTTTTTTATCTGAACAATATGTAACAGTACTATTCTGAAAACTTAGTTTAATACTTCAGAGTGATTCGCTAGAAGGATGCTACCTGACTCTGCCTTGAGTAAGCCAACTTTGCATACCGTCAGTTATAACCGAGAAGCAAGAAGCAAAACTATGACTTTAGATTTGATTTTTTTATCAGATTTCATCGACTCTCAAGCAGACCATAGCTTCCATAAGGCGGTATTATTATTTTCTTCAAGGACAGACCAAAGAAACCTTTTTAAAGAGGGGTCATCATTCATTTGGAACATTTCATAATAGAAAGGGATCCTTTCATTTATCAGACGTTTTTCTCCTTGTCCAGTTTGTATACCTGACTCACACATAGATTATTCACGAGTTGGCCAGTTTGTTGAAAATAAACGCTTTGTCCTTGTTAATTATGATAACAGTTATTTTTTACTACTTTGACACCGCTTTCGAGTCTGTGTGCACTGGACTTATTTTGATAATTGAATAACGTTGATAATTCATTCAACTGGCACTGACCAAGATGCAATTAGCGACTTTAAATAAGCAGAGAAAATTAGCTTAATAATCAAAAGATAAATCCAAAAAGTTTTAAGACCTATCTATATTTCTCCTAATGGGCTGCGGTGCTAGTCACGAAGAAAATCCAAATGAAATCAAATCTGAAATGAAATGGACCAAAATTCCAGAATTGGATGATGTATACTACCATTGTTCTTCTATATTTAACCAAATTTCTTTTTTCGTAGTACTTCAAGTCCGCTTCTGAATTCCTTGAGGGTCTCGAAGATCTCCGTTCCACATTCGAAGACACCATCGAGGAAATGAACGAGATCGGTCGTACTGAAGAACTCCAGGACCCAAAGCTGATTGAGGCGTTCAGACTCTTCTTCTGGT
>ENA-UOTX01001562-UOTX01001562.1-compost-metagenome-genome-assembly--contig:-NODE-1562-length-16071-cov-14.424347_pt1 | contig 16071 bp, 10 predicted proteins | sample MGYA00238143_ERZ746982 | MGnify/ENA primary metagenome ERZ746982 (study PRJEB28758, sample SAMN06268862) | compost metagenome | isolation source: single cell | place: USA: California, Emeryville, Joint... | reverse complement strand
ATCGTGAATAGTTTGCTTCGTAGAGGCCTCTTGGAGGTTACGTTCAATCCTCGTTCAGTAACTTGGGACTCGAATAATCAAGATTTTTAAAGAATAATATAAAACGGAGAGCCAGAGTATTTGATGGAAGAGTCCTTAGTGGACTCTACGCGTAAAATCTTCAACACTGTGCCGATGAGAAGTCTACAGCAGCGTTGCTCTTTGTGATTATCTTTACTTTTGTGACTTTGGATATAATAGAAAATTAATGGTCTGAGAGATGACGAGTTCTATCAGCCGAAGTCAATTGATCTCTTTATTGGGAGAAGCATGTAATCAGGACTCAGAAGCTTCGAGGCTACAAAATTCTCAAGATTCGTTGGCATATCCTATTTGAAAATATACAGTGCATTGCCTTCAACAATAAATAGCCTTGGCTTGGAAAGGAAGAGTGTTACAACAACAATTATCGCTATACTCTGAGTATGAAACGAAATAAGAAAAAAATCCATAATAACAACTGAATGGAAGCCACTGCAGCAACTAATATTTTTTCAGAGGATCAATTTCATCTTCCTTTTATTCAAATGATGGTCCTAGGAAAAGTTGTATTGCTCAAGTAAGATGTTAGAATGCACCCACAAAAAAACTTTTTGATTTTCTCTTTATTTACAGAATTTACCTGAAAATTTAGGCGCTCTTAACCATTCACTAATCAAAATTTCTGAGCTTAATAATTCTCAGCTTATTTGTAAACTGATTGCCTTAGAATGCAGTATTACCCTGTCATCGTACATTTTCAGCAAAACTCGATTTCCAAGGGAGAAATGAACAAAACAATATATAAATAGATCCTATCCTGGCTTTTTTCAAAACGAAAGGACTAGCTAGTTATATTGATGAAATTTCTAACATAGACACCTACATTTAAATCTTTCAAGTCTTCAGCGCATGGTCTCTCAAATGTCTATCATCGAGGGCTCTCATTGGCTTCACAAACAGCATATTGTTGATTTTTCGAATCATAAAATTCGAGAATTCAAAAGAAAATGAAGGCAAAAACGCAAAGGTGCTCCCTTCTATATCCCACTCAAGATCGTTCTGCTCATACGTAATACCATACCTCTCTCTGAAATTTTTGAACTCCATTCGCTTTACGCTCTTGTTTCGAGCGTAGTCAGTCTCTACATATAAAAACTCATGTCCCACAGCGTTGTAACACGTTCCAAGAAAAGGATGATCTCGGCAAAAATTGACAATGTACGGAGGCATCTGGCGATAGTCCGCGATATAGAAATTTTCCTTGTTTTCTGTAGTCCTTTGTGCGATTAGAATCAAATCTTCGCTAGGGTCCCACCCGAGCAACCTTACCCTCCTCCCCAGCCCATCGCAGCGAATAATTTTCGTTCTCACAACGGTTGTATCGTTAAATTCAAGGATAAAGTAATTAGATAACCCTGCAGCCAGCAGAGCTTTCTTTTGGCAGTCATACTTCATACCGACTAGATGCTCTTTCAGGTTTTGTGCAGCACAATCAAATATAAGCTCCCTTGACTCTTCATTTCTTGAATTGCGACCGCCGATCACGATTTTATCTCCAAGCATGAGCGCGGCCTTAGAGAGATGAGACATGTATACGAAGTCAAGCGAGACTTTTATTTCTTGGAATGATAGATTGAGTTTTTCGCAAAGAGCGAGTAGATCGACAGACTCTCTGAGTTTCAATGAAATAAGGCTTCTGACCTCAAGATCGGTTTTTGATTCATGATAGAAAATAAACACCTTGTGTTCTGCACAGATCCTTATAAGATGATGGTAATTTAAATCATTATTTTGGATTTCGATGGGAAGTTGCTTAAGCATTTTCGCATGTGGAAAGCGAATCAGTAAGAAACGCAAACAAAATGACCCTTCCTTGGTGAGGAGCAGTGTCAGCGAAGATTCAGGGTCGCTTTGGCCTATCAAAGGTATGCCACTCATCCCTTTAATATTTTCACGGTATTTGATCGCTTTGCTTTGTGGAGGACTCGTTAAGAGCAGTGCATATTCGTTAAGGTCGTGTCTTTTCTTCGCCTGAATTTGTAAGGAAGCTAAAGACTTTCCAGCTATCATAATTTTCAGCTTGTTTCTAAAAGATCGATTAAGAGCTGGTTAACCAATTAAATACATATTTTTCGCATAAAGTTGAAAAAAAAAAAATTGGCCGAAAATCTTTAAGAATGATGATTTAGAATTAGGCTTGAATAACTGTCCAAGAGGTACGTGGACATTTATGAAGAATAATCATTCTTTACAAAATAGACACCGAATTACATTATATTGAAAAACAATCAAAATAAATAATACCTCAAAATTATATTAAACGATAGCCTGCATACGCTCAATTAAGAATTAATAGAACTATCTGGACGACCTTCCGAATTATCTAAAGCGAAATACGGATGCTTGGGAACCAGCTCCAAAAGCCTGTTGAAGCAGAGCTTTTTGTCTTTTCCTTCTCATAATCTTTCAGCTGATCTAGAAAGGCTATTTTATTGATTATAACTGCAATGTGAAAAAATTTCGTACCAAAATTGGGTCTAGCACTAGGTCTTTTTGTTTTTATGAGCTCTAAAGCTTCCTTTTTACTCATATTCTTAGACTTTATCAAATATCTATGATGGAATGTCAGAGATTATGCTCCTTCCAATTGTAATTACGCTGCAACGATTGCCACAGACCTCGATTTTCCGCTGAAACTACCATAAAATAGTCATTGTTAAACGACTCCTTCTGGAAAAAGCTTACCAATGGACGAGCACTTTCTTTTTATCAGCTAGCACCGTGTCAATGAATTCTGCACATTCTTCGAAATAGTCCTTAATTTGAGTTTCTGGTCCGTCTTCAACTGGGACGATTTTGTAGACAAAATCCTGAAAATTCAATTTAGAACGGTTTGACTACTAGAACGAATTACTTTCGGAAACGCTGACTTGACGCTATCGCAAATGCAGAGAATATGAGTTATTCCAATGTCTTTCAGCAATTTTTTGTTCAATGCTGCTCCGATTGAGCCCAAATATAGACCTTGAATGATCTCTACTGGCTTATAGTCATGTCTGATGCGTTTTTTGGCAGTTTCCAGGCGTATATTCGTGAGAATATCTGCAGCACCTTCAAATAGAGCGAGGGATTTATCTAAATTTGGTCATTTGCACATAAATTTTACGAAACTAGTCATCTATGTGGTACCTTTTCGGAGAAGAGATTCTAAGCTGACGGGTTCCCGGATCTCTAATCTCTGAGTATCACTTTGGCAGGCATCTTTGGAATTTGTGATTTCCATTCAAATGGCAAATTGAAAGTGGATTATATAAAAATTCAAAGCCGATAATTAATATTTGTTAATAGGGACCACTGACATTAATTGAGACAATTTCTTAAAACTGTCGTTAAAGGGTTAAGGCAGCTGCTTTAAAATTGCTCTAGAACACGGAAAAAATGATACAACCAGTAGACTTCTCTGAAAATGTGGTGGTGATTTCATATTGTGTTTTTTGTATTGAAATTTTAAGTTAGACCAGAAATTAACATTTGACTCAGCAACGCCTACTGCCCTATTAAAAGAAATTTCTTTAGGCCAGTTAACCAAAAAAAAAAATGTATCACGTGGTGTTTAATTGAGGACCCGAAATCCCAGTGAGAAGGTGTTATAGTATGTGTGAAGAGAGAGTGAGAAAACAATTGATGGCTATTTTCAAAGAGAGAAATACGCCAGAGCTTGAGCCTACCGAATTTTGAGAGCATTCCGCCGGCGAGGAGAGTATGCACCTGAAAATGCCCCGATGCAAATTCCTTCTAGAAAAATGCAGATTTATAAGAGTTGAGGGCAGGAGTACTAATTTATATGACGAAGTATTTTCGTTGGGAGTCCGATGTATTGTGTATTTGAAGAAAGTTGTTACCAGGTGATTTCAATCCAAAAAAAGTTAGAAAGCTTTAGGGATAATACCTAGTCGAGCGGTCAGTTGGATAAATTGAAGAGGATGGAAGTGAGAGTGAGAGGAATAAAAAGTCAAAATGAGGAAGGGAAAAAAAAAGCAAAAAGAGAAATCGGTCTATTTAGAAAAACAAAGAGTAGCTTAACCAAGCGCCTTTTTGAGCTAAAAGAAGAATCCTCATCGGTCTGGATGCTGAAAGTGTGCAGTAGAGCAATTTTCGAGCCAGCGTTTTATGTGTTGCATAAAACGTTTTCAGAAATACACAAAATTTACTGTCATTCAGAAAATTTTTTCCACAGTCCTGAGTTCTCAAGTTCATCTTTGGAAAACAGAGTATGACATTGTAAAACATCTATAGCGAATGAGAAAGAATGCTTTGATTCAAGACGACTTAGGTTCTAGTAGTTGAAATAATCGTGTTTGGGCATAGCCTCTCGCAATTTCGACTGACGCATCTTGTCGATTGAGATTTTTTAGTTCGAAATAATGCTGGATTTTGTGAAAACAAATGGCTAGAGCAAATTGCTATCATGAAGAAAACAGAAAAAGCTAGAGAAATCAAGAATAATAGATAGATGCAATCGAGTTAAATCAACTATATTTCGAGATGATTAAACCTAATGAGTTCGATTTTGAAAAATCGTTTCCTGTGCCTGAACATATTAAAGAGCGCCCTGAACTATTAGAATTAAATGCAGAAATTGACCAGGTCATCAGAATGGTCAACAGATGTCGGGACGCACAAACCAATGACCCTCGCATGACCGAGATATTGAAATACATTTCGACTATTCGAGCACAAACACATGATTTTTCTCGAGTATTTGCCGAACGATTGCAAGCTTTTGCCGAAGGCATCAAATCTAGTGGCAACAACGATGAAAAAAAATTCAAAGCCATCGGGCAGAAATGCATCGAGTTACATTTGCTCACCACTGAAGAACTCGTTATGATCTGTGGTGGAAAACAGGAGAATCCTAAAGTATTGTCCAAAGTGATCCCGGAAACCCAAGATAAACAGCAGTTTGAGCATAGTCCTGAAGATATTTATCAAAAACAACCCGAAGCAGCAGAATCCAATAATGAATCGAGTATACTCGATGAAACCAGAAAATTTGTGAATGTTTCACGTGAGATTGATAAGAGCTATCTCAACACATCTCAATCCCACGAAAATAGTATCACTAAAGCAAGTTCATTCAGGCATAATGAGAATTTAAGAAACTCTCGGGAGCCCACCAGACACAATGACTCTAGAATTATATCGGAGCAGATTGTTCAACCGAAAGAGGGACTTCTGTTTTCGGATCGAGACAGTGATGATATCCAAATAAAAAAATCAGAGACAAATTTTGAGGTGAGAACCGAGGCAGGAAGCAAACCGAGAAGAAGACGCAGACCCCAAAATCCACCTCAGATGGGCGATCCGTATGCCTCTGTTCAAGAAGACGAAGCGCCTCAAAATAAAATAACAATTACAGATTCCGAAGAGAGAAAACAAAGCATCAACACCTCCGACATGCAAAGTTCAACAATAAGCTCTAGAACTTCAGAGAGCCAACGACAACTCTGGAACAACTACAAAATTCCAATCCTACCAGAAATAAATCCAAAAACCAAAGAATCCGTCTCAGAAGGACTATTAAAGCTGTTGAGCGATCAATACGGAAGAACAGATGAAATTATATCTAAAATCAAAACTTTGCAAGAAAAAGCATTGAAATATTGCAGTGAAGAGTCAATAATGGATGTGAAAGGCATTACCCACTATGGCCAGAGGATGGGTCCTTCGTTTTTTGAAAAAGCCAACTACAATATTAGCATCGACGGTGAACTGAAATCAAGTGACCTCTTACAGGGAATGAAAGCTTTGGGGAAGCGTTTCCGAAATTTGGTGGGCAACTATGAAAGGGAATTCAAATACAGTTTTTACCCATCCTGTCGTTTCGGAGTGCCGAAATTATTATTCTACTACAAGCAGATTGATGCGACGATTTTATTCACTCTAAATGACGAAATCGGAAAAACCTCGTCCAAGCTCATCAGCGCTTACCGAAGATATCACCCATTAGCAGATCAACTACTCATGATAATTAAACTCTGGAGCTCGTTTCACCAAATTGCTGATGATTCCACTGGCTTCCTCTCTCCTTTTGCATGGGAAAACCTCGTAATTTTCTTTCTCCAAGCATTGCCGCAAAAAATTCTTCCTTCATTTCAACAAGGCCTCAAAGCAGCTAAAAAAACAACAGTCCAAATCTTGAATGAAAATAAAGAGCTAGTAGATGTCACATGCGATTTTTCATTCAAGAACTCTCCCTCTGAAGACCCGACGATAAAGCAAATCACACTATTCGATGTAGTTGGCAAATTTTTCCGGTATTATACTGAAAATTATGAATCACAGGACATAATTTCAATCCGAATTGGCGCTCTTCTCAAGTCTCAGTCTCTAGAGCGTAATTACCTGTTCAGCATCGAAGATCCATTTATTCCAGACTTTGACCTCGGGCGTTCATGCCTCAGAAATAGTCCTCAAGCGGAAACTATTCTGTCTAAAATGAAAGATGCTCTTGCTGGGCTCAAAAAAGCAGAATTGAGGTGGATCTATCCATAATATAGCTTTTGTGTTAGTTGTTGTGTTGTTTACGTGATCTTTTTGTTCAAATTAATGTTAATAAACAGCTGTATTTTCTTAAGAGAGGTTAAAAGATATAGACTGAGTAATTAAGCATTCAAATTGCTAAATAAGGAAAGCATAATTTATTCGCATCTTTATCGAACAAAGAAATCGCTAGCTAAAAAATGAGCGACGAGATTACATCATTAGAACTCGGAAACCACACCTTGATGACTTACAAGGTCCACCCATCAGTATCCATCCAGATTATGGACGCGCTCTACCGCAAAACTAGCCGATATGTCGTTGGCACACTCTTAGGTCGCATCGAAACCAACCATATTGAGATCACCAACTGCTTCCCTGTCCCTCTGATCGATTACGAGGAAGACGAGGAGTCCAAGGGCGAAGAGGTAAGCTTTTATCTTGTTTATGAGCTTGGATTACTAAAGTGCTAATTTAGCTTAATATCGATTCTGCCCACAACGCGAAAATGCTCGAACTCAACTCAAAGATCTACCCAAATGAGGTGGTTGTTGGATGGTTCTCTGACCTGAAAGAACTCGACTACGATGCCGTGAAAATTCACGAATTTTATATGACAAAAGAATCAGGTTTCGTTGGAAAGCCTCACGTCTTCACCAGTCCTTTGGTTATCCTCGTGAAAGCACTCGGAGAAAGCGGCGTCTTCGACATGAAGGTAAGAGACACACCACCCTTTCGCATTAATTAAATGACCTTCAGGGATACATCAGCCAACCTTTGAGCGTCTGCAAGGATAGCATCAAGATCTTCCAGGAAATCACCCTTACATATCACCTCGATGAAAACAAAACACAAAGTAAGCAATTACCACTAATGCCTTTGGTTGAATGATATTTATCGTTATATAGTTAGCCCATTGTGGTTGGACAACCAGGGCACTACCCCAGACACAAAGAATCCATTCGAATTAGTCAATCTCGATAGCTTGGAAGAACAACTCAAAGACACCGTGAGACATCTTGAAAAAATCCAAGAGTTTGTGAAAAAAGTTAATGTAATTCAATTTATGTTGAGAGAGGTGCTGAAAGCATTAATTTTAGAGTGGCAAGGAGGAAGCTGATCCTGAAATCGGAAAGGCGATCAAGAAGATGTTGAATATGATTCCAAACATCAGCGCCACACAATTCAAGGATGCTTTGGCGAAATACAGACAAGATATCATGATGATCATGTACTTGACCAATCTTGCTAACAGTCAAGTCGCCCTGTCGGAGAAACTCAACAAAATCGTTTAATTATACACGAGACGTGGATTCAAATATTTTTTGTATGTGGATATGGTGTCTAGTGGAGCGATTTTAATGCATAGTATCTACATTCTAGTACACAGTTGTTGCTGTCTTTGAATAAAGCAAAAAATCCTAGCTTTCTTCATAAACCTAAGGTGCTCAATGTTTGTAAGGAGATAAATATTTTTTGATGGGCCTTGAAGGAAAAATTATGAAAAATACATGAATGATGATTATGCTATTGTAGTTGCTCATTCTGAGGAGTGCCTAGGTTGATTTTAAATATAAGGCACTTCAGTATTTTTCTACATAACAAGAGCGGGTTACGGTTTGAATTAAGGTTATAGAGGCTTGCTAAATATGTATCTAAGATTTCTTTGTGGAAAGGATCAAAGAATTTAACCTCATTTTCAAGTTTAAATGTTTATTTGATATTCACTCATAATGTTTTTTTTGCAACTCCAAACTTAGGAAGCACATGCAGCATGATGATTCAATCTTCTAATCCTTTATCTCTTGAATAGTATCGCTATAAGTCACCCTGCAAAATCCGATAGTCTTCTTCTTATAGTTGAAATAAACGATCATGTTCGAAGAGAACATGTATCGTACACTTGTGCAGCATGTGTCTATTGCAAACTTTTTGTACGAATCAAACTTATAGTTGCACACGACGAGAGGATCTGTGAAACTTGAGCAAAATACATTTTGAGTTTCCTCGTCAGCAGAGAAATGGTAGACTCTCGGATCCCATCCAGAACCATACTCTATGATATCTTTGGATAAAGGCTCCTCAGATCCATCTTCATGAAATTTCACCAATCTCGGAGCATTTATCATCATCACTAGATAATCAAGCATCCAAGTAGAATTCTGTCCATATGATCCAGAGAAGCTTCGAGGAGATTTTATATCTACCACCTTCAAAATATCTCCACTTTCAAGGTCGAAAATCAAGAAATGTGGATTTTTGAGCCTAGATTCTCCTATGATCCATTGTCTTTTGGACCAGTATGAAACTCCAAATATGATTTCGTTCTTATATTTGTACCTCTTTGTAACTGCTTTTTTATCCGGATCAACAAGAAGGATCTCTCGGATTTCACCAGCGATGGCAATCTGTCCTTTCTCAGGGACAGGATGATGATCCGTGATAATTGTGTCTTTTAGTTCTGGAATTTTCTCCTTCAAATCGATATCTTCATAGTGAAAAGTCTTGAGATTTATTCTCACTAGAAGGCTCTCTCTGTAAAAGGATCCTCCTCTGATTGCAATTAATGTGTCTTCATTTAAAAAATGAAGGTTTCGATAGTAGAATTTAACGCAAGTATAAGTATCTCCAGCGAGGACGTGCTTTTTATGAAATTCGTTGTCTGGACCAAGGTTCTTGATGATTTTGCCAGTTTTCAAATTCATTACCGCCAATTTGTCTAAGAAATAATTTTGAGTGTACATCAGTCGGCGCTTGGGATCAGGAAGGAATGTCGGGATACAATCTTTGACATAGGATTGAATATAGAGATTTGGGATGGTGTTTATTGACACTCTCACTTTAGACGTCACTTTCACATCAATAACTTCTCGATGCTCCTTCTTTTCAAATTTCTGAACCGTTTGGGTTGGCTGTACTACAGGTGGTGCCTTGTTGGTATTAGTTTTGGACTTCTTCATTGGAACATCTTCAATGATTTTCTTTTGGTTGGATTGCTTCCTTCCTCTCTTCATTGGAAATGTATTTTGGATTTAGTAGTAGTAAATTTTTTTTTATATATTTATTGTTGCAGGTGGCAACAAATGATTTCAAAATCAGTCTTTCACCTTTAGTAGAAACTCTGATGGAAAAAATTTTTTGTTAAGGTTTTCTAAAATGCTCTAATGCAGTGGTTGCTGACCAGCTCTGTTCGTAATGAGAGCTATAATCTTATACACAAAATAAGTTAGGATATGTATTTGAATTTTAAAAACTATAAATAAAGAGAAATTGCGATAAATATGTGGAAGTGATTAGTATCTTATGTATTAACATTCAGTATGAACACATGCAAAGAGAATAAAAGAACCTAGGTTCGATTGCTTTCGAGAGGATCGCGATAAGACACTCTGCAAAATCCGATAGTCTTCTTCTTGTAGTTAAAATACGCAATTAACTTGGAGGAGAACATAACGCAGACGCTTGTACAACAAGTGTCTAGCGCAAACGTTTTATATAAATCAAACTCATGGTTATACACCCGAAGAGGTTCTGAAAAAGAAGAGCAAAACACATTTTGGGTTTTCTCATCCGCTGAAAAATGATAGATTTTCGGGTCTCCGCCATACTCTACTTCACTTAAGTTAATATCTTTATCTAATGCATCCAGTGTCCCGTCTTCATGAATCCTGACCAGCCTAGGTGCATTCATAAGCATTACCAAGTAATCCAGCATGCAATTAGAATTCTGTCCATATACTCCAGAAAATCGTTGAGGAGGCTTCAAATCAACAATCTTCAAAAGAATTCCGCTCTCAAGGTCGAAAATCAAAAACTGAGGATTACTAGGCCTTGATTCCCCTATAATCCATTTTCTCTTCGGATAATAGCAAACTCCAAATATGATTTCGTTCTGATGATTGTATCTCTGACTAATCACTCCTTTCTCCGGATCAATTAGTAGAATCTGGCGGATTTCACTAGCAATAGCCATCTGTCCGATCTCGGACACCGGATATTGATCAAAGATAATGACGTCTTCTAGCTCTGGAATTTTTGCGTTCAAATCGATATCTTCGAAATGGAAAGTATTGAGATTTATTCTTGCGAGATATGTGCTTCCGGGAGTTTTTCCATTTCTCAAGGCGATTAATGTGTCTTCGTTCAGGAAATGGAAATCTCGATAATAATATTGTATCATAGTTGATGCAATACCAGCCTGGGCTAGCTTCTTGTGAAAGTGGTTATCTGGACCGAGATTCTTGATAATTTTGCCAGTTTTGAAATTCATAACAGCCACTTTATCTAAAAAGTAATTTTGCATGTATATGAGCCGGCGTTTTGCGTCTGGGAGCAATTTCGGAATGCGATCTTTGATTTGGGACTGAAAATAGTAATTTGGACTCACATTGATAGATACTCGCACTTTTGACATTACTTTCACTTCAGTAACCTCTTTGTGTCTATGTTTTGCTAAATTCTGTGCTGAATATGCTGCAGATAACCCTTGAGAGGCTGTTTTCGACTGCTTGAGTGGAATCTCTTCAATGATTTCCTTCTGACTGGACTGGTTTCTCTCTCTTTTCATTATAATTGTCTTTTAGACATATCGACAAATTTTTTTAATTTCATAAGCAAGATCTTTTTAGCGACTATATAATGTAAAAAAGCTTGTAGAATAAAAACTCTCTCTTATACAAATTTATCCACTCTCCTTTTTAAAAGAATAGTCCTTAATTGATTTGGTGACTCCAATCGGTAGTTTAGAAATCCAGAGAGCATATGGCTTCTAAAGAAATTAATTTAAAATTTCATGTGCCTGAACAAATACTGAAAATTCTTCTGGTGGTTTTGTAGTGTTACATTTCAATTTCAGGCATTTGGAAGCGATTATCTTTATGATATGCTTTTAGCACCTTTGATAAACAAAGAAGTGATTTAATAATTTGTTAAAGGGGCGGTCCATAAGTTTCTCATTCGAAACAAAAAGATATTATATAAAATTCTCTTATCTTACCTCCAAATTATTCAAAAAATTTAGATATCTACCAAAATGTCTCTCGAGATCAACCCTCAAGAAATCATCAAGCTTATGCTTCAGTACCTCAAAGAAAACAACTTAACCAAGAGTTTTCTGACACTGCAAGAAGAATCAAAGGTCGCACTCAACGTTGTCGACCACGTCGACGAATTTTCCGCTGATATTCTTCAAGGCAGATGGGATTCCGTTCTCAAAGTCGTTAGAACCCTACGACTACCCGCAGAAAAACTCATGGAACTCTACGAGCAAATCATCTATGAACTCCTCGAGGTTGGAGAGAAAGACATCGCCTCAGTCATCGCAAAGGAAACTCTCGCCCAAAATGGATTAAAGGCTCAATTTCCAGAAAAATGGAGCAAGCTTGACCGGTTATCTCAGAAAGATAAATTCGATCCTCGAGATGCTTACCATCATGATAGCTCCAAAGAGAAAAGAAGAGCAGAGATCGCAGATAAGATCCTATCAGAGCTAGCCGTAGTTCCTCAGCACCGTTTGCTGAGCCTTATGGGTCAGCTGGTGAAATACTTACAAAAAGACGGTCTCATTCCTCCAAACACGCAATACAACATTTTCACAGGCAAAGCGCCACCAATGGAAGATGACATTGACGAGCCTCCTAAAAAGCTTGAGAGGACGCTTCGATACGGCGAAGAAGCAAGAATTGAAATCGCGAAATTCTCGCCAGATGGCAGTTACTTGGCTACTGGTGCCATTGACGGAATCATAGAGGTGTTAGACCCATCAACAGCGAAGCTGAAAACGGATCTCTCTTATCAAGCCGAGGAGCAATTCATGCTTCATAAAGACACAGTCACAGCCTTGGAGTTCTCTAGTGACAGCGAACTGCTTGCGAGCGGCAGCAAGAAAGGAGAGATCAAAGTTTGGAGGGTTACCAACGGAAATTGCCTGAAAAAATTCGAGGGTGTTCACTCCACCTCCGTTACGGTTCTTCAATTTATGAAGGAAAATTCACACGTTCTTTCAGCTGCCCAGAAAATCAAAATTCACGGTTTGAGGAGCGGGAATCAACTGAAAGAGTTCAAGGGACATGATGCAAGTATTAATGATGTCCTTTATCTGCCGGAGTCAGGTAAACTGGTTTCAGGTGGAAGCGATGGGTACGTTAAAATCTGGGATTTTAAAAGTACTGAATGCTTGCTAAAGTTAAGACCGCCGAATGAAAGACCTGGAAGTGAATTGGACGTTTATAGCTTGCTGCCAATGCCTGGAGTCGGTGAGAAATATTTTTTGGTTTGCTTCAGGTATCCGATCATTCATTTGATGACTCAGGATGGGAAGTCGGTGAAGCAATTCAAGGGCGATCGAGCAGATGCGAATTTCATGGGAGCGTGGGTGTCACCAAAAGGAAAATATTTATATGCGTTAGGAAGTAATAGAGAGGTTACTTGCTTTGATACGAAGTCGTGTACGATCGCGCAGACTTTCCCAGTAGCGGGAGACGAGATGTTAGGGTTTGCGCATCATCCTAAGCGTAATATAATGATATTCTATGATTTTAATGGTAGTATGATGATTTATAAACCTTAATCAATCTTTTGAGTCAGAGCCATAAATATTCATGATCTTTCGAATTCTTTGTGTTTTGAACATTTTCAGCAACAACAACAAAAATCCTACAGTTATCTTACATTTCTATCAACATATGAGAAATTCATTTGGGTGAATTGTTCAAATTTATGTTTCTTGAATGATCTTATTGCCAAGGGTCAGAAGCCCACAAAGCCTTACAATATCAGTCTATCAGGCGATCAACAACGAAAGTGCATTGATAAGACGTAAACTAAGGCGGATGAATGAATCATTAAAAAGGGAAATCATAAATATAAAAGAGCTGCTGCACAGCAGAATATATCGAGCTCCATTTTTCAGTAGACACGAAAAATCCTAAATTTATGTTGCTATGAATAATACACTAGTAAATAACAAGTCTGAATTAGGATAGATGCTGGAGCAGAGCACGATTGCTTATAATTAATTGCTAGTAAGACTACACGGAAGCCTTTAAGAATCAACACCTCGATAAATTTTCGTATATACATGCTTTCGAATTGGTTCATTAGTTTAAATCCAGGAGCTTTAATTATTTAACTTAGATTAGAGATTTAATCATTTATGCAGATATATTTCTTATTAGAAAAGTACAGGAACTAAGAATAATTTATTGTAAATAGCTTCCTTCAAAAATTTAAGAAGGAGTCTCAAAATACATAAAGAGGTTTAGATTCTAAGACTTGCAGCTTTTTCAGCCCGTTTTTCTCTTCATCATGAATCTTACATAGGGATCTATCATAACTCCAAGTAAACAAAATAATGGTTCCACTATCAAGATAACGAACTGAAGAAGCCACAATGACGCCTTAGCCCAATATTGTTTTTCAAATCAATGCAAATTCGATAGTTGCTTTCGAGATCTTCGAAATTTATTAGCTCCAGTATTATGCTCTTTTTTCTAAATCCGTAGTTTAATTAATTAAAATGCTATCTTCTAGTTAATGCCATCGTTTGCTCCTTTCAGAATTAAAATCAATCCCGTAAGAAAGGCAGCTTTCCTTGGCGGCTTGAACTCTACCATCATCTGATCGAATCCGACACCAAATAATTTTTTTTCTCACTTCAATAAAACCCCCCGACAGCGTCATTCAATGTAGAATATATCGGGTTTTCACGTATTCACATTACTACGAGAAGACTACCGTAGGTGGAACTAAAATATAGTTCGGTTGAGTCATTGTTGAGAAATGTGCAAATAAGATTAAAGTCCCTTAATTTATGCTCGATGAGCATTTTATTAATGAAGAAATGAGCTGATAAATTTATTACAGAAAGTCCAGCTAATAAGAGACACATAAAAATTTATCAAAATTTCAAATTCCATGAAACTCTTTGAGTTCTGTTTGCTCTCATTACTCTTTTGGTATTCTCCAGGCTGCTATCCAACTTGTGCTACATGCAATGGGCCAACCTACAAAAATTGCACTTCTTGTAGTCCGCCCTTGACACTTTACGACAGTCAATGCATCTGTAACTATAAATTAAACACCTAAGTAATGTAATAAATCGTTAAATCCTAATATGCGATGGAACCTGTGCAACATGCAATGCGCCAGGGCCTGCTGGCTGTACAAGCTGTAATCTACTGAGGGTTTTGTACAATAACCAATGCATCAGTAATGATCATTTATTTTGTTTACTCTCATTTTTGTCAATCCCAAAAATTGCGACAGCAGTTGCGCGACTTGCAATTCACCAGGCATTAGTGGGTGTACCAGCTGTCGGCCTTCGCTGTTCTTATCTGAAAATCAATGCATCCGTAAACTCTTTTAATTCACTACTAAACCAATACACACAGTGTTTCTCAAGCCTGCAATGCGAGTTGCGCAACCTGCTCTGGCATAGGTCCTTCTAGCTGCACGAGCTGCGACCCTCCATTTACTTACTACAAAGGACAATGCATAAGTAACTCACATACTTAGCTTCGATTTGAGCGTATCCTTTTTTTAAAAATTAGTTTGTGACTCATCCTGCGAGACTTGCCTTTCTCCAGGAGTGTCAGGCTGCAAGACATGTGCTGCCCAGAAAACATTCTTCGAAGGCCAGTGCATTAGTAAGGACTCCAATCTAGCTTGTTTAATTAATCGAAATCAGGTTGTATTAGTAATTGTGCAATTTGCAATGGAGAAGGGGAAAACTGCGTCGAATGCAATTCTCCTTACACCTTGGGCTGGAACCAGAAATGCAGTTGTAATATTATCAAACTAATCCTCTCACTTGCCTGAAAAATAAGTGTGTCATTCAAATTGTGCTACATGCAGAGAATCTGGATCCACTGGATGCTTAAAATGTAGTTCGTCAAGCAAATACGTAGATTCCGATGGAGCTTGTAGCAGTAAAGCTTTCATTCGAAGACATAGCTGTTAAACATTCGCGCTCTAAGCCTGTCCACCTTTGAGTATGTGCCCGTGTCCCAATGGATATTATCTTAATTTGATTATTTGCTACAGTAATTCATTTTCATCCACAGGTATCTCTTACTACTTTTTGAAACATTATTCAACCAGCATGCCACTCCTCTTGCAAAACTTGCAAAGGACCAACTTCACAGGATTGTTTATCTTGCAATCCCCCTGCTATGTTGGTCAGCCCATATCAACGCACCAGTAAACCCAACATTGAAAATAATAAATGAATTTAACTCGCTATTAAATTCTAGTTTGTCATACTAGCTGCAAAACTTGCTGAGGTCCTACCGCCGATGACTGTATGAGCGCATATCCCGCTTTTCTGTTGAATGGAAAGTGCATAAGTAATCATGATCTCGCAAGTGCATTGTTAACACCAATACTAGCTTGCCAGTGACTGTCTGACGTGCAGTGGGCTTAACTCCACTGAGTGTCTTACCTGCAATGCTGGAAAGTCTCTTGTTGATGGAAGCTGCATCAGTAAGAAGCCTTTTCATTCGAAAGACA
>ENA-UOTX01001561-UOTX01001561.1-compost-metagenome-genome-assembly--contig:-NODE-1561-length-16071-cov-17.949606_pt1 | contig 16071 bp, 13 predicted proteins | sample MGYA00238143_ERZ746982 | MGnify/ENA primary metagenome ERZ746982 (study PRJEB28758, sample SAMN06268862) | compost metagenome | isolation source: single cell | place: USA: California, Emeryville, Joint... | reverse complement strand
GTCCCCTTTCCTGTAAACTTTGAGGCTTTCATGCAATTCTTCAGTGCAAATATCTTTCCCAATTTTCTTGCAAAAACCTACGATGAGAGTGAATCTATCATTTCTACAAATGGCAAATTCGGGGAATACGAGTGCTCACGAGTATTCCTTGACAATTGTGGAGGAGGACTTGATAAAGAGTTTCTGGCAATTGCCGTCATTATTGTGACGAGCATTCTTGCTGTAGCACTTAAAAACTGTCCGAAAGTTCATTCATCTATCTGCAAAATTCGAGACAGTTATAGATGGAATGGACTTCTTGCGTTTTATATCGGAGACTTTCAAGAATTCTTTGTTTTTACGCTCCTTCAATTCAGGGAATCAGCTAAACCTGCGTTCTCGCTCATTTTCGGCATTCTCTTAGTGGTTTCATACTTCGCGATTTTTTCATACCTCAGTATCGCTTTAAATCGCAGAAAAAAAGCTGCTAAAAAGAAGCTAACACATTCTAGAAGAAGACCAAGGGCACAATCTATCACAAACAAAGAAGAAGAAATGATAGGTGATGTTCCAGAGAGCATGAATATGGTGATAGACGAATTCGAACGCAAGAATTGGTACTCAAGGAACTTCCTTCTCATAATGTGTCTCCAAAATACAATAATCGCTTTCATATTGGTCTTCTTACAAAACTGGGGAACTATTCAAGCTGGTCTATATTCATATATCGCTATTTTCTACGGAGTCTTAGTTTTGGGAACTTTTCGACCATTCAAAGAAAAATCGCAGACCGTGATATTTTTCATATCTCAAATCATAAAAGGTAGTATGGGCTGTCTGGCACTTGCACTCGGCCTTGATGACAAATGGCTACTTTTTTCTGATAATCAAAGGAACGCTATCGGCATTGCTCTCATCACCCTCGCATGTATTGGAATTGCGAGCAACTTGCTTCAATCGGTGGGAATGGTCTCAAAGGCAATCATCGAATATTGTCGTAAGTTCAGAAAATCTAGACAAACCAAAAAATTCCCAAAATCCAAAATCATTAAACCAACCTCTAGGCGACCGAAACCCAAGAAAGTAGCCCGTGTTGTCTCACGACATACTTCCCACAATAATTTAGGCGGTTCAGATGATCCAATTGGACTAAATTCCCATAATAGTTCTCCCGCAAACCTTATTCTAAGACGTCGACCAAAGCCCTATCATTCCAATACTAATGGCTCTCCACATCAACAGCAACAGCAGAGAGCAAGATCGGATAGTAACGAGCAAACAGAATTTCATTTCCAACCAATAATAAAACCACTAAAACGTGGGCTTAAAAGAAAAACTGTGACCCGTATATTGTTTAAGAAATGATTACTTGTTAGCTGTAAAGAAAACAATCGTTCATACATTGATAGATTCGTTTTGGCTAAGCTTGTATTCGTAACTTTATATCACAAATTCTGAAACTGTATACACAATGGTATACAGTGGTACCCTTGTATTACTTTGTTTGAGAGACAATTTGAAAACTTGCAATGGAAGAAACTTTGAATTTCTGTGACAATTTAATAATAATACCCATCCAATAACCAGATACAGTAGATGAGATGCATCTAACTCACTATAGATAAAATAGTTTTTTAAAACACTTCTTCTTTGAACTTAAACGTCTTCAAATTCGTTGAATATTTCTTGCACTTTTCCTCAACCTCAGCGCCCATTGCCTTATTCCCGCACAGGAAAACACCAATTTCGGTTGCTCCATCATTCGCCTCGCTCTTCTCCTTGAAAATCTTATCCCATTGCGGTCTTCCAGTATACACATTCGAACAATAGCAATGCGCCTTGAGTTCTCCTCTCTTCTTCAGCTGTTCAATCGCATTCCACAAAAACAGCGATCTGAAATCAGTTCTCATTGCGGCCTCTCCAGTGAAATAGAGGTTGATCTTCATAAAATTGCTTCCCATGCCAAACTGCTCTCTCAGAAGCCCTTGGAAAAGCGTCACTAGCCAAGTCAACTGGCTGGATTTTCTATTCACCCAGTAAAAATCTAACGTCTCGATCTTTAGGTTCTCCTTATCGTTTTGAACACGATGCAGCAGTTCTCGCAACACAGACGCGAATGGCGTTGCCCCGACCCCTGAGCAGATCAGCATAACGTTTTTGTAGTCGTTGAACTGCTCTGTAGGTGTTCCGAACGGTCCGTCCATAATCACTGTTGGTAAATCATTGCCAGTAAGGTTCGCCTTTGCTAATTCAGCGAGCTCATTGGTCCAGTCCCCAACAGGACTGATATGGAAAGTGATGTTGCTTTGAGTTGGTGAGGAGCTAATTGTGAACGGATGCCATTGGAAAAAGCGGATCCTAGGGATATTAAGCGAGCAGTACTGTCCGCTTCTGTAATCGAACGATGATGGTCGAGGTACCACCAGCTCGATGACCCCGGAAGAAAGCAAGCGGATTGAAATCGCACGGCCTCTGTTAACAAAGTATCGGTAGAGCTTTGCGAGCTTCTCGAGGGTGAAAATAGCGCCGGGAACAGCGAAGAAGAATTGGAAGATGTGTGGGGCTGCTAGTTCTTGCATTCCATGAATCGCGAGGAGGACGTAGATGGCGATATAGAGATGATGGGAGTACCAAAACGCCTCAAATTTCTTATGGCGGATCTTCGCGATCGTCATGACGACCAGCACAATCATCAAAATCTCAAGGCAGATGCCAGACCAGCCCGGAATACTATGGAAAACGAGCCAGGTATAGGTCGGTACCCCGGTTAATTGGTGATATGCTACCTTCTCGTTCAGCTCATCCAACGTCATCGAGGCTATCCGAGGGAAGGTTCCTCCTAAATGGAATATCGTGTGGATGGTGCCGGTAACGAGGATATACAGTGCAAGGAAACGGTGATAGGCAACCATCTTATGGATCGGGAACACTTTCCTTAGGGAGGTATGATGGACTGCTCTTTGGAAGTTCTTGCTGATGGTGAGGAGGAGGATAGTGCTGTTAAGGTTGATTTGCCCTGCCATTTGCCTCGTTATCGAGCGTTGATAGAATCCAAACCGGTCCTGGGTCCAGTAGTAAGCTGAGGCACATAAATTCAGAATCATCCAGCAAAAGAAGGCAGGCAGAGAGCTTCTCTCGATGGAAAGGGCAGAGCCTACTTTGCCCCAGAACCCTGCAGGCTTTTGGGCTTTTTTTTCTGGTGCGCGTTTTTCGTGGAAGCTTTCTCTTCGCAAATTGCTGATAAATTCAACGAAAGTTTTTTTAGAAATGTCCTGCTCTTCAGTAGTGTAGTTAATCTGCTTGTACACATGCATACAGACTTTTTTAATGGAATCTTCATCGAAACAGAGCCCATTGAAGGAGTTGAATCCCGCCATCATCTCAGTCAGGTCGCGGAAGCTGATGGAACCATCACTATCGAGATCGGCGAGGTCGAAAGCCAACTCAGCTTTACGTTCGCCGCTGTTGTCGGTTTCGGTGTTTGCGATATTTAATGAAAGGCTAATTAGGAATTTTCTGATGTTGAGATCGAATTGATAAACGTGGCTATCCAAGTTCCGCGTGATGCCGAACAGGTTGAAATAGGTGGCGTCGAGCTCGATCTTCTTGGTCAGCTGCTGGACTTCTTGCGTGGTGAGCATGATCTGAGGTTCTGGTGGCATTGAGCTAATAATGCTCTTGATTTCCTTTAAAATGGGGTATATCTGGTCGATTGTGGAGCTGTTTGTGAGGGCTCTGAGCAAAGGGAGGAGCGAGGCGCGAAGAGCGGTCTCGTCCTGGCCTTTATGGACCAGGTTCATGCTAAGATCGACCGCAGTAGTGTCGTCCATTTTGATAGCAGAAGAGTTTAATTTTATCTTTATTCAAGACTAATTTATCGAGTAAAAGATTAATTTACCAAATGAGATCCTATTAAGTGAATCACTACTACTTTACCTCTTGAAGCACTGCTATCCATCTCTTTGTATTGCTATTTTTTTTATATTCTTAGCGATAAAATATTGGAATGGTAGGTGTTATCTTCAAGAAATAAGCCATGACTCTAATAGCAGAGGGCCAGTTCCTTACTACCTTGAGCATTTAGAGTCATATTCAAAGAAACTGCCAATTTTCATTTTTCAAAGTAATTCTAATTCCTATCACATTCCTATCACAATAATTGAAGGGAAATGAAGTCCAGCAGTCTCTCAATTCGTTTCTTTTTTCATTTAGTATAGATATTAACAAAACCATGAGTTTTCTTTTAAAAATTACATCCAACTAGCCATGAAAAAGATCCCTTCTATGTCGAATTTGCTTCAAAATCCATGGCTTTTTATTCAGTTCTCGTTCTAAACTTATCTACTCACAAATAATTTCAGGAATGATAGTTTTCTTTGGTTTTAAATATGAACTAAATAAAGATTTTTCCTCCAATATAGCTCATTAGTAACAACTATACACAAAAGTAATGCAAGTTAATTACATTTCATGGAACTCTACATTTAAATGGTACTTTTATATACTTCCATTAATTATGAGTATCAATCTCAGTATCCGAACCTCTGCTGCCGCTCTCGCTCATCTCCGTGCTCGAAGTTCTCGATGTCCTCGTGGAATCGGCTTTCACTGGCTCCTTCACACCGAACTGATGCATCACGATCCTGTAAAATAGCTCACTAGCTTTTTCGATCGCTTCGTCATCGAAATCATAAGAGGTTTCATGAATAAACGGATTATCTTGTTCCTTCTTCCCTGACGTCGGGAAGAAGAACACTCCAGGCAAGTAGCGGGTATAATAACTGAAATCCTCGCTTCCTGGGCCAGGTAATCCCCAGTCACCAACCTGCGCCTCTCCATACACTTCCTTCGCAAGCTGAGCGACCATTTGTGTTTCTTTCTCAGAGTTCACGACCGCCGGGTAGCTAGTGTCGAGCTGGAGGATCAATTGAACCCCGTGCTTCTCACAAATTTTTTCACATGCGCTTTGAAACTTGGATTTGAAATCATAAGTAACCTTCTCGTCGAACGTCCGCAGCGTCCCTTTGATCTCAGCGATATCATCGATAACGTTAGGAGCGTGCCCGCTGTGGAAGTAAGGCAATGTGCTTACAAACAGCTTTTTTTTGGAGAGCTCTTCGTATTCTTGCGTGATCTCTTGGTGTTTCATAAATATTTCGACTGCTGCAGGGAGCGGGTTCTTGGTCTTATCAGGCATACTGCCGTGCCCTCCTTTGCCTTTGATCTAATAGCGAATTAGAGAGTCCAGCTTAACGAATTTTTGTTACTGTAATAGAGATATCAGTCAATTGTGAAAGCACAGGACCAGCTTTCACAACGAGGAGACCAGTGCGGGCAACTGGAGCGTTATGAGCTCCGTAGACTTCGTTGACGCCTTCCAGACATCCTTCTTGGATCATTGGAACGGCGCCTCCGACGTCCTCTTCGGCTGGCTGAAAAAGTAATCGCACGGTCTTATTGCAAGGAATAATGTCAATTTTTTCTATAATTTTGCTCGCTGCTCCCAATAGCCACGCGCAGTGACCGTCATGACCACACATATGCGCTCGGTCCTCTCGATCTGATTTGTATTCGAGATCATTATTTTCCTATCATGATGCGTTTGAGAATTTTTCAACGAAAAGTGAAGAAAAAAACGGGAAATAGGCGAGTATCAAAACGTTGATTACCTTTATAGGAAGACAGTCCATGTCGGCTCTCAATGCAATCATGTAAGGTTTCCCATCCTAAACAAATAAATGAGACAATGGCAATTTCACCGTTGTCACCTTTGGACCTTGACCTTGGAGGTCGACGACAATTCCTGTCTTAGCCATTCGCCGAATCTGCGTGTCCTTTACACCGAGGGTCTTTAGGTACTCGATGATCAACTTTGATGTTTCCACTTCCTCGAAAGCAAGTTCGGGATGGCTATGGACCTTCCTTCTGAAGGCGATAAGTCTCTCAATATCGAATAGGGATCGCTCCATTAAGTCTTCTATCAGTTTGTTGTTTTTTGTTAGTTTGATTTTTATATAACTAATGGGTCTTTATTCCGTTTAAGAACTGTGCTCACAAGCTCTGCTGCGATATCAAAATCGAATAAGAATTTGGAATTTCGTTTTTTCTCTTTATTTGAATTAGAAAGTGACGCACTTTTAAAAATTCCAGCGGTGGACAGAATTTTTGCCGATTTTCAGTAAAAGTTGGATTCTTCGGATTTAGTGGCAGGAAAGCAGTACCAGGCTGATGAGAGGCTCTTGCTTTCATTCTTCTAGTGGAAGCAACCTCGTGTTCGCTTTGGTTTGTCTAGATGGAGCTATAGAAACGCTTTGAAGGACTCTGGATTCAAAGATTCAAAACTACTGGGTGATTTAAGGCTACTCTAGCGCTCAAATCTTCGTGATTCGCTATCCAAGATTTTAAGACTACCGGCTAAAAAATTGATTTGTTGACGATATTTTGCAAGAAACGGGATAATGAACCCGTGGAAAGCCACAAGGCCAAGAATCAAGGCTATTAATAGAAGAAAGCTGCGAATAAAATTCTCGGTATAAGCTTCTGGAAAGAACTAAGAACTCCCAAGAGGATAATTATTAATTTTTAATACGCTAACAGTTGATGAAGCCAACGTTTGAGTGAGTTCGAAAACTCCAGTTAGCGTAAATCCTTGAGATTAAGCAGCGATAGCAAAAAACACCGTTTACAGCACCTATCATAAATCTAGAGGCAATAATGTACACTCAAAGTAAGAAAATGTGCAGTTTTTATTGGAAAAAATACAATCTTGCCTTAGATGCTTTTATAACAATGTGAGCCTTGCCAAATATCAGCATCATTGTCGTTTCTGAATACCTTAGCTAGTTCAGATTAGATAAGTAGGAGAAGAGTTTGCTGCTCTCAATTTTCATTCACATTAGTGTCAATTGAAAACCCATTCAAAAAGTAAAATAATACTCTCAGCTTAATTTAAAAATACTCTCAATTTTGCAATTTAACCTCGCATCTTCAGAAAACAAAACAAAACTACTTCAATTCTTTTTCGTAAGCAAAGCAGAAAACTTAACCCTGTTGGATCATTACTATTATCCATTTCCTCATCAAGAGTGAATTTAAAACGAATTTCACGTTACTTCATTGAAAGAGCACAATGATACGATGCAATTAACCATATCAACTCCCAACCAAAACATTTCATATTAAATACAATATTAACTCCATGCCTAAGAGCAACACTCATCCATTCTGCTCAAAATCGGTTTCTTCATCTTGCTCGGATCTCCGATATTAATAAGCTTCTTATCCTTCTTCTTCGCTCTACAAACAGCCTAATTAACCCTAAAACCAATGCAATGAACTCACCCTTTTTTCATCAGCTCTTGCGTAAGCATAACGAAAGTTTCCAATACATTGATATTGTTCTTCGCGCTAACAAACACCAAATTCATATTTTTTCTCTTCGCAATCTCCTATATATCAAATATTAACCCAGCACAACCACCTACAACCAACCTCAGCTTCCTCTTTCAACGATTGTTCTTCGCCATGTATATCAATTTTCGTACCAACCAAAAAAATCACTGGATCTGAATCCACATACTGCATGATCTCGTTGTACCAGTCTTCAATATTCAGCAACGATTGCTAGAGAACATATGTATTATAAGCAAGCCCTTTTAGTCATCTATATATACTCTGCTCGTGCTGTCGAATACAAAGAGAATCCCATTCGAGTCTCTATAGTACGCGTTGCTTAGACTTCTGAATTTCTCTTGTCCTGCAGTGTCCCACTAGTTATAATAATACATTGATGCCATGAGTTCGATAGATCAAAGGAAATTCGTTACGATTTGCAGTTTGACATTTTTATTATCCATCAGCAGCGTCTTGAACCTCTAATTGAAAGATTAGCGTCTCGAGCAATGGACAAAGGATTGGTTACAAAATCGACTCCAATAGTTGAATAGTAGTTCTCTGTGAACGTGTCATCTGCGAACCGAATCAAGAGACACGATTTTCCGACTCCGGCGTCTCCAGCCAATACGACTTTGAACAAGAAATCGCTTTTTATTCAACACTCAGTGTTATTCAACCTCAAGAATAAGTGATTGTAAAGGTACTATTCCTTTGACTCTGAAGTAGACATGTAGGACTCGCGATTCATGAGAATTTCACGCTTTGAATTTATTGTAAAGGATTTTTAAAATTCAAACAGAGTGTTCTAAAGAGAATAATATCGATATCGTTTCAGAATATATAATGAGAGATCTGTAATTTTTTCAGCAGCAGCAGAAGCTCTGAAAAGTCGATATTTCCAGCTATTAGATAGCTCAACTCGGGTTTCGGTACTAAAAAATTGTATAAAATAGACTTGATAATTTTGAGGAGAATAATTCAAGGCAATACGAAATACTATTATATATAGATATAGAGCTCCTTCAAGGGATACATAGACATGCAGATACCCTATGAATGAACTATAGAGGATTATCAGAAATCGAGGCTAAATTTTTATTTCTTTTGGTTAATCCGCGCCACATACAGCTCGTTTATTTGAATTATCTACAAGAGGTTCAAAGGGATGAATTCCTTCTGGTTCCCCGCCAAATAATTATTCGTTAAAAGCGAGAATGATAGGAGGCAAAAGCAGGGAGACATCTGATAATAACTTAAATACCCTCGGCAACACATTCGAAGAAACCTTGGCAAAAGATGATTCTCGAACAGGAATTGACGTGCAATTCAAAGAGGGCGATGATGGAGGGGATGAATCGGATAAATATTACAACGTGGAGAAAATTTTGGATAAGATGACTACTACCAAAGGAGTTGTGAAGTACAAGATCAAATGGGAAGGCTGGCCAGAGAGTAAATGTACTTGGGAGCCTTTGGAGAATCTTGAAAGTGTTCAGGAAATGGTAGCGGAGTTCGAAGAGCAGCTGGCCAATAAGACCATGAAAATTAATGATACCAGAACCGAGACATACTCGGCGAAGCTACGCCAGTCGAGATCGAAGGAAATGCAGGTGGAATCAGAAGATAAAGAGCATCAACATGACAAAGAGAGCAAGGGTGTATCGAAAATAACTGAATTGCCTGAAGAAGGGCACCTGAAATATAAGGATCGTCCTCGGAGGATAGTATCAATGAAGTTTGAGATAGAGCAAAATAAAACTTGGTTTCTGATAGAATGGGGTCCAAGAGAAGACGGACGCGTGCCTAAAGCGAGTTACATGAGCAATGAGGATTTTAAAACATACGACCCGGTTTATTTGCTGGAGTTTTATGAGACGAAAATGGTTTATTTAACGAGGAAGAAAAAGACGGGGCTGGTAAACAATTCGAATGGTCCCGTTTACAGCGCGAATCAGCAAAACCCCGAGCTGGAGCTAAAGGAGAAGTTTATCTCGGATGTGCTCATGGAAGTCATGGATGAAGGAAATAAGAATACTATTTTTTGATGAAGTCCATTAGTAATAATGAGTTAAACTCTTTATATTAAGGAAAATGTGTTTGATATTGAGTTAAACTAACTATTATGTTTGAAATCCATCTGATATATTCGAGTGTCTATGCCTAAAAAGATGCTCCTGTGCTACGTCGGTGAGAGTTGGTGGGTTTAATTATGATTGGCTAAAAAAGTCTATTCAAAGAAGTTTGATCCGAATCATGATCGCTATTAGAAAAACTAATTTTATTGCGGAGTATGGAAAAAGAAAAACAGCAATTCGCTAAAGAACCTCGCTCTGATTCAAACTCAGACCCTATCGGAACTGGCCCTAATCAGTCCGAAAAGACTGTTTCTCACAGTGGTAGTTTTCAAAATCACAGCAATCATCCATTTGAGGAGCAAAAAATACAAAATGCAATGGAAACTGGGAAAAAGAATCCAGGTGATGGTTTGATTGGACAAATGGTAACTGGAAATAGTGACCTTGATCAATTTGATTTAGCAGAATCCCTTAAAGAGCTGCTGACCTCAGGAAAAATCGATTGTGCTATTTGCTACTGCAAGATCAAACCAGAAGCTCGTATTTGGAATTGTAGACGATGCTATGGCCCCTTCCATCTCCATTGTATCAAGCAATGGATCACAAACAACCCAATTAATAAAGAAGAGTTCGCAAAACAGGGGGGACCTCTCGAATGGTATGTCTGGACCTGCCCGAAATGCAATTTCTGCTATTCTGAGGAAATGCCCGTGTATACATGCTTCTGTGAAAAGGTCCAAGACCCGCAGCCTGAAAGCTATTCAACTCCGCACTCCTGCGGAGACGTTTGTGAAAAGCAAAGAGGTGAGTCTTGTGTGCACCCTTGCAACCTCCAATGCCATCCAGGACCTTGTCCTCCCTGCAATCTCCTCGGAAAAACGAAAAACTGCTACTGTGGGAAGAAAATGATACAAGTCAAGTGTAGTGACCAGAGCGGAGGGTTTACTTGCGGAAACACATGTGATAAAACCTTATCATGCAACAATCATAAGTGTGGCTTAGAATGCCATGAAGGATCGTGTCCTCCATGCGATAAAACCTACATGAAGGCCTGCGACTGCGGTCAGGAGCAGAAAGTACAAAAATGCGGAATTGAACGGTTTTCGTGTAATAAGACATGTGGAAAGCCTCTAAACTGCGACAATCACAAATGCACGCAGTTATGCCATGAGGGACCTTGCAAGCCTTGCCTTTACACGCCTGATAAACTCAAAACATGCCTTTGTAAAAACCGACTTCCATTGAGCGCGCTTGGATTTGGAAACCGCAAAAGCTGTCTTGACCCGATACCCTCTTGCGGTCTTCCATGCGGAAAGAAACTCGAGTGCGGGCACATGTGCAAAGCTATGTGTCATGCTGGGGATTGCGATGATTGCGTTGAAGTTATTTCTCAAAATTGCCGCTGTGGAAACTCGTCCAGAAAGATAAAATGCCATTTAGCTAGGCATGGGAAACCTGAAGAGCGCGTCTTTACATGCGAAAGAGTATGTAAGAAGCTGAAGGGGTGTGGGGTTCATAAGTGTAACACTGCCTGCTGTAACGTAATGAAAGGCGATGATCCTGACTGCAGGCATCTCTGTGTAATTACTTGTGACAAGCCTCTCGCGTGCAAAAATCATAAATGCGATCTCTTCTGCCATCTTGGTGGGTGCCCTCCTTGCCAGGTCATCATCAATCAACCCTTAACCTGTCAATGCGGCGCAGCCGTCAAGTATCCTCCGCTTAGATGCGGCACCGCTCGGCCCAATTGCTCTCTGCCTTGCTCTAGGCCTCGTCCCTGCGGTCACGCTTGCCCTATGAACTGTCATAGTGATGCTTCCTGCCCTCCCTGCCATGAGCTCGTCGAAAAACTATGCGAATGCGGCCGAAGTAAAATTCAAAACGTGAAATGCTGCAAGGAAGTGTCTTGTGGGAAACCATGCGATAAACTCTTCGATTGTGGCCATGAATGTGGAGTTGTGTGCCATAAAGGCGAATGTGATGGAAATAAAGGGAAGGCTGGATGCGGGAAACGCTGCGGAAAGCTTCGCGCATGCGGACACCCTTGCGCTGCTAATTGCCACCCTGGTGTTCCTTGTCCGGAAGATATAAAATGCAAATTTGAGACTCGTAAGGCATGTGCATGCGGAAATAGGAAGATTTCTCTCCCATGCAGTGAGGCAATGGAGAAGTCCGTTGAGTGCGACCAGTCATGTGCCATTGCTCAGCGATACAAGCAATTCCTTGCGAGAGGAGCAAGCAGAAAGGATTATTACCCAGCTAATATAATCAGCATCGCCAAGACTGATGTAGGTTTCCTGCTGAAGCTCGAGGCATTTGTCGACAGTTTCTTAAGGGAAGGGAAGAACTCAGCCTCTTTCCCCATTCCGGAGCGAACCAACCCCAAAAATCTCCTCGTTCAAGTCCTCCTCACGAGACATTACAAATTAGATGCCCAGTTTCATTTCCTATGCGCCAAGCCTGCAGTAACAGTTCTCTGGACAGATAAAACTGCCATTCCAAAGGTCAAAATGAGCGAATATCTAAAGAAAATTGACAAAAAAGAGATCGATCCAGATGTCCTCCCCTTCGAGGCATCTCTCAGGTTCATGAACCTGACTAAAATGGATCGCATAGAGGAACTGGTAATCATTTTCGTGATTTTTTCGTATTTCTAACGCCTCACTATAGGAGCATTTACTTAAAGATTATGAGGATCATTATTACCTCGAACACCTCAAGAATCACAAAATCGCCGTTCATTTCTGGGAAAAGGCACATGCTGAAGCTGTAGCAAACGAGCTAAAAAAGAACGTGTCGAATTTTTCAAATTTTATTCTCCAAGACCACCTAGCAGAAGCAATTGAAGATGAAGAAAACCTCGAGAATGAAGCATCAGATGAACAAACTTTGCCAGTTGAAGAGGAAAAGCATGAAGAAAACGCAACTAAAAGCATGTCGCTCGAAGAAGAGAAAAGAGACACAGAAGCTAACAGCAGCGTGAAGAATGACGACGGGTTTACTGAGGTCGTTGTGAAAGGCAGTGCTTTGAAAATGAAAGAGAAGAAAAAGAAAGCAAAAGAGAATGAGAAATCCAAATACAATCCTTTTGACAGTTTTGCATAAGAATCTTTTGGGCCTTAGAGCATAAAGGGTAAGGGAAAGTGCTTTCCCGATATTATTTTCCAGAAATATTGTGAGTTGATTTTGCTGTAAAGAGAAATTACTGCAAACTATTCGTTAGATTCGAACTGAAATTTAACTTTTCAAATAAAATTCAACCCTATTGCATTTAGAAAATGATGAACGGCGAGCTTAGAAACAAGAAAATTTACCTCGTAACTCCTCATGCCTCTCCTTCCATTGAAATATACCTTCGATACTAGGAATATTGCCAGAAAACAAACACCAAGCCTATCGAAGAGGTGCTTGACGTATTGGATCATAATGAAACTCGATGCATCTTATCCAAAGAGAACCAACGAGACGGGACTATCGGCGAACGTGAGCTTCTGGCGCTATCTGTTGTGCTTTCTGAGAATTTGCCGAATTTCATGGAGCTCGAGATCTCTTGCCAGATGTTCAACGCAAATATGCTAAATATCATCGGTGCAGGGCTAAAGAACAATACAAACCTCGTGCGACTATCGTTAAACAATGACTACATCGACGATCAGTGCCTCAGCAACCTCCTGCAAGGGCTTTATGATAACCCGTCTTTGGAGGAATTAGATCTCAGTCATAATCGGTAAGAGCAATGGATGAAGTGCCTTAATTAATCGCATATGTCTGTCGTAGGATCCGAGATGCTGGCGCGAGCCAATTGGCTGCCTGGGTTCAGACTAATAAGGTGTTGCGGCTTTTGAACCTCAGTCAAAACCTGCTTGAGACAGACTATTTCGGAGATGCATTGAGCATGAACGATAAACTTCAAGTGCTCAATCTCTCTTACAATAACTATTCAACGGAGAGCTTCGAGGTGCTATTCAAAGGGACTAGAGGAAATTCGAGCTTATTAATCCTTGATCTTCGTGTAAAATACAAAATTCAAAGGATTTTATGGATTCAGTGTTGATGATATTTATTAGGGGATGAGCTTCGCTGCCAATATCAACGCCATCGCACTCATTGACCTCTTCAGGGATAATTCAACACTGCGAGAGTTGTTTGTCGATTTGGATTTCGAGCTCCTCGATGAAGATATGGTTAGTGTTCTGCTGAAGTCATCGACTTATGATTGTGTAATAATAGATAAAGGAGCTTGAGAAATGCCTATTGGAGAATGTCAGCCTCATGATTTTCAAGTCTGTCAAGTACGATATTCAGCAAGATGACTGCTTGACAGGTGAACTCTACCGGATAATCTGCGCGAACCAGTGGATCATGGAAAATTATGAAAAGCTATGCAATAATGAGCAAATAACTTGCGATGTAAATAATATTGATGGTTATTTCCCTTGACGCAATTTGTTTTGAAAAAGGACTTCATTCAGGACACTGTGAAGGTCAAATTAGAGATAATGGCCAGCAAAATGAAGGAAGATACTGTCTATGCGAGTATCTGTAGTCACCGGCTGACGGACTCTCATGGGCGTAAGATATATACCAAATTTGTAAAGTTTTTAACGTTTTTCTATGCATATAGGCAAGCTCAGTGGCATTGCGGATTCAGCGCATAAGTCAAAGCGTTTAAGCCACCATCGCGGACATGTGCAGAGCTTCTTCTGTAACAATTCACCATGATTTCCCCCTCTAATCCTCTAACAGCTACTAAATCTATCGATAATCCTCTAGAGGACGTGTTCCAGGAACCAACTCCCCCAAAACTCAATGTTATTGAAGAGAAGTTAGCTAAGCAAGCGCAAATTAACGAGCAACGGCTCTTCTCTGAGCTCACGGATTATTTCGACAAAAAATTCGAGAAAATGGCCAATACACTTCAAAGTTCGTTTGGCCAATGCGAGGGTCGAGTCAACAACTTAGAAAATAAATTTAACCTGCTTCTCCAGCACGTATAGCACCACTCAACCTGCAAATTCGCTAATTTCTATTCTCTAGTCCACAGAAAGAAAAGATACCTATACCACTGACCGGTTTTTCCCTCCAGCAATTGAACAGAGTCCTCAGGCTAATATGCAGCAGAGGGCGATTGATCCCGTGGAGCCAAGGCTAGACCGCGTCGAGAAAAACTTCGCAGAGCTGAGAAAGGACCTGCATAAGTTTACCGAAACTCTTACAGCGATGCAGGTTTGCGAGAGCAATGGATTCAGGTCGACAGACGCGCAAACAAGGGCCTCACCTGGAAAAAAAGCTGCTGAAAGAGATGAAAAACTAGAAAAGTTCATGAACGAGCGCCTTGAGTTTGAACAACAAGCTGAGAAAAATTTCCAGAGTATTACCCAGAGAATCGAGGAAGTGTCCGAGACGCTCGCGCAGCTGATAAAAGTCCAGCAGGAGCAAGCAAACGCTCAAAAACTCGCTGTAGCAGCGGTAAAGCGACAAGAGATAGAAAACCTTGAAAGGGTCATCTGCGGGAAGATGGACCAATTGCTCCATACGAAGTTAAAAGAAACAGAAAATTCGTTGAAAAGCAGCTATTCCAGCCTGAGAAACATGGCGAATGAGACCCAGGTAAGATGAATTCTCATGCTATTGATAATTTAACAACTCCACTTAGAATCGACTTAAAACAATGGAGCAATGCGTGCTCGAGAACGCTGAACTAACTTTAAAGGATTTTAAGAAGAAAGGCACTCTTTTGAAGGACCAAACCGATGGAAAAGCTGCCAAGACACTGGGTGGCACAAAGATATTGAATGTAAAGCCATTATGATATGATTAAATTTGACTTTAATGAATGCGATGCTATATAGAAGGAAAAAGAAGCGACTTCGAAATCGAAAGAATTCGCAAGTCCAGACGCATTTATCCCTAGTTTCCAAAGTCCTCAACAGCTGCCAGAGCATGACCATCCCATGAGCATGAAAGAGCTACAGTCTGGGTCAAATAAAGGAGCGAGTCAGATAATGACTGAGTCTAGATACGTCGAAAAAGCGAATAAGCAGCCTGAAAAAAGCGTTTTCAAGGCGAGTCTTAAAGAGAGCGCGGCTGAGCTCCCAGAGAGCATTCGCAAGGTCAAGGAGGAGATTAGAAAGAAAGTCGAATGGTAAAATTTGAGGCTGGATTGCGTGCTTATGTTTAAAATAGCTATAAATCTGCAGTGAGCCCTTATAAGAGCGGTCAAGAAGAGAACCCTGCTGCTAGAAGCAATCAAGATTCCTTGAAATGTAACGAACATGAGGCGATTTATGAGATTAATATGAAATATTTGATTAGTTTCAGTCAGCAATGTAATGAGAAGTAAAAGGTCTCCGACTTATAGCGATGTGATGAATGTGATGAAGAGAGATACAGATTCCACTTATCATTCTCCAAGTCATGAGATCGTGGATGCGCTGAGGAGAAAAGGACTCAATTTCCAAAAGTGAAGCGTTCTGAGCCAGCCTTGAGATTTTATTAGAATGATCCATCTTATTCTCTTTATTGTCAAATTTAATGTTTAAATTTTTGGCATTTTTTGTATTCTTTGTCGAATTGTTGAGATTTATTGCCTAAATGCTCCGACTCTATTCAGTTCGTTGGA
>ENA-UOTX01001559-UOTX01001559.1-compost-metagenome-genome-assembly--contig:-NODE-1559-length-16093-cov-17.262925_pt1 | contig 16093 bp, 10 predicted proteins | sample MGYA00238143_ERZ746982 | MGnify/ENA primary metagenome ERZ746982 (study PRJEB28758, sample SAMN06268862) | compost metagenome | isolation source: single cell | place: USA: California, Emeryville, Joint... | reverse complement strand
AGCGTCTTCCGAAGGGTGAATTCAAACTTTTTCAACTAAAATCTGAATGCATTGATTAGTCCGCGGTGAATGGAGAGGGCTCGAATGAGAAATTCAAATATACAGAGCGCTTCATTGTGAATGTTCCACCTCCGTACTACTATATAAACAGGGTTTATCAAAGAAGGACGGAAGAAGCTTTGAGTCAATTCATAAGAGATAGGCTACATATTGACAACGTTGAGGTAACTATTATCGCCTTGTCTAATAGTATTGATGTTAAAATGAAACTAGAATGTAATCACGGAGATCAGTTTCATCGCGAGGAACGGACTGGATAATTTTTTGAGATATAACTACAATAACTCGATCAGTATGAGTGTCGTGTCTTCTGGGATATTAAGTAAAACAGTGCTGAGCCTAATCGTGCTAAAACTTTTGCGGTTAGATATAATAATTTCCTTTATGCATGCGTTCATTAACGTTGAGGAGTACAAAGACCTTAGATTCCATGGAAATGCGCTGACCTTTTCCTCTGATGGAATTGTCGATGGGTTCAAAACGCCTGTCGTGAGCCCGCTGACCAAATCAACAGTAAATTCTCAGTTATATCTTGTAATTTACAATGTTTTTAAGGTGTTTGGATACCACGGAAACGATAAGAGAAACGTGATGTTGTTTGGAGATCAGTTGCATGTAATACTAATATTCTGAAGCTTATTTATGCTAATATCATACAATCAGGATGTACATATGAATCGATTGCTTCCAACGAGAAATATAATCAAATACGGATTCTTTAACTCAAAGAAAAGAGAAGTAATTGGCGAGAAGCAAAATATTTTTTCTAATGTTAATGCTTAAATATAGACTCCTTTAAAAATCGATGATTACTTGGAAAAGTTTGACATAGTGGCACATGACGGCAATTTCCATATTCCATTTTTCTTTGTGAAGTACGTCAACGGAGAAATGAGCCATAAGGAGATAGAAAAGATACTGAGCGAGAGAGTCATCGTGAGGACACCACCAATCCGTGAGTGATTTTAATAGTTTGTTTGTTTTTAGTATATATATTTTATTGATTTTCTGTATTTATTGAAAGGACAGAGTAGAGGAGCTGTATGTAAGTAGTGTCAAACGATTTGAGAATTTTGAATACTTCATTCAATAGTTAAAAACTCTACTTATTCATCATAATTCTCATCATTATTAATAAAGATTTGATGCTTCAGTGGCCAAGGTTGGCTAGACGCTAAGCCTGTGTCTCTTGGTTCCTATGGAAAAAGATCAAGGAACTGCCAATTTTCATGATGATGTACGCTGAAAATCTGTAAATTGATAGCTCTAATATAGAATTACTGATCATATTTTCATCAAACTTTTCAATAGCCTCACTAGAGAGATTTCTTCTGACTTGTTTTTGAATTCAATTTCAACATGTCTTTTGGAATGAAGCACCCTTACTCTTCTTTGGTTACATTACAGATTTCAGTAGAAGTCAACTTTAATTTGATGACGATAGTCACATAGATCTGAAAGCAAGCCCATTATCAAACTTTCTCTTTTAATTTTTTTGAAAATTGGAACAAGGTTTTGTTACTTTTCGTTATTCAGGAAAGAGAGTCCGTTTATTTGAGTTCAGAAGAACACCAGCGATGAATGTCACTAATTCCGTACGCAAATGTTCTCATTAAACAGAGAAAATCGAACCCGAAGAAAGAGCTAGTCCGCACCAATTTACTAATCCAAAATATCTGAGCTTCAAATAAATAAATTTAATAGTACACTCTAAATTTGTTAGTCCAGAAGAATATATCCTAGTTCAAAGTTTCGATACACAGCACGAAAACGCTTCTCAGTATAAGATTAAATAAAACTTGAGGTTTGTCTTGCAATGTACGCTCAGTATTTATTGATGAGGTAATTATCTAATGGTTTTCTTTGCAAAAAACGACATTTCGAGCAACTTTTTAGCTGCAGATGATATGATTGATTACGGTAGTCCAGCTAGAGAAGCAAACGCTTCTACTCAATTCTACAATAGGTGTGCACAAGAAATCGATGGAGATCAACTTCTTCCCTTTGGGATTCAGGAACAATCAAGCGACCAAAATAATTCTTCGGATTTGTTGCAATTTTTTGAAGTGGAGCAAAAAACTCTTTTCTTCATGGGCTGCCGAGTCTTCAATTACAAGATCAGAGCTTATATACCCAGAAGCACTTTCTTTTTACTCACCCTCTTGAAGAAGTAAATTTAATTCTCCGATTTTTTCTCTTCGCAAATCGTAGAATTCACTTCGATTTGCTCCATCTGATTTTCAGCGTCCATTTCTCAAACTTTAAGGAGACATTGATAAAAGAAAATTAAAGACAGATGTGTTAGATAGCAGATTTTATTCCTTTACTCTGGGTGATTTTGCCGAAGGGTCAAAACATTTTAGAGTCAAATTTCAAAACTGAGCCTTATCTCATTGAGGAAATAAAAAAATTACGTAATTGAGAAGACAAAAGTTCAAGCAAAAAAGCCGAGACAAAAACAAATCTTTCTTGATACCAAAAAAATTTCTTTACCTTGTATGATTTTATTAAGAAAGCATATGATGTGAAGTTCCCAGCTGAATTCAATAAGGGATTAAGTTTAATAAAATTCAATCAACTCTTCAAGAACGGGATACCCAACAAAAAGATTTCCTCTCGAGTTTACAAGGCAATACGATCCAAACAAGCTATTCGAGGGTTGGAAGCGTTGCAAAATCTCGTGGCTGGCCACGCTTTCGCTGCTCAGAAACTGAAAATAGCACCCATCCAAGTAAGTAAGGTGATTTCAGACAAGAATGGATGGAAATTTATTGAGGTCAAAGGATGAACACCTGAAGCTAAAATTTGTTATTCACAGATAACATATGAACCAGCTGTCTGAAAGAATTATATTCTTATTAGAAGTAAATCGAGTTTATTCTACGAATTTATCCTATTTATACATATTGATTTTTTTAATTCAGGAGTCTCTTGCGAATTTCGCTTGTAACGATCCTTTTCAACAGCATCTCCATTCAACAATTTTCCTGTGCAGAAAGTTATATTGGGATAGATAGGTGAATTTAGAATCGTTTCTAGCTCACTTCTGCGAGTTGTTACTCATTTAGTTTTTCTATTGGAAGCCAGTCATCCTTCTCAACGGGACGCTTCCATTCTTTTCTCGGTGTTTTGCTCATGCTAGCTGAAGAAATTCTTTAATACACTTCGATTAGCTCAATAATGCATGCAATATTCGAAAGAAACTTCGTAACTCAGATTTTAGTATATGCCCGCTTGAAAAGCCCACATAGTGGCGCAAGTCCCAACAACTCATTCGGTGAGTCCGAACTGAAGATCACAAGCTCAAGACACCACACAGTTGTTCCTCAATTGCCACACACCTCGTTTTACAGCACTGACAACTCTTCTCACATTGGAATTCCTAAGTTCTGTTGCGAATTTCTAAATAATTTTTAATTCAAAAATTTTCCAAAACTTCCGCGTTATTCCACTTAGATCATCTTCTGAGACAGCTCACAAAAATTAATCTTTATCACTCGATCCATACCTCAGAGACTCTTTCTCTATCCGGCATAGCCATTCTCTCCTAAGTCATTCACCCAAGTCGCGATATTTAAACTAGAGGGATTTTTTATTATTAAGATAAAGACTTATTTAAATTCCGAAGAAACAACGCTAAGGCAGAAACAGAAATCGAAATACGTAGCCAGATGTCAAGCGAAGAATATTTACTCTCGCTATTAAGCAAACAATCAAACAGCAAATACGCTGAGATCACAGTGATCAATCAGAGGGTTTGTCCTTTCGTGAAATATTACAAAGATCGATTGAGTGTGAAATATGTTGGGAAGGGACTCGTACATAGCGATATCACGGTAAAATTGCCTTGAAAATTGTCAAGACTGAGCATTGCGTATTGATATAGGCAATCCAGAGCAACAATCCCGCAAACAGAGACACAATGATCTATTATTTTGAGGTGAAAATCAATGATCTTGGCAGCCGAGGGTAAATAAGTGTTTCGATAATCCTCTATCCCTTGTGCATTACTTTTACTGTGTTTCTCGCGATTTATCTAAAAAACGTCTTGCGAAACATCATCGATAATTCTATATTCTAGAGATATATCAGTGGGACTCGCAGAGGCGGACTTTCCTCTGAACAAGCACCCTGGATGGACAAGGAAGTACAACAAATTACGTTTTTTGGCCTGACATTTTCTTCATGGGTGGTAGGAGTTATGGTTACCGGTCTGATGGAAAAGTCTTTTGTTCAAAAAATCCAGTGAGTCTAAATCCATTATAGACTTGAGCTATTCAATCATTTGTTAGGGAGACCTCGCAATGCCAAAGTTTGCCGTTGGAAGTATTATTGGGTGCGGGATAAACTACTTCAGAAGAGAAATATTCTTTACTTTCAACGGGAAATATTACGGTATTGCGAGTCAAAATTCGTTCTAAAAACTCAAATATGTGCAGGTCCGGCGTTCAAGGATATCGATTTGAAAGAATACTACGCGACTCTCGGGTTGCATAGTCCAGGTGAGGCTGTGACGTTCAATTTTGGAGCGAAGCCGTTCAAATTTGACATCGAGAAGAAGATTTTAGAAGAAAAGCAAGAGGGAATTAAAAGCATTATGAGCCAACCGATTGATCATTACACAATTCATCAAATCGTTCATTCGTATTTACTTTTCCACGGATACTCGAAGACATTGGACGCTTTTGAAAAATCAGCGCAGATTGAACGAAAAGACACGAAATTAATCACTAAAGATTTTTTCGAGTCCAAAGAAGCAAAGAAAAAGAAGGACGGTGAAAAGCTTGAAGACGGAAGTGATGGAATTGCAGTGATAAAAACGGGTTCAAAGGATAAAGGTTCGATTTTTCACGCTCAAATATTCACTAATGTTGATCTTAAATAAACAGATGACATGGAGATAGAATATACTAAGAAAGACTCGAATATCCTAGAGCAAGAAGACGGTCACAATATGACTCTGGCAGAGCGATTCAGAAGCAACTCTTTCCAAATTGAGTTTGAATCACCTCCGTTCATGCCGCGAAAGGACTCGAATTTGAGTGACTTGGAGAACTTCGCGCTAAATAGAGAAGGAAGCATTGATCCTATGTTAAGGAAAAGTAATTTCTTTTCAAGAGACCGCTGCTGATCTTCCGAAACCAGAGAGTTCGTTCAATATTGACATGGGTGCTAGCCTTCCGCAGGGTATGGCTAACGGCAACGATTCTCATGGGATGATAGAAGAGTCGAAAGGCAACACTAACGGAAGCACTCAGAAGAGCAACCCGTATCTTCTTCAAGAGAGAGGAGGTATCATCAACTCATGCTGAGATTGAAGAGCTTAAAATATTTTGTTAGTTATCCGTCAATTGATCCAGGAAGGAAAAATTCAAGACGTTTTTCCAGTTATAAAATTAATCAGCCCGACGCTATTGGAAGATAACCCAAAACTCTCTCTGATGCTCCATGCACAGCAGTTTATTGAATATATTAGAAGCGGGGATACTTTCCAAGCGATTGAGTACGCTCAGAATCACTTGAACCAGTTTGACAAAGAGACGATTTATAGTCTCAACTCTTTGGGAATACCTGTCCAGACATCTATTGAGGTAATCAATGTCCTGTCATTCGCGCTCTAACGTCTCCTCCGTTTAGAAACTTATCGCTTTAATTTGCTATACGGACCCTGCTCAAAGCGAATTAGGTCACTTCCTGCAAAACGATCAGAGAGATTTGGTAGCAGATATGATAAACAAAGAGATCCTACGTACTCATTATTTCCCCTTGCCGCTCTGATGATTAATTATCGTTATTAGGAAAAATCGGGCTCCATGATCAATCGGTTTTAGACCTGCTTATAGGACATCTCATCCAGGTTGAAGAGAAAATTCGAGAGCAAAACTCCTCATACGGTGAGATTTTCGAATTCAAAGTTTGAGGAAACTACCAGTGAATAAATGGCATATAAATCATAATGATGTAGTTATAGCTTCTCTCGTGTTAATAATAATAGCCTTTAATTCACTTAAACGCTGAATATGTGTACCGAGCAAAGAGACCAGCCGTTGATTCCACATTGATTAGTGCATGCATGGCATAGTTTTCATTGTTGTACATATCTCTTTTCTATAATTTTTGTTGTAACTAAGGCGCCTTAAACACCTTTAAATCATTATTTCGTCGCGTCCTTCTTAGTAACAGATATATAAATGAACCTCGCCCACATTCGTTCTATCTAATGAACAGATAATATTTTGATACAATGCTTTAAAAGTATCTCGCGACTTAAGTGTTAACGTTAATGATTACAGATCTCTCACATTTATATTCACAAAGAGCTCAATTAAAAAATCAAAACGAAACTGCAACAATCAAATTTTTTTGAAAATTCCTTCTAAAGCCCAGATTTAAAATAACTTCCCATCGTAGCTCGATTCGGCGTCGACTGTATCATCCCATTCAGTTTCATCGGAGAGCCCAAGTCAGCCTGGATCACTAAATTGATCTTCTTAGTGGCAGGTTTCAATGACTTCGAATCTCGTACCTCCGCTCCATTCTTAGGCTGAGAAGCCTTGATCCCCTTTAGCCTAGATGAATTCCTCTGTTCAAAGGAAGTTGTGAGCACTTTAGAATTGTCTTCTTCATCATCCAAGAGGATATTCTCACTAGGATCTATGTCTGCCTCAAACTCTTCGGTATCAACAACCTCAGCATATCGGTCCTTATGGGTTGTCTTTGGTTTCTCGGCTTGGGTTCCTGCTCTTTGGAACTCGAAATTTATATGTGCGGGCTTTGGTACCGATTTCACTGATTTTTCCAAACCCGAAATGAGACTCTGTGTATGTTTTTTAATGGTGGTTTTCGTGATTGGCAGTTGTTCCTCTTCGGTCAATTCGGCTCTATCAGGAATTGTATTGAAATGTATATAATTCTTCTGCCCTTGGGAAAAATCGTGAGATTTCATTAGATTTATCTGAACAACAGGGGGCTTTTCGATCTTTGTGAGCGTCGTTCGCGCCTCGTATTTAATTACGAGTTTCTCCTTAGGGTTCTTGAGGAGCTGCTCGATGAAAAATTTCGACGTGGTGTAGGTGATGTCGCCGAAAATCCGACAGATTTCCTTCTTCAGCAGCAAATCTAGGAAAACTTGAGTGCTATCTAAATTTTCAAACACAAAGAGCAGCGCTCTTGGGACTATATCCCCGTTTCGCTGAAGATTCATGAGACTTTCTCTCAAAAATTGCTTCTTTCTCAGCTCGTCCTCAATGTATTCGTTTGTAATAAAGAGCTCGAGGGGAATCAGTTCGGAATGGAATTTGCGAATGTGTTGGTTGATCCTCAAATGCAGGATTTTTAAATAAAACAGGTATCTGAGCCGCTCGGAGATGGGTAGTTCTTTATCAAGGACGTTATTTTGAAACTTTTTAATTTCTTCGGTATAGTTATCGAAATTACGGATATAACCATCAAAATCATGCGACATCGCGAGCTTCTGTGCGTTGTGCAGTGAACGGTTAGACGTGGTCGCGAGTCCAGAGGTCAAAGGATCACGAATCGACATCGAAAGCGATTGGGTAATCAGTCTGCTATGGGAAGGCGATCCAAGCTGAGGATTCGACATTGATTGATTGGAGATATGATTTCGATAGCTCTGAGCGATTTGGATCTTCTGAATGTTGTTTGGCGACTTTGGCAGCACGCGGAGGTCGTCCTTCACAAAAGTGTCCTTCTGGATTTGCTCATCGATGTCGAAACACCCGCTTTCATCAGTGATTTTTGACTGTGATTGTAGCTGCACCTCGTCGGTCACAATGGATAGCTCAGCGTAGTTTCGTCCCGGTTTTTTTGCGTGTCTATTTTTGCTTAAACTCGTGATCAAATTCGCCGTTGTCTGAGCAGACTTGCTATCTCTTTCCCCAAGTGTCGGCTCCATCGTTTTCCTTGTAAATTTATTCTGGTCGCTGCTCCCTGTAAGGTTCAACTCACTCAAAATAGGTTGATTCACAGGGACGTTTTTTCCGTTTGAAACAAAATACTTTGGTTTTGCTGTATTCAATTGTTGAAGGCTACTGGCGTTTCTCATGCTCATAGTGGACGAGTTGCTTATCATCTTTTTTAAGTTATGCACGTTTGAATTGAGTGAAATTTCGCGGAGTTTCGTTTCAAGGTTCGATTTTTTGAAGAAATGCTTTTCAGCCCACTCAGCCTCAATCTTTTTCACTAGCTTTGACATTAAGAGGTTGTTTTGGCACACAGAGCGCAGAGATTTCCCGCTCTTCGTGACCTCGTGGATATCAGCATCGTTTTCAACGAGAATATTGACCATGTCAAGACACCCTAAATTGGCAGCAAGGTGCAACGGCGTCCAGCGATCCGGTCCGCCACAGAGATCCAAATTGAATTTTTTCCTTTCGTCTGAGCGGAAAGCGTGATTATGCTTGACTACCCAGCTCAGGCCTTCAAGATGCCCTCTACGCACAATCAAATGCAGTGGACCCCACCCGTCAAAGTTCTTGGAGTTAGGATCGGCGCCGCTTTCTAATAAAATCTCAGCGATTTGTATTGAGAGAGGAAGATCTTTGGAGAATATCGAGCAGAGCAAATGGAGAGGCGTGTTTCCCTCAGAGTCCTGCGCGTTAGGGTTTGCGCCGTATTTCAAAAGCTCTCTGACCAGGTTCAATTGGAGTTTTATCGTTGCCATGTGAAGACAAGAACCGAACGTGCCACCTCCGATCTTTGGATCGGCGCCGTGGTTGAGCAATATCCTTGCAATAAGGTATTTTTCTTCTCTTATCGCCAGAGAAAGCGGCGTCTGCAGTTCTTGATCGAGCTCGTTGACCAAATTTTCCTTATGAGCGAGCAGGTATCTCACAATACCGACTTCTTCCTCAAGCGCCGTTATATGCAAGATATTGCGATTATGTGAGTCCTTAGTGTTGACTAAGAGCGTCTCACTGTTATCCGAGAAATTCGCGACAAAATCTTCAAAATTCAGCTCTGTTATGTTTGCGCTCTGAAAGCTTTTGCACAACGAGAATAGTTTCAGGATCGCTGTTTTTGATTTGTCATTTTGAAGCGTTGCTCGTGGAGGGTTCGTGTACTTGAACCATTCAAGCGACAATTCTCTCAATGACTGCAATGAGTCAAAAGTAATGGGTAACGCTGTGAAATTATTATTGTTGATCCATAGGACTTTAAGCGCTGATAGACTCGTCAGCTCTTTTGGTATTTGTTCGATGTGATTATGGGCGATATTCAAGACATTTAGCGTTTTATGCACTTTCGCAATAGCCTGAGGTATAGCTTGGAGGTAGTTATGAGAAACCGACAAGTTTTCGAGCAAAGGGAGTGAAAAAACTTCTGATGGAAGGACTTTTAAATAGTTATTGTCAATTTTCAGCGTTTTCAAGCTTTTAAATGTCCAGATTTCAGAAGGCACAGCAGTAAACTGATTGTGCGATAGATCAAGTATGTTTAACGTCTGCGCATGTGTTCCGGTGGTCGGTGGGATGCGGTTGATATTACGACGAGAGAAGTTTAACGCAAACGTCGCTGAAGAAGGAATAGAAGTTGATTTGGAAATTGGTTGGGTTTGGGGTGAGGCAGGTTTCCGTATACTAGCCTGGGAAGTCGTTTCAGCTGATGATTTGGTGTTGGTAGTCTCCTTTTTGGAGGTTTCTGGCTGAGGGTTTGGTTTACTGTCGGTTCTTCGATATCTTTTGTGATCTAATAGCAGCTGGGAGCGCTGGTGAGAGTAGTGGTTGGAGTTTTTGACTAAGGTGATGATGTTAGATTCAGCATTTCGTGGAATGTTCTCGGTATAGATGAGAGAGGTTTCTAACTGATCCATGAGAGTTGTAGAGTGTAATCAGTTCAAGTTTTATCTCACTTAAAATTTTAGATTGAACTGTTATTTTATTCTCTTTGTAATTTAAAATTTCAGGTAAATATTTGGTACTTTTGCTAATTTGCTGGCCATAATTTAGAAAAGGAGTTAGTACTGTATGGCACGTAATAAATAATATCAGAGTGGGAGTATTCTCATTTATTTCTCATTTAGGCTTTGTCTATTACATATGTTGATGAGATCGTCTAAAGATCAAATTTATCTTCTTCTGAGAGACAATAATTTGAATGTGCAAAATTTACTTTTCACTAAACATAAGTCAATAATACACTGCTACTTGGAATATAAACACAATTAAGTATAGCATACTGGAATAAATAAATTTTGGCTGAATTGAGCATATAGATATAATCTTAGTTACTTCGCTGCTAACTTCATTATGCATTGAAAGGAAAATATTCTGTTAACAATTCCGGCCAGATTGTAATAAGGTCTCTTTGGAATTCTTTCATGCGAATATTCATAAAAAGCTTGGAGGAGATATTCTTCTTCAGATTTCTTCAAAGAAATGTTTTAGACTTAGTGACGAATGTTAAATATAATGCATTTGTGAAATACATTGCCGCGGGGATATTTATTCAACACGTAGAGGGATAATCACTCGGAATAGGTCGCTTTGTTAGATTACTTGGAGAACCTAGAGGAGGCTCGAAGGTCTCTTTCCGCAAAATATTATTGGTGTTGGGAGTATTATATTATCCAATACATAGATAGCTTCAAGTCTATTTTTTTGTTGTTGTTTAATTCTAAATGAGGATCAGTGGGGTTGTTAATAATTGCTCTCTCTGGGTAGAGAGCATTATCTTGGTTCAAATGCAAAGAATGTCCAACAAACCCTAACGACATTCACTTGTTTTTTGTCTTCTATTTGACAGATTACTCCAATTCTAATAGTTTCAGAGCTCCAACCATATGTGTCTCTTGTGATGGAAATAGAAAGTGAGACATTTTTATGAATTTCCTAATTAATTTTCAATGTTTCCTGAGACTATTCAATGTCTGCCTTCTTTTTTGGGTATAGTCTTCCAAGTACTTGAATTATTGGACAAAATTCCCACATTATAAAAATACAATAAGTTATTACAATCGTTGATATAGTCTTCTCCACAGACGATGGAATACTATTGCCTCATGTGCAAATCTCCCATGAAATCAAGAGAATATTTCTGCTCAAGCTGCTCAAGATCATTCGAAGGCATCCAACTCAATCTCAACGATACTTTCTCTTCTACCGCCACTAACCCATCAACCACAGGAAATAACCTGAGTACAAATGACTTTGCCTTTAGAATCCCATTCACCCCTCTTAGAAATGACCCCGTACAGCGTATACCTCAAAAAGCAAGCTGAATCTGCTGCATTAGAGAAAAGTCAAAAGCCTAGCCCCAGGACTAATGACCAAGACTATCAAAAAACTGAGCTTATTACTGAAGGGAAAATCTATGCACATAAATCAGACCAAAGATCCAAGAAAATAAAAAAAGATACAACCATTGCTGCTAATAATTCAAAAAATAAAAGTTCACATCATAAGAATCGTCCTGCGGGTCATTGGACTCAGCAGTACCCTGTTAATCTTCAACAACAACACCAAGCAAAACTTTCAACTCAGTTGAAGGAAGGCGGCCAAAAGCCCAGCTCACTGTTATTAACTCCAAGCCCGAAAGACCATCTTGATCGTTTTGCTCTCTCGTTAGAAAAGAGTCTAGCTCGACCTTATGAAGAAGTTGCTATCTCAGCACTTCACACGAATGCCTCCCACGAGCATTCGTTAATTTCGCTCTCAGAAGTCTCCAATGAAACTCCCTCGAGATCTCACGATAGAGGGAAAGCGAGCGTTGTGACTATCAGCAGCACCAGAAGCGATAATAGCAGCAGAAAAGCTCTGAATCCTCAATCAGAAGGCTTTAGTGGCGAAATAATTTCCCAAGAGACTGGCAAAGTTTTTGCAAGCCAACCTATTATCGAATTGAAAACCTTCGAGCTGATCGCGAAGCATGTAATGTGGGATTTGCCACTCAAAAGGATAAGAAAGGAAAAACTGTTTTTATGGTTACGTGAGTTAAATTATAAAATCCCGGAGCTCTTTCTCGAAATTATCAAAGATAGAGAGCAGTCCATAAAAAGACTCTCGTGAGAAATAACTTTCTGCTAATTATATCCGCATTGCATTTGTATCTATTATTTCATATTTATTCTTACTAGAGCCAGCCAAAAACTCCAAAATTCCTTGTTTATTATTTACTCTAATGCGCTAACTGACAACAAATGATATCGGGTCCTTGCGCAAAATTTTCTAGCTGCAAGGTCTTTTTGACATGCGTGATCTCTTCTCCTGAATCGATTTCTGGAATAAATAAAATTAATCAAACCACTTCTCGCTGCGATAATGCATGTCTATTGGGAAATCGCGATAGCTGGCATTAGCGCCCTTGCTTGCGTTGCAAATATATTGATTACACTTCTATGGGAAACGAGACTCAAATCCGTTTTGGGCAAAATGGTACTTTGTCTCAGTGCTGTCGATCTAATTTGGGCTGTCTTGTATATGATTTTTGAAAACGACTACTATCGGAAAAAAATGTCTGATGCCGGCAATTATGAGCTGATTATCGAAGAGCAGACTTATTATTGTATCTTGTATTACTGTGTTGGCTGCTCGATGGTTTGGTCGACCTGTTTTGGCCAAGTTGGGTATCAAATGGCTAAGCGAGGCGACGGCAGCATCCGATCTGTCCTCTGGAAGTGCTTGCTCATCAGCCATCTGGGAGGCCTCACTTTGTCGATATCATACTTTACGCTGTCTGAGCATGACCCCGTCAGAGCACCGAATATATCTTATTTGATCCTTACGCTGATTTGTGTGGCCTTCTCTTGCTATAAATACTGCCAACTTCTGAAACTACCTGGTCGCAGGAAGCGGCACTTTCTCTTATACCCAGCAATCACGATTGTTTGCAACCTTCCACTAAGTTTATCACGGGCTATTCCTTATACAGGCATCTTCTCCTTCGGAGTAATCAATGTCTTTCAAGACATTTTCACGACAATTTGGATGCTTGAAGGGTTCTTCAATTCCTTCGCTTATGGAATTTTAAGTGCAATTATCCACTATTGTCAGAAAAAACCACAAGGAAAAGAAGAGGAAGAAGAAGATCTTGGCACTGAGGACGAGTCGATATTTGACGGATCTCAAAATTCCGGCTACTCGCTATTCAAATCGAGAGCATTTACCGCCTAAGCTATTGTGCTTGATACTCAAATTACTGAAAAGCTGAGTGCTTGGAAAGGAAAATTTAAAAAGAAGATTTTCCTTCGGTGCTCTACAAAATGATAATCGAAAAAGACTGATTTTATAGGACAAGATTAATGTGAAAAATGACAACTATGGGAATTTTTGGCAATTCCGAGTTAATTTTCGAAATGGAAGAAGAAAATCATTGACTGTGTTCAGTTTTAACCGTGAGTGCCCATGTCTATGTCACCATATAGTTCTTAATTAAATATGTATGTACTGAAATAAGTGAAAAATCTATAAATCAACAGTGTGGAGTGGTAGTTTTGAGCTGAAGTATTCTGCAGAGAGAAAACACTCTCGTTTGAACGTTTAAAATTTTTTATTTAAATTAAATTCAAACTTAGATCATTATCGAGTGCAACGATGCAAAAGAATCCAAGCACTAAGAAGCAGCCAGCAGCAACTACAGGTAAGTGGAGTGAAATCAAGCTTCGAAACTGACAGATTTTCTCTATAGGAGGAAGATTGAACATCCAAAACTATCAAAATGGCATTTACAATGGTTACACTCTGAAAGGAGCTTGTCACGGGAAAGGAGTGTATTGGTGGGATAGCGGAGAGCTGTATTTTGGTAGTACAAAGAGGAAATAATGTGCTAAAGAGCTTTTATTTAGGTGATTGGGAGGAAGGCAAGATTCATGGTGAAGGGATACTCTTTTTCCCTTATGGAGGTTATCTCAAAGGGAACTACTTCAAGAATAAGATCAATGGAGCAGCTTTTTTGAAATTTCCAAACGGTGACTACTATCAAGGCTTCTGGAGGCATGGGAAGCTCGACGGGAAGTGCTTAAAATACTTTGCTGAGTTTAATAGTTGGGCCCTATGCATCTATTCCAAAGGGCAATTCCAATCTTGCATTAACAAAGGGAAAGGCCAGCCAAATATCAGTACATCCCCTTCTTTTGAGAATTATTTATTGAGTGTATACCTATCTAGCCTTTGAGGAGAAATTGAACAGCCATATTGACAATTACGTCCAGCAAGATGAGAATGGACGAGTCGGAGTGCTCAGCTATGAAGACGGTGGAAAGTAAAAACGCTAATAGATTAGACTCTCTTATTAAGTACTAATGCAGGTATTACGGAGTTATTCAAGGAGAACTCCCTCATGGAATAGGAATAACATACTATCAAGATGGAAAATTTGACTCTGGATTTTATCAAAAAGGGCTCCTCCAAGGTATGGGACGGCTTAATATGGAAAACGGCGATATTTGCGAAGGGCAAATCAAAGATGGGAAGATATTTGGAAAAGTAATTAGAATAAGATTGGAAAGACGGTTAATTGTTATACATTAAGGGATTTTTCTACAAGAAGGAAGCTGACATCTGGGTTTTTGGAGTTTTTAAAGAAGAAGATAATAACATCGAAGTGCTCAACAGAGGAAAGGGCTTTCCTCTGGAAGAGATAAGTAAATCAGCATTCTTTCATCAATTTAATTGTTAATCAATCAAGTTGAATGGAAAAAAAAGAAACACTCTGCTGACCTACTCAGGATCAACCAGAGCGTACCGAACGATCTATTTAGTATCCCCGTGCTTGACTCTTCAGCAGATGAAATGAGAAAGCAGCAAAAATCAAAGTCTCCCTGCAGAAATACTAACCGAAAAAGCCGACTAGGTCCTTCGAAAATGAGACAGAGTTCAGCTGCGGACAACGTGAATGACTATAGAAAAATGCTGTACTTTGAAACTTCGCCGGCCCTAAGTTCAAGATCAGGGAATCGGAACCACAGTCCTCATTCGCAAGAAAAGCGAATTACTGGAGCGTCGAACTCAAAGAATTTGCGAGGACAAATCGATAAGCATTTTCACAACGAAATGGATTTTTTCGAAAACTATGCCGATCAAAAAGAAAACCTTCAGCCTCTCGCTCAAAATGAATCAATAGTCATCAGAGATTCGAGCACGTCTCCTCCGAAGAAGCAACAGCGTTCAGCTCTTCGTCAACTGGCTGATATAACGGCCTCTTATTCAGATCATAAGAAGAATTCAAATTCACAGAGACGAAGTCTAAATTTGATTCTAGCAGCTGAAGGAGAATCCAAGACAATGCCTGACTTCCATGAGGATATTGCGCCAATAAATCTGAATCAAAATTGGCTTACTGAGCAATACGCCGGACCACGTCCCGATACGTTAGAAGTGTCATTGGAGATGGGAAAACCTGAGAAAACTAACTTCAATTTTGAGAACGCAGTGCTTGAGAGGGGCTCGAGAGGGCAAATAGCTTCAAGAAATAGCATTAGAAGTGAAAGAACTCCTTTGGAAGAGAACAAACTTGAGCTTCCTGAGAAAGCAGAAGTTGAGACTCAGTTTGAGAAGCGAAATTCATCTCGTCGAAGTTTAACACAAGGAGGTTCGCTTGAGAACGTTTCAGATATCGCCGCGAAGAATATGTTAAACGATCCTTTCGTCTTTCAAGGGCATTTTGGTTTCCTGCTCCCTGCTACATGCGAATCTGAACAAGCGAGCGAACAGGTCGAGTTGGTTGAAAATCCGAAGAGACTAAAGCGCCTAAATTTAACGCATATCAGCTCTCATAGTCAGGGGAGCAATATGAGTTATTCAGTTGACCTCGTAAAAACAAGTCACTCTCCTCATGAATACTCTGAAAGCAATCGTCAGCCCGAAGTGATCAATCAGGATCCAGCAGCAGTAGCAGAAGAACCATCTGAGAATCAGAAGCTAATGGATGATGAACCCGTAAGTTCAAAGCCACAATTATTACTGAATGGTTTCGTGTTTCCTCAAAATGAGCGATTTCGTGCCAAATCAATGCAAAATCACTCATTAGATGATCATTCAGCTTCTCTTGACACCGTCTCTAACTCTGCAATAATCGA
>ENA-UOTX01001558-UOTX01001558.1-compost-metagenome-genome-assembly--contig:-NODE-1558-length-16102-cov-27.494165_pt1 | contig 16102 bp, 10 predicted proteins | sample MGYA00238143_ERZ746982 | MGnify/ENA primary metagenome ERZ746982 (study PRJEB28758, sample SAMN06268862) | compost metagenome | isolation source: single cell | place: USA: California, Emeryville, Joint... | reverse complement strand
TCGAAGCTGGCAAAATTTTGCTTCGTTTCGAGTTCAACAATACTAATTTTATTATTCACTCTTGATGACGAATGGCAAGACCATGATGATGAACTAGAAGAGGAAAAAGAAGAAGAAAAACACGATGATCATGCAAATAAAGAAACAAAGACACCTTCAGACCCTTCGCAACCGCAAGCCAAAGCTCTTTGGAAGAAACATATTCATAAACACGATAATATTCGCGGTATTTCATACATCCATCATTCATTGCAAGAAGAGCATGAAAACAACTTCAAAAAGACAATGGAGAGTCGACTCTCTGCTCCAAAACGCGAAAAGCCTTCAAACAGAAGTCTTCAGCCCAGCTCCCTCTTACGAAGCCAGCAAAGCCAGAAAGCTCAGGCTTCTCAGACGTTTATACCAAATGAAGTAATTAAATCTCTATCTGTTATCCCGAGTCAATAATATTCTTTAGATATCATATACATTCGAAGGCATTTGCTCTCGCATCTATAACGCAAATTTCAACCACCGCGGCGACATGTTCCTGGCAACGTCGCAAGTAATAAGTGAAATTGAACACAATTAATGTGACATTTCAAAAAAAAATAGATTGGGACCGCAATGTTCGATTACCTCGACGAAAACAAAGTTCGATTGAACAAAACAATCACATGTCACAACGTCAGTTGGACGATCAGTGACTCGGACTTTACTCACGACGACAGATTCATGATCCACTCCACCCTGAGCCCAAATATCCAGCTCTTTGATGTTGAGAATAAGAAATACCTTCATCAGCTCTGTGTCGACCCGGATGCTGGAGATGATCAAGATGACGAAGATTATTGGTATGGGGGAATGCGTGTGTACTCTGCGAAGATATCTGCTGATGGGAAGGAGGTTATCGCAGGGACTTCGAAGGTAACGGGAGGATATGCGAAGATCCAAGTCTTCGACGTTCCTCATAACACAATAGTGCGATCGATTAAAGCGCATTCAGATGACGTGAACAGCGTTTGCTTTGTGGATAAATTGAATTCTTCGTTGATTATCAGCGGGTCGGATGATGGCCTTTGCAAGCTTTGGGACACACGAACAACGAACGCAAATAACGCTGTTGGTATTTTCTATGGGCATATGAGTGGAATGACAAATGTGTGCTCGAAGGAGGATAATCGGTATTTTATCAGCAACTGCAAGGATCAGAGCTTGAAGCTATGGGATATTCGCAAAGCATCGACGGATCAAAAAAAAGTTAATTTTATCCCTTATGACTACCGAATAGAGTCGTTAGACCCGTTCATGCAGGGTAGGATTAGAGAGAGGATGAAGGATAACAGAAATGACAACTCAGTGAAAACTTTCTTTGGGCATCAAGTGAGAGAAACGCTAATTCGTTGCCATTTTTCGCCAAGAATCACAACGGATCAACGCTATGTTTATTCGGGGTCTGCAGATAGTAGTGTTTATATTTATGATATACATACAGGACAAAATGTGGCGAAATTGCAGGTGGAAGGAGGGAGACTGATACGAGACTGTGCCTGGCATCCTTTCTCTCAGAATATTGTGACCGGAGATTTCGCTGGGAATATTTGCCGTTGGGAATTTGTTGACAATGACTAAGCTAATTTGAATTTGAGAAAATAGAAAATTTATTCATTTCTAATTCGTATGACGAAAAAATAGCTATTCATTCATATGTAATTGATAATTACGCCCCTCGTGAACAAATTTCAGAGACTCTGAAACAAAAAGTATTTCTAGTTTGTGTTGCCCCAGAAAATACAAAGAAGAAATTTTTGGCCATTGATAAGTCCTAGATTCGTTCAAGGGGAAGGAAGATAAATGAATTTGAATATCTGTGCTAATTGAAATTTACGAATGTCTACCGCAATCTTTTACTGTCTCCTCTTAACACTAAATGTGCGAATTCATCATCATCGCAGAATCCTATTTTTTCGATCCTTATCGAGAGAGAGAGTAGTTAGTTTTCATAATTAAAAATTTTATTTGGCAGCTCTGCTTTTAAGGAAGTAAAACGTAATGCTCACAACAAACGAACTGAGTGTCAAACAAAACGCTACTCCTCCACTCATTGAAAGATCAAGAGGGAATGGAGTCGCATCAAGCGATGATCTGCCTAAAATTTTGACGAAAACTGGTACTAATTCTTTGTTCCATTCTTTCATGAAATTTTCTCATTTTTTACTCTTTCAATCACCTATTATGTTTCAACTTTGAATAGAAGAGGCATCCTCGACATATCCGGCCCGACTTGCATGGTCATCAAGAGTGAATAATAAAATTAGTATTGTTGAACTCGAAACGAAGCAAAATTTTGCCAGCTTCGATGGAGTCAAACTCAACAATATTAGTGATGGTAATGTAACAACAGCCATTCCTTTTGAAATCACGCTTTGATAACTATGTCCTAAGAGTTCTATAACTGGACTATCGTGAAAGAGATTGCAAATTCAGAGCTCCTCGTATCTGTTCACCAATACAGCAACATGTCTGCTAACCTCGAGGTCTTTGATGTCTCACGAAAGGGGCAAGTGCAGAAAGTATATTCATTTGAGGAAGTTGCTGGCTGTAGAATTATTGCTACAATCTATCTCATAATCTTTTTTAGTTACTGGCTATGGTGATGTGACTTATAACTCAAGAAGAAGCGTTATGGGTGCTCTTTCTGTTGCTGGGAAGATAGCTTATCATCTATACAATTTCTCTACTTCGAAGTCTGGTAATATCGTAAAACTCATCCGAAAATCCAGATGGCACTCTCAATGTGGTACTGAAGATATTGGTAAATAGCAACTTTCCATTGCGGATTCATTTAACGACTTTCTATATAGAAAATGTCATAACTAGCCTTGATTTCAATCCAAAGGAGGAACTTGTAGCAACTATTGATCGCTATGGAACATGTCGAATATCTGAGATGAACACTGAGAATTACAGCTTTCATCTGGCACTAGAGATGAGTAGAGACAAGGGAGGTAAGATTTTTTACGATCTTTCTTCCTTTCGACCAAAACTAGGCATTCTTGTTCTTCTTCTCTTCATAATTTATTAGTAGCAATAATTGCTATTTAGATGCTACAAATCGTTGTAGATGGAGCACGAATGATGAACCGTTATTATTTCTTAAGTATAATTTAAAACACCTTAATATCCTCGATGCTGAGAAGAAAGTTCTCACTTTGAAGTATCCGATTCTAACGGATAAAAGTAAGTGCGGCTAATTTTTGTTTACCTCTCCTTCATTACATCTATAACTAATTGAATAGATTAACTAATGCTTCTCTTTTCGATAGGGGAAAAAAGAAAGCGCTCTAGAGCACTTCCATTCATTGTATTTTTTATTGAAAATTTTTTTGGGATTTTTTTTCCCCGTACGTCTTCAATAATCTAATTTTTGTTTTTGTTAGCTTATACATTCGGGATTGATATCTGTCAAAACAATGGGAACCTCCTTGCTATGGCTGGCTATGGTCATAATATCGCGATATTTGACAAAAGAGAAGCAAAGATCGTTCAAACAATCGGTAACAATCGATATGGTAATAATTTTTTGCATTTATCTTACTAATTTAATACTTAACTTACCGTGTTCTAGAGTGGATCTATTGTGTACGATGGAGTCCAAACGGCGACATGATTGCGAGAACTTCATTTGATAAGACAGTTGCATTATTGGACTTCAAGACAGGGAAAGTGCTTTATACTGGAATGACCCCAGACGGACGTAAATTCTCATTTTCTAATCAAAAATGACTAATCGAATTATTTAAAGATGAGAAAAAGCGATGTCCGTCTGCTTCATTTGATACATCCGGTTCTTCCTTGTATATCAGGATTCACCATGCATTCTTCTTATCTGAAAGCAATTGCTCGAAGTTTTAGTAAAAAATTTTAGATTCGTAGGAAAGAGAAGAAATTCAGAATTAGCAAAGTTTTTTGTTTTTTTATTATATGAAGTATTTGTATGACCTATGCAAAAAAGCATTTATTTTTCAAGTCAAGAGTATATGATCTAATTATCATAAATATTTTCACCCCTAGGCTCCTTCGTGCATGTTGTCTTGACAACATATAAATTCTGGGTAGATTTGAAACTTCAATGAAGATAACGTAATGATCACAAATTCTTCACTCTTGAAATGATGAAGAAGAGAACTAAAAACTTATCCAAAATTCTCAGTTATAAAAAAAAAGTTGAATTAAAATAAAATTGGTCTTGCGAAAAAAAAACCGAATCGAAAGGAACGCTTTGCTAGTGTTGATATTGCTGTCTTCTTGTTTCATCTATTCTTAGCGGCTGTCTTGGGCCTTCATTTCTTGCCAATAAATTTTGCCTATCAGATCTCGGATCGCGGCTTTGAGCCCCTAAAACAGAGAAATGAGAGAAACCATTCCCCATATCTCCATAAATCTGTCTCGCCTTTGGATGCCTCAAATCAGTCAGCAAAAAGTCTCTCATCGAGTCACTACTCTGCGAGCGAATATCTCTCTTTGGTGTTTTCACCTCCTCATCCTCACGATCATCCTCCATTTCACCCGCATTGTACTTCTGAACGAATAAAATAACCCTCGGGATATGCTTGTCCCATTTCTTTTCATTTTTTGGGGATTCGATTTTCTGCGAGAAATTTAAAGGATTTAGCCTTCTCTCTGCTCTGGCTGATTGTATACTATCCATACTCTGTTTAAGAACGTTACTTTTTTCGCCTTCATTTGGTCGATTATGATTAATTGTTCTTTGATTTGCGTAACGAATAGAATCGATCATGTAAATGGACTCATAGAGATTGGTGTCCTTATCTTTCTCATACCATTCTGGCATCTCATACTTAATATCAATAACGCTGTTGGACAATTCGCCGTAGTTCTTGTCTCGTAGTCTTGGCCTTTCTGGAGGAGGAGAAGTCAGCTGAGTATTTTTGTTCTCCTCAAGATAGATCGATTGCTTGAGGTCGCCTCCATCAAATAGCGAAGTAAAACCCTTCGAGTTGTTACCAGAATAAGCCTGGCCATTATTAGTAGAGATAGAAGGATCAGAAAACGCATAATCAGATCGATTTGTAGCCATATTTTGCGGTTGAATTGAAGTTGTCTCGATAAATTCAAGTGTTTGTGATACGGTAGATACTCTATTGTCAAATAGAGAATCCGAGTTTCCTTTCTCTGCGGATAGAGGATCAATGATTATTTTTTGGTCGATCTCAAAAGACTTATTGAGTGGGGTCATACCATCGATTTTTCTATGTGGCGCGGAGTAGTCCTGAGCAATTGGTTTTGAAATAATTTCTCCTTGCTCATGGAAACGTTGATAAGATGGTTCAGCTAAATTAGGATTTAAATTTTGGTCTGCAAAGCGATTTCCTCGCTCATTGGCATGAGAAGGAGTCGGGTTATAAGAACGATAAGCATCATCTTTGCGTCTATCAGGGTGACCTTTTATCGGGTTGGTTTGGTACTTGAGAGGATCTTGGGGACGTGTGAACGGTTCTTGCTCTGTGAAATCAATGGAGACCTGTGTATTTAATGTTTTTGAATTTGATACGATGGGAAGGTCTTGCTGAGGCTTGAAAATAGAGGAAGTATATAGGGTTTCTTTTTCATTTGGATTGAAATCACACGATTTATGCAGTTGATTTCTTGGCCTATCATCAGAGAAGATAAGCCCTGACGATTTCATTGGATTGGTTGGTTTTAATATGTTAGGGTCGACAGTTGCGTGCGTAAATGTTGAGGTTGGATAAGTGCTGTAATTTCCTAGCGCATCAGAAGTGAGCTGCATCTTTCTGTTAGAGGGTGTGGTTTCTTTGTTGAAAGAATCAGTTTCTCTCTCTGATGAGTAAGCTTTGCTATTGCTCGCAGGTATTCCTCTAAAAGTGTTGGCTCGAGGTTCCTCGAATCTGGCGTTAAGTGCTCTATGTGATTGGATGGTGTCTTTAGAACCATGGATAGGTAACTGCGTTGATAGTGGCTGTAATATTTCTTGCATAGTTGTCATGATTTTGTTCGCTTGTGACTCATCATGGTCAAAAATGCGGGATCGTTTGTGAGAATTCTTCGGATCACTCATATTAGAAATAAAATTTGATAAATCTGATTTCAAATTAGACAATTCAATCAATTATAACTGAGAAGTAAAATTATGTGGGTTTAATATGAGAGTATCGGATAATTGAGCATAGCTCCAGTTATTACATTTTACACGTACTATAGAAGTTGTAGAGGTGCTACTATTATTCTGTCATGAGAATTTATAAGCACTTATAAGATTTCTATTTCGTTTTCCTTTGTGGGCAGCTGACACTCATTACTATTGAAAGCGCCCTTCCTGATCATTACCCCCTTCTAATTACACCAAAGAATTTTATCATTTCTGCATGTATATAAATGAGCGCTACAATTCCCTTCCCAATGAAATATTTTTTTCAAGCTCACTTTTCAACAAATCGCCCAAATATACTTACCAACAGTTCTTGTGGTCATGAAATTCCGGTGAAGATAAGAGAGAAATATCATCTATTGCATAGTCAAACCTCATGTTATTTAATACTCTTTTGCGACTTGTGTCAGCGGACAAAATTAATTCCTGCGCTAGTTAGTAATTCTCATTCATAATTGAAAGTATACATTTCCAACTCAAAATTACTCTCCTGTTTCACTTCAGCTCCATCAACTCATCCTCAGCGGCGAGCAATCAAATGACTCCTTAAATAACATCTCCTGTTCAGATTTCGTAGAGCAGAAAATTGTTTCACAGAATGTTACACTCAATTTAACTTACCGAAATTAATTTTGATTCGCTTAATTAAGCTCGTTAAGTTCATTCGATGGCAAATTTAGAAGCCCGTCTCTCCAAAATTACCAACTCTTCTGCGCAGATACTCGCTCAGCGCTTCTCAATCGCTTACGCATCGTCTCCTAGAGCTACTGGAACAAATAAAGCATCCGAAAGGTCTCGCAGTGTAATGAGCCGTGCTAGCAAATTCAAATCGAAACAGTTTCAACTTGGAAATCCCGGTGAAAAGATATTTCAACACTCACAACCGCTTCTCGTTGATCGTCCACGTATTCTTGGACAGAATAAGGAAGTAGAGCATCTCCGTAAGAAACTCAATGAGACCATGAACGCTCTTGATAACCAAATGCTTCAAGTCTTCCATCGACAGGAATCAAATTTCTTGACTGCTTATAAAGGAGTTATGAGACAGATCGCACTAGAACTGAATCACTATAAAGCTGAGTTAGATAAACAAACTACGGAGTATAAGGAAGGCGAGAACGGATTATTAAGGAAACAGCTCTCATTATTTTCGGAGGAAGTTGAAAATATGCTCAAAATCACGAGGAAATTAGAGGAGGATAACAGAGATCTTAGAAAAAGAATCGTTGAACTGACTCAGGATCTGAAATGCGAGAAGGAGTTAGCAATAAGCATCGCCAAAAAAAATAAAATGCATCAGGAGATGGCAAAGCTATTTTATAAAGAGAATAGGCAGATCATTATGGCGAAACTTGAGGATTTTAAAAATTTCAAAGAGGATATGGCAGAGGAAGAAGAAGGAGATTTTTCGGAAGATGTGCAGGAAGAAAAGTACGAAGTTTCTCGGATTATGAAAAGAGAAAGCTACGATCCGAGTGAAAATTCTTTTACTAAGCTCCCTACAGAACCAAAGACACATACGCGATTTAGTGATCAAAAGCAATATTATAGTGTGGGAGCCACCGAGAGCACCCGTTCGCATTTGAAAAAAGAGGTACTAGACTCAGATAGAAGCACCCAGTATATCAATACTTCGCCCATGCACTCGCATTCTCCTAATGAACGAGGTGTTGAGAATGAGGATAGGTTACTGAGGAACGCTTTTCAGGTGATACTAAAATCAAAATTGAAACCAGAATTCGACTTGAACGAAGTGATAACGGTACTCCTTGGCAAAGTGGATCAATGCTTGAAAATTAAAAAGGGAATTATTAAACAAAATACCAATGCATCCTTTGAAAAAGCAAGCAAAATCACCTCTCAAGCGATTTTAAGCCATAAACAATCTTCAGATGGTAATGAAGTTCAAACCTTGAAAGAGATTTTAGCGGAATCTATTGAAGGAGCTATGAGAAATTTGCTTTCTGATTCAGCCCCATCAACGAAACGTCCAAAGTCTACTACGAGATCTACGTCAATCTCACAGCGAGAAGTCATTGACTTGCTTTTTAATGAAAAGGAAGTGAATAAAGCTATTTCCAGCGCCGTTGATACAGTGAGGACACAGAATTTGTTAAGCAACGGGAATGCCTCCTCTAAAGCGAATAAAACGTCTGATGATCTCAAAAATAACAAGGATGATTTGGATTTGAGTGCTCAGCCAAGATTAAGTGAGGATGATTATGATGGCGAGCTCATTCAGCCTCAAAATCGCTCTGTATCTTCAAACATCAATACTTCACCCGGAAAATCGAGGATCACGCCATTGAATCTGGAGGCATTGAATTCTAAAGTTATGTTTGAGGAGGACCAAAAACAAAGGCCTAAATCGAAGGAGCAAGGTCGTCATGGAGGCATACCCAAGGGTAGTCTTCATAACAGACAGAGCTCGTTAACAGACCGTGTAAATCAATCGAAGTTAAGTTCTATGCAAAAAGGAGGAGACAAGAGCTCTCAAGGAAGCTCTGAGCTTATTGATAAGTCGTTGAATGATTCACAGTCTGGTGGTACTTTCAGAAGTAAAAGTCCTCTCACGAAAAGAATAGTGATTCAAAACGGCAAGCTAATGGTGCAATAAAAGAACCGTGTAGCAACGCTTTACTGGATGGTGGAAAGTTGGATGTTTTCTTATACTGCTAGCTTAAATTATGTGAACATTGCCACTCCTAGTTTAATATAAAATGTTGGATTTTTGTGCATAACCCATGATTCATTGTATGTATAAATTGATAGGAATTTTTGTAAGGCACTCTTTGCGACACAAACTAGTAGCAAATGCAAACGAGTGGATAACTGTAAAGATTTGTTGTTGATTATTTTCGTCTAATTAACTGCCCAAATCAGTCCAATTCTTTTGGTTGAGACTTATGGAAAAATGAAAATGTCATTAAGTTTCTGAAATTTTCAGCTGTATTATTACTATGGAGACAAATAGATATGACTCATCCAACGTGAAAGAGTTGCAGTATCTTACAAAGTCGTATATTGATGGATTCAATAGTGGAAATTCATAGAAGGTCCGCCAGAGCGTTTCGGTAACTTCCAAGTAGAATTCAAATTATATCATAGTATCACTGTGGATCCTGCAACAATTGAAAAATAAACTTATTGATTTTAAAATACACTTTTAAACGATTTGATAGTTTACAAAAAGGAGGCGCCAATGGTTGAAGACAGACACAAATCGATTATTCCCGTTTCCAGCCAGGATTTGAATGTTAGTATTCACGATGGTTATGTCCACGAAAATGAAGTCAAAGAGATCATCACTTTTATGAATAAAAATATGGGTAAAAACATCTGATCCAAAACTCTGTTGCATGGTTTCCTCTTTATAGACGAATGTCTAGCACTAGCAGAAAGAGAAAAGGCAAAGACGAAGGAACTGGAGCAAAAATTGGTTGAAAATACCGTGGAATTAAAACAGATAAAGACTCAATTTGTTGATGCGCAAAAGGAACGTGATCATTTCAAAGACTTGAGCGAGAGATATTACCGTGAACTGAAAAATAAAGAAAAAGAACTTACAGATCATGTGATTGAGAAGATGGAAGCTGTAAAAACTGGAGAAGACGATTTTTCTCATGTGGAAGCAGTAAAATCCTCTCAATAGGTTTCGCTATACTTCTTCTATCTAATAGATAATCCAGAAATTGTCTGAGCAGACTGACAGAGATTTCATGACTGAATTTCTGAATAATTATAAAAGCATAAAGTCAAATTATAAAATATTGAAGCAGGATCTGGAAGATGTTGTGAAGGAAAACAAGGAACTGCAATCTCGTATTGAAGGGTTTGAAGAAGAGAAGTTTGGATTGAGGTCATGCCAAAATTGTCATGAGAAATTTTCTCCGATACAAAATGAAGATGTAAGAATAATTTCCTTTTTCATGAAGGTAAACTCGTGGGTTAGGGCTCATGCCAGTATCATCCAGGCAAATTGAAGTTCTATTCGTGCAGGTAAAACTATCTATGAAGGTGTGTTTGCTGATTTGATCTTGTTTTAGAGGGTGCGGTAGAGACGAATATTACACTTGCTGTAATAAATGCAAGCAATGTGTCCGAGGCTGTAAGGCAACAAGACACATTGGAGTTGTTGATTTATAGTAAAATTTAAGATCGAGGATAGCTAAATAAATAATAAGAAATACTCCGTCTCTTTTCTTAAAAATATAGTTGATTTGATTTCTGTGTCATATTCAACAACGATTCATTGTCAAGTTATTTTTCTCTGTCTGTAAAACTATTTTCTGCTAACTTTTTTACAAAAAGAGAAATCGATAGCCAAAATTTCTTTTTCTTTTGGCAGAAATTATCACTTTGGCGAAAAGTGAACTTAGACCTCATTTTTCGCATATCAGACACAGCATCCTCTATTATTTATGGGCACATCAACCTCCATTATGGGCACATCAAATTTTTTTTTTTGAATTTTGGGCATCTATTCATTCTGCTTGAGAAGTATGAGTTTGTCATCGCTGTTGTTCTATCATTGGTAAAATATTAGAGATTTCTTTAAGGATCAATCTATTTCTTCAACCGTCGATGCTTCAATTCAGCAATAATCACGCAACTTTAAAAGTTATTATGAGAAATGTATTTCCGCCTCTGAGTAGGCTCAAGTGAACCTTCACTTGCTATATTTATTAAAACTAAAATTATCATTAACATTTTGGATGTGTGGGATGTAAGATTCTCAATTGATCATCTCGCGAAGCGCACAATATGCCATCAGAAAGATTCAAACTACGGCATATGTACGAGGTCGATAGGTTTAAGAGAGCCATCACAAATGTGAACTCAATTAAAGCGATTCAAAAATTGATACATCACGGAAAACATCATTAAGAGAGGGGAGACAGAGCAGCTTGATATTTCAAGAATGGGAAAAAAACATGGCATCACTATGGGAGTTGTTCGTATTTGAAATACAGTGTCTACAACAAACACTCCAGGGCTGGTCCTTCGCATTATGAACAGAGTGGTTTTAAATTGATGTTTCTTTCGAACTCCTTCTTTTATTTAATTCAATTCCTATATTAATCAGGGATATGCTTCTTTTCATAAAGCTACCTTGGATGTTGTCAGCTCTCAGAACGTTCTAATCAATGGAGAAACTATGATTTTCAACATTGATGACCTTTTTTTCCAGCATAGGAGGGATGAAAGACAGACTCAATAAAAAAGAATTCAATCATTTCGATATAACTCCATTATATAACCATAAATTCTATTTGAGCGACGAAGCCATTCATCTAGTAGATTGCGAAGAATGAGACAAATATAAAAAAAACTGTCCCTTCATTTTAAGTTAGTTTATTGAATTCTTCAGAAATCTTTTGAGAGCCTTGTAAAAAAATGGAATCGTAGAGCGTTACACACAGATATACTATAAATCAATGAGAACTTCTGATCTTCTCTGGTGCATTGAATGTTTCATGACCACAGTGAGGTAATATTATCGCGAAGAAGACGGGGAAAGGTTTAACCTTGGTCTTAAACTTTTGAATCCGAGGCTAAAAAAAGCTTCCTTATGTTTTTGTTCTGGGCTCTCCGCTGTAGCGTTTGATTAATTTATCACCTTAGAGAAGGGAAATACTTCTCAGAAAAATCTATTTAAAAGCTCTGAGAATCTCAATTATATAATCTTCGCTTATTCAAACAAATTTAAAAAGAGTTTGTTTCATATTTGCGCTGATCTACTTCTCTCAGCTCGTTTTCCAATCAGGTTGCTGACAGGACACCGGTCGATTTGGGTTGGGAACAATTAATACTCAAGGAATGAGTAGTAAGGTTTGAGTAATGCAATCATTCTTTTAATATGATGCTTCTTGAATTCTCTTAAATTGCCATTGAGCTTGCAAGAGAAGGTCAAGTGGCAAATTCAGCTAAAGATGTTTGTCGTACTATGATCTGACTACTTTATTCCTTGAAAACTTGTGATCCATCTATTATCAATGGATTATGTCATCTCAGTCGAATCCCTCCGCCAGATCGATGAAGGCGAGAAGACGCGAAGACTCAGAAAGCCGTTTCGGTTTTATTCACACAAGACTTATGTTTTCTGATATTGAATTTGGATTCTGCTTTAAATTACGTTAGATTTCAGCGAAAAAATATCCCTCCATTGAGAGGTAATGTTAGATAAAAACCTGGAGAGCCTTGTGGTTCATTTTAAAATATTTTTTTTGTAAAGAGCCATTTATGAGGGTAGTTTCACAGAAAAGTCTCTTATTCTTAGATCTGCTATTTGCTTGGCTTTTCTTGCCCTATTGGGTAAAAAATAGACTTTATTCAAGTGAAAACATCTGAAGGCGACTTATATTTCCAAGAAAGATGTCGCGTTTGGAATGCATTAAATCTGAAAAGCATAGCCACTGTTTTCAGCGTGACACATATATAGTTTATTCATTTGAAATTTTGTTTTCCATTTCCGCAGTGAATAGACTCGGAATTAAATAAGAAACATGAAATGTAAAAAAATACACCAGCCATTGAGCATATATTAAGCAATTTCAATGACACATGAAAACTGTCACTAGTAAGGGTGAGTTATAGATTGCTCGCCAAAAATATTCTTAAGCTTGAATACAAAAAACGTGACAATGGCAGCATCTTGAGTACAATTTAAGAGTTAAATCATTATCGCGAAGCAGTATTTTATTAATGAGCTGTTTCCTGTCAGAAATGTGTTTGAATCAAGAGATAGGCGCATCAAACCTTTACAGCTGCTATTCCAAAATTGAGAAATGCTAAATGATGGATTGTGAAAGAACAATGAATTCTGTGATATCATGGATTGCGAATTCTAAATTCATTCCTCTCAAAGACTTGAGTTACGCTGGAATATGTTAAGCATGAATTCGGTAAGTTTCACAGTCCATCGGCGTAGCAAACTTTTTTCCGGTGTCGAATTTACAGTACAGTTGAGACAATACCCCAGCAAAGTTATCCATCATTTGGCGGCAAAGGTAGACAAGAAAGCAATTAAAGCAACATTTTAATGTGAAAGTTTAGGCTTATTTGACTCGCTTTCCAAGAAATTTTTCCTCTATCATCCATTAAAGGTGTATATGTCTTCAATTTTTGCAGTCAGATTGAGAAGATTGAGCGTATAGCAAGAGGGAAAAAATTGGAATAACAGAGTTCAGATTTTTCTGAAATACATGTACGACCATTGATCGTCAGAAATGAAAAAAAAGGAATAACTGAATCATTATAATGAGAGTAACTGTCCAGCATTCAAGACTATCTTGGATATTATAGATCTAATGGGTGCTGAGATGCTTACTGAATAGTGCTGTACACTCAGCTTCTGTTTAAATTTAGTATTTTATTTATCGTAATGGATTTCTGCAGAATTATTCCCAAGCTGAAAATAATTAATTTTTTTTTTTCAGCAAATAAAGTTATGCTTCTCAAACTGATATTCTCAACTCTAAAATACTTTGATGCATGCTGAAGCAATATTAATTCTTTTTTGTTTTTTTTTTAAGCTACTCACAGTCGTTGAAAAAACTGTCTATTACCTCTATAGATTTAATGCAATTACAGACAAAATAATCATATAGGCTTAGTTTTGGATAAATATATACTCATATCATTCTTGGCAAAACAAGTCGAAAAAGAAGAAATCAGAATTTTTATGATTGATAATAGTTACGAATGAGTCAATAGAAGAAGAATTACACCAATAAATATGAAACACTCATCAAGTTTATATGTTAAAAACAAGGAAATGAATGTCACTTTCAATGTTCATTATTCGTGCTAAAATAAGGACGTGGATTGTAATCCGGGCTTCCTTCATCTTCCAACGTTCCTTTCTGATAATTCGGATTCATAACGCTATAATGTGTCCTCCAATTGCTCGGAGGGATGCCGGAGTTCATCTTCGCGAATAGAATTCGCAGTATCTTTTCTTTTTCTTCCCAGGGCAGATTGTTGTAGTCAAGTTTATCAGAAGAAAATCTTCCCCGACTATCAGCTTTCCCCTTGCTCAAAGTTTCAGTATATCTCGATGGCTGTTTTAGCAGATCTTGACTGGACTTCTTTTTAAGTTCTTCTTTTACAATGTCCACTGCTTCCAAGAAATATTCTTCGACGTCAGATCGCTGATCCAAAATCATTTGCGCAACCGCCTTGAGATTTTTTATCTCCTTCATTCTGATCTGCAGTTGTTCTCTTAGTTCTAAATTAATATTCAGGACGCTCGTTTTTTTTTTTTGAGATAACTATAAATTACGCATGCTCTGAGTATCAAGTTGATTTATTTGAACTTGGTTTTGGTATTTAAGCGTCTCGATCTCCTTTGTATACCTTCCGACTTCCTATTCAGGCAAGTTAAGTCAAGTAGAAGCGGTAGCGCTTTTCCACCTGAGAAATGTAGGTTTTTAAATATTCTATCTTTTCTTTGAGCTTGCGAATTTTATTTGCTTGGCGGTAGTTGATTGCCTGGTACTCCAATGTTCCTTCTTCCTGCAGAGAGACATTTCGCTTGAAACCCTTATTCTCATCAGTCAGTTTCTCTCTTTCTCGTAGAAGGTGCTGCAACTCATTTTTTTGCACAGCCAAGTCTTGCTTTAGCCTGATATTCTCTTCCTCAGTTTTTACCAACGTATCATAGACCTCTAAATGCTTGAGTTAGCAACCCCAACTTTTAAGGCTAGAGTCAGTACCTTTTTGAGCTTCTTCCCTGAACTTTGCTTTCTCTTCTTTTAGTCTCATCGCTTGCTCATATTGCATCTTGGATTGGCGAACTTCGGCGTCTTTCTCAAGTTTTTGTAGCTTGTCGGAATAATTTCTCCTTTCATCTTCCACCTGAAATTTCCAGTTTTTGTACTCTTGATTCATTTCTGATATTTTTTTCTCGAACTTAGTTTCTCTTTCCTTTATTAAATACCATCAGCCAGCATTCTCTGTAATTAGGTATATACCAAGAAGTGATTATATTCTCTCAATTTCTCCGTTAAGCGGATGATTTCAGAGTCTTTCTTATTCATGCTCTCATAATTCTGATCATGTAGATCTAATCACATTTTATTATTACAAATGCTTTCTTTTTTGGTTCATGTAACCTCTAATTTCCGAGAGCTGCTGTTGCTTAAGTCTTTCCTTCTCTTCTTTATGGTCATTAATCGCTTTTCTAATTTTTTCTTCAAGTTGCCAAATTCTATCCATATTTGCAAGCTTTTCGCTGTTCAGTTTATTATAGTCTTCATACTATGGAATGGCTCTTTGACATTGTAAAAGAGTAGACCACTTACGTTTTTCTCTTCTTTCTCTTTTGCCTCTTGTTTCATTTTTGCTGTCAATTCCTTTCTGAAATGAAAGAAAGAATTTTGCTCGGACAAAGGTCAAAATAGAAGAGGTTACAAATCGGCGATTCTGATCAAACTCCTGCGAATTTTTTCTTCCAAGCTCGTAGGGTCGCTAGCAGAGGTGAAGTTTTAGAAGAAATGATATTAATGATCGGAGATACAGTGCTTGATTGATCTTCTGCTCATCTTTACTCACTGCTAAGCTGGGTTCTAACTCAGCATCTTTGTTGGTCTTGATTAATTTGTTAGCCATCGCTACAAGGTTATTTTTGTGTAAAAATTGTCTGGTTTGAGTAACCGCCCTTAAGATTTTATTGCAATAAAATTCTGTGACTTTGAGAACTGGAAGTCAAAAAATTATCATTCGAACAGATTGCAACTAAGATTGGAACGAGGGTTGACGTTGGTAACTGCTCTTGATGTTGTTGTGGGTTAAAGTAATTTGAAATTAGTTGAGTCCCTCAATATTTCCAATAATAATAATGGGTAGTTTCAGAGGGTATTAATTATCACTTATTCCATTTAACTTAGGGATTTAAGCAAAATGATGCATGCTCCTACTCTTAAAATTCTG